>Ga0247807_10001034_pt1 | contig 16912 bp, 16 predicted proteins | sample UWRJL074202C1_FD_179931 | JGI IMG/M metagenome (GOLD analysis project Ga0247807, IMG submission 179931) | Plant litter microbial communities from Arlington Agricultural Research Station in Wisconsin, United States - UWRJ-L074-202C-1 | ecosystem: Environmental > Terrestrial > Plant litter >...
TCCTGACACGTAGATCGCCGAACCCGCTCGCATGCCCTGGCTGTAGAGCGGAGAGCTGGGCGCACTCTCCGTGCTGATGACTCGCCTGTTCATGGCGGGAGCATATGCCGGGAGGACTCGGCGGCCGACCTCTTGACAACGACCACATCGCTCACCAGTATGTTCCTACAACGTTTACCTACAACGTTGTAAACCTTCCTGGCAGTGACGCTGATTCGGATCGAGTCTCCTGTCGGGGCACCGCCGAATCACCTTCTCGACAACGACGTCCGCTTCTTCGAAGGGAACCACAGTGAAAACCAGCAGAACAGTATTGGCAGCGATCTCCGCCGCCGCCCTCATCGCCTCTCTCGCTGCGTGCAGCTCCGACGGCGGAGGCGGCGGCACCACGTCGGCAGACAACTGCACGAACAAGATCGTCAACAAGGACGCTCCTGTCGTGAGCGTCTGGGCGTGGTACCCCAACATGGCGACCGTCGTCGACAACTTCAACAACGGACACGACGACGTGCAGGTCTGCTGGACGAACGTCGGCCAGGGCCTCGACGAGTACAACAAGGTGCAGACCGCGATCTCGGCGGGGAAGGGTCTTCCCGACGTCGTCATGCTCGAAGCGGACCACCTCGCGTCGTACTCGATCCAGAACGCGCTCGTCGATATCAGCGAGTTCGGCGCGAACGACGTGAAGGGCAACTTCAGCGAGGGCGCCTGGAAGGACGTCTCCCAGGGTGACGCCGTGTACGCGATCCCCGTCGACGGCGGTCCGATGGCGCTCATCTACCGCACCGACATCTTCGAGGAGTACGGCATCGACACCCCGCCGACGACGTGGGAGGAATACGCGGCCGCCGCCAAGAAGGTCAAGGATGCCGGTGGTCCCGTCTTCGGCGACTTCGGCTCGAACGTTCCCGCGGTCACGATGGCACTGCAGATCCAGAAGGGCGCCGTGCCGTTCGCATACGAGGCCGAGGGCAAGAAGCTCACGATCAAGCTCGACGACCAGGCATCGAAGGACGTGCTCGACTACTGGGCGGGACTCGTCGAGGACGGCCTCGTCGGCACGGAGGACCAGTTCACGACCGACTACATCTCCGGCGTCGTCGGCGGGGATTACGCGACGTACACCTCGGCGGCGTGGGCGCCCGGGTACCTCACCGGCGCGGGCGTCGGCGAGGGCGAGTCGAGCGGAGTCTGGGCTGTCGCACCACTGCCGCAGTGGGACCCCGACAACCCCGTCTCGGTCAACTGGGGCGGTTCGGCATTCGCCGTGACGAGCCAGGCCTCCGACAAGCAGCTCGCGGCGACCGTCGCGATGGGACTGTACGCCGACCCGGATTCCCTCGAGGACGGCTGGAAGAACCAGGTCATCTTCCCGCTCAACCAGGACGTACTCACCTCCGACGAGTTCATCAACAACGAGTCCGAGTTCTTCAGCGGCCAGACGGCGAACAAAGACGTCTACATCCCCGCCGAGAACGCATACAAGGGCTTCGTCTACCCGCCGATCATCACGTACTACTTCGCCCAGTTGCAGGCGGAGATGGTGAAGATCAACGCCGGTGAGATCAGTGGTTCGGATGCCGCTACCGAACTGCAGGCAGACATCGTCAAGTACGCGAAGGAACAGGGGTTCGACGTCACCGAGTGACGGCTCCGTTCGACCCCGCCCGGGTCCGGCACCTCGCGTGCCGGACCCGGGCTCCCTCCCAGCAGAAGGACTCGCGCATGGCAAACGCCCCCGCGGTCGCGGCACAGTCGCCGACCCGCTCCCGATCCACGACCGCCAACCCGAAGCGCCACTCGACCGAGCGGCGTCGGCAACGAGTCGGGTGGTTCTTCATCCTCCCGTTCGCGATCGTCTTCGTCGTCTTCCTCGTGGCGCCGCTCGGCTATGCGCTCTACCTGAGCCTGTTCAGCAAGGGGCTCGCGACCGGCACCGTCTTCACCGGCATCGGCCAGTACGTGACGGCGTTCTCCGACCCCTCGTTCCTCAAGGGAGTCTGGTTCGTCGTGCGCTTCGCCGTCGTGCTCATCCCCGTGCAGATGGCGGTGTCCCTCGGTGTCGCTCTCGTGCTCGATGCGATCACGACGAGATTCGCCCGCTTCGCGCGCCTCATGATCTTCCTGCCGTACGCGATCCCCGCGGTCATCGGCGCGATCATGTGGGGCTTCCTGTACAGCCCGACGTTCGGTCCGCTCGAGCAGATCTTCGGCGCGTTCGGCGCCGACGCACCCTTCCCGCTCAGCCCGGAGAACGTGTTCGGCGGACTGCTCAACGTCGTGACCTGGCAGTGGGCCGGCTACTACATGATCATCATCTACGCCGCGCTGCAGGGCATCGACCCGACGCTGTACGAGGCAGCGAAGCTGGATGGCGCGAGTGCGTGGCAGGTGGCGCTCCGGATCAAGATCCCGCTCGTGTCATCCGCTCTCGTTCTCATCCTCGTGTTCGCGCTCATCGGTACGCTGCAGTTCTTCACGGAGCCGCAGATCCTGAGGCCGTCGGCGAACGGCAATATCTCGCCGGACTTCACCCCGAACATCTACGCGTATACGCAGGCGTTCTCGTACGCGAACTTCAACTACGCCTCGGCGCTGTCGTTCGCCCTCGGGATCGTCGTGTTCATCGCGGTGTACATCTTCCTGTTCCTGACTCGCAAGCGGGGGAATCTGTTCTCATGACGGCCATCCGAGCGGCAGCGCTGCCGCGCACACGCAAGCGCGGCCAGCGCAACCTCGTCGCGCACCTCTTCCTCGGCGTGCTCATCCTGTACTTCCTCGTGCCGATCTGGTGGCTCGTCGTCGCGAGCACGAAGGACGCGAGCGGGCTCTTCAACGGCAGCGCGGGGGCGCTCTGGTTCGACAAGGACTTCGCGCTGTTCCAGAACATCGCCGACCTGTTCACGTACAACGACGGCATCTACCTGCGCTGGCTCGGCAACTCGATCTTCTACGCCGTCGTGGGCGGGCTCGGGTCGACCGTGCTAGCCGTCCTCGCCGGTTACGGGTTCGCGAAATTCCGGTTCCGCGGACGGTCGTTCGCCTTCGCGCTCCTGCTCGGCTCGGTCATGGTGCCGCTCACGGCACTCGTGATCCCGACGTTCATCCTGCTGTCCAATCTCGGCCTCACCGACACGATCTGGGCGGTCATCCTGCCCGCGCTGCTCAACCCGTTCGGCGTCTACCTCATGCAGGTCTACGCGAAGGACGCCGTTCCCGACGAGCTCCTCGACGCCGCCCGGGTCGACGGCGCGGGGGAGTTCCGCGCGTTCCGGCAGGTGGCGCTCCCGCTCATGCGGCCCGCGCTCATCACGGTGCTCCTGCTCTCGATCGTCGGCATCTGGAACAACTTCTTCCTCCCGCTCGCGATGCTCTCCGACACCCACCTCTTCCCGATCACCGTGGGGCTCTACCTGTGGGAGGGCCAGGCCGCGGCGAACAACGGCGGCGGCGCCTCACTGTGGGGGCTCATTGTTCTCGGATCGTTCGTCTCGATCATTCCGCTCATCATCGCCTTCCTCTCCCTGCAGAAGTACTGGCAGGGCGGATTGTCCATCGGCAGCCTCAAGTAACCTCCGTCCCACCCCCTCTCTGAACCTTCGAAAGCGAACCATGCCCAGAGCCCACCTCACCCTCGACCCGCACTTCACCGTCGGGCCCGTCAATCGCCGCGTCTTCGGATCCTTCGTCGAGCACCTCGGTCGCTGCGTCTACGACGGAATCTACGAGCCAGGACATCCGACGGCGGATGACGCGGGCTTCCGCTCCGACGTCGTCGACCTCGTGCGCGAACTCGGGGTCACGACGATCCGGTATCCCGGTGGCAACTTCGTCTCCGGATTCCGCTGGGAGGACTCCGTCGGGAGCGATCGCCCGCGACGCCTCGATCTCGCGTGGCACTCGACCGAGACGAACGAGGTTGGACTGGACGAGTTCGCCGGGTGGATCGAGAGCATCGGCAGCGAGCTCATGTACGCCGTCAACCTCGGTACCCGCGGGGTGCAGGAGGCGCTCGACGTGCTGGAGTACACGAACATCCGGTCGGGCACGAAGCTGTCCGATGCCCGCATCGCCAACGGTCGAACCGAGCCGTGGAACGTGAAGATGTGGTGTCTCGGCAACGAGATGGACGGTCCATGGCAGCTCGGCCACCGCAGCGCCGAGGACTACGGCAAGCTCGCGTCGCAGGTGGCCAAGGGCATGCGCCAGCTCGACCCATCGCTCGAGCTCGTCGTATGCGGGAGCTCCAACGCCCAGATGCCGACGTTCGGAGCATGGGAGGCCACCGTACTCGAGCACACCTACGAGGACGTCGACTACATCTCCTGCCACGCGTACTACGAGGAGACCGACGGGGACACCGCGAGCTTCCTGGCATCCGCCGTCAACATGGACCACTTCATCGAGTCGGTCGTCGCGACAGCGGACGCCGTCAAGGCCCGCAACGGCAGCACGAAGACGATCAACATCTCGTTCGACGAGTGGAACGTCTGGTACGTCTCGCGGTACCACGATGTCGACAAGATCACCGGTCTCGACGACTGGCCGGTCGCCCCGCGGCTGCTCGAGGACAGCTATTCCGTCGTCGACGCCGTTGTCTTCGGCAACCTCCTCATCTCGCTCATCAAGCACGCTGACAGGGTGACCGCGGCGTCACTCGCGCAACTCGTCAATGTCATCGCGCCGATCATGACCGAGCCCGGCGGGGACGCCTGGCGCCAGTCGACGTTCTTCCCGTTCGCGATCACGTCGCGGCTCGCCGTCGGGTCGGCACTCGAACTCAAGCTCGACTCCGACTCGCACGAGACCGCCCAGTACGGCGAGGTCGCAACCGTCGACGCCGTTGCGACGTTCGATGCCGAGACCGGAGCGACCGCGATCTTCCTCGTCAACCGTGCTCTCGACGCTACGACGACCGTGACGATCGACGTGAGCCACCTCGGCGCCGTGTCGATCGCCGAGACGCACACGCTCGCCGACGACGACATCTACGCGGCGAACACGCTCGCGCACCAGGACAGGGTCGGCGTGCGTCCGAACGTCACGGCACGGATCGATAACGGACTGTTAACCATCGAGTTGCCTGCGGTTTCCTGGACCGCCATCTCTCTCGTGTAGCGGAATGCGGCGGCCCCGCTACCGTTGAGGCATGACGGATGCCGCGACAGCACGAACGATCTCCCGCCGCTGGCCCCTCATCTCCGGGATCACGGGGGTAGGTCTTGTGCTGATACTCGGCGCGATCATCTTCATCCGCGGCAACATCGCGCTCGAAGCGGACGCCGAATGGATGGAGGAGATCCTCGAGCACCGGCACCCGGCGTGGGAGGTCCCGTCGCTCGTCATGAACTTCATCGGCGCGGGCTGGTTCGCCTTCGCCGTGCCCATCGTCGGGATCATCGTCCTGCTCGTCCGGCGCGAGCGCTGGTCCGCCCTCTACGTCGCGCTCGCGATCGGTATCAGCGCCGCGCTCGTGCAGGCGATCAAGGCGTTCTTCGAGCGGCCGCGCCCGGTCGACCAGATCGTGCTCATCGACTCGGGATCCTTCCCGTCCGGACACACCGCGAACGCGGCGACGCTCGCCGTCGTTGCGGCCATCCTGTTCCCTCGCCTCTGGGTCTGGATCGTCGCCCCGATCTACGTCATCGCCATGCTCCTCAGCCGCACATACCTCGGCGTGCACTGGCTGAGCGATACCGTCGGCGGACTCGTGCTCGGCGCCGCCGTCGCGATCATCATCTGGGCGCCACTCGCGAGCAGGTTGCACCGTGAAAGTCGACGCCGAACCCACTAGCGTCGTGTCATGAGAATCCTCCTCGTCGGCGCCGGGGGCGTCGGCAATGCCATCGCCAAGATCGCTGCCCGCCGTGACTTCTTCGAGACGATCGTCGTGAGTGACTACGACATCGCCCGCGCTGAAGCCGCTATCGCCTGGATCGATGCCCGCGGGGAGAACCGTGGTCGGTTCGTCGCCACACGGATCGATGCGTCGGACCCGGACGACGTCGAGCGCGTTGCCCGCGAACACAACGTCTCGCACGTGATGAATGCCGTCGAACCGAAGTTCGTCCCCACGATCTTCGCCGGGGCGCTCGCCGCAGGGGCCGACTACCTCGACATGGCGATGAGCCTGTCCGAGCCGCACCCGACGGACCCGCACTCCGAGACGGGCGTCAAGCTCGGTGACGACCAGTTCGCGCAGGCGCCGGACTGGCAGACCGCCGGTCGGCTCGCGCTCGTCGGTATGGGAGTCGAACCCGGGCTCTCCGATGTCTTCGCGCGCTACGCCGCCGACCACCTGTTCAGCGAGATCGACGAGCTCGGCACGCGCGACGGCGCCAACCTCGTCGTGCGCGATGAGGCCGGCAACGAGATCTTCGCCCCGTCGTTCAGCATCTGGACGACGATCGAGGAATGCCTCAACCCTCCCGTGATCTGGGAGAAGGACAGGGGCTGGTTCACGACCGCGCCGTTCAGCGAGCCCGAGACCTTCGATTTTCCCGAGGGCATCGGACCGGTCGAGTGCGTCAACGTCGAGCACGAGGAAGTGCTGCTCATGCCCCGCTGGGTCGATGCGAAGCGCGTCACCTTCAAGTACGGCCTCGGCGACGAGTTCATCGGCATTCTCAAGACGCTCAACCAGCTCGGCCTCGACAGCACCAACCCCGTGCGCGTGCGCTCCGCCGACGGTCCCGTCATGGTCGCACCGCGTGACGTCGTCGCCGCCGGGCTCCCGGACCCCGCGACGATCGGCCCGCGCATGACCGGAAAGACCTGCGCCGGACTCTGGGTCACGGGCCTCGGCCCCGACGGCGCGGCGCGCGAGGTCTACCTCTATCACGTGAGCGACAACGAGTGGACGATGGCCGAGTATGAGAGCCAGTGCGTCGTCTGGCAGACCGCGCTCAACCCGGTCATCGCGCTCGAGCTCCTCGCCACCGGCGTCTGGACGGGCTCCGGCGTACTCGGGCCCGAAGCCTTCGACGCCGAGCCGTTCCTGACGCTCATGGCCGCGCCGATCGCCGAGGGCGGGTACGGCCAGGCCTGGGGACTCGAGGACCGGCTGGTCCGGTGACCGTCGTGTCCGCGGCGGATGCTCGCGATGAAGCGGATGTCGCGGCATCCGCTCTCGGTATCGTGATCGCCCCGGCACCCGTCGGTCCGCTCGTAGAGTTTCTGGAAACCATCTGGGGCGACGGACGAGCCGGCGACCCCTCGTTCATCGCCGCCGTCGCGCACGCCGGCAACTCCGTGCTGCTCGCGACCCGCGACGGTGTCGCTGTCGGCGCCGCCCTCGGCGTGCTCGGCTGGGCGGGCGGACCCCACCTGCACTCGCACATGGTCGCTGTTGCGAACACAGAACGCGGCGGGGGAGTGGGTTTCGCGATCAAGCTCGCGCAGCGCGCCGAGTGCCTCGAGAACGGGGTGACCGAGATGCGCTGGACGTTCGATCCGCTCATCCGGCGGAACGCGCACGTCAACCTCGTGAAGCTCGGGGCCGAGGTCATCGCGTTCCACCCGAACTTCTACGGCACCCTCGACGACGCGATCAACGGCACGGATGCCACCGACCGGTTCGAGGTCGGCTGGAGGCTCGATCGTCCGGTCGGCTCGGTAGCGGTCGAAGGACCCGCCGACTTCGAGCTTCCTGCCGACTACGAGTCGCTGCGCCGCTCGGATACCGCCGCTGCGTCGGCCCTGCGCTCCGCGAGCACCGCGGCGTTCCTCTCCGCGACGAGCTTTGCGTTCTCCGGCGACGGGTACGTGCTCGCATGATCCGCCGCTACACCGAGGCTGACTACGCGGCGATCGGCGAGATCTGCGTGCTCACCGGCAACGCGGGCGGCGACGCGACGGGCGTTCACGCAAGCGACGACCTCGTGCCCGACATCTTCGCCCGCCCGTACGTGACGTTCGAGCCGGAACTGGCCTTCGTCGTCGATGACGGGTCGGTCGGCGGCTACATCATCGCCACCGCCGATACTTCCGCGTTCGTCGAGCGCTACCGTGCCGAGTGGCTGCCGCACTTCGCTGCCGCGCACCCGGACGACTCCGGGATGGCGCACCTCGGGTACACGCCCGAGCGGATGCTCATCCCCGAGCTCGCTGACTACCCGGCCCACCTGCACATCGACCTGCTGCCACGGCTGCAGGGAGCGGGTTGGGGACGTCGGCTGGTCGACACTCTCGTCGCGGAACTCGGCGGTCGTGGCATCCGAGGACTGCATCTCGGGCTCGATCCGAGCAACACGGGCGCTCGCGCGTTCTACGACCGGCTCGGCTTCCACGAGCTGCCGTCGTCGACGCCGGATTCGCCCGTGCTGGGCATCCGCCTGCCGACCTCACTACCCTGAACACATGCGCGTAACCGCCGTCGAACTCCACCGCATCGCCATGCCGCTCGTGCGCCCCTTCGAGACGTCGTTCGGCAGGCAGACCGCTCGTGACGTGCTGCTCGTGCGCGTCCGTACGACCGTCGGCGACGGGTGGGGCGAGTGCGTCGCCATGGCCGACCCGGTCTACTCGAGTGAGTACGTGGCGGGAGCCGAGGCGGTCATCCGCGACTACATCGCGCCCGCGCTCGTCGGGGCGGGGGAGACGACGACGGAGGATTTCGCCCGCGTCGTCCGGTTCGTGATCGGGCATCGGATGGCGAAGGCTGCGGTTGAGACCGCCCTGCTGGATGCCGAGCTACGCGCCGCGCACACGAGCTTCGCCGCCTACTTCGGCGCCGTGCGCGACCTTGTCGACTGCGGTGTCTCCGTCGGGATCTCGCCCGATATCGACTCGCTGCTCACCGAGGTGCAGACCTACGTCGACGCCGGCTACCGCCGGATCAAGCTCAAGATCAAGCCGGGCTGGGATCTCGAGCCCGTGCGCGCGGTGAGGGAGCTCATCGGCGACCTCGCCCTCCAGGTCGATGCGAACACCGCGTACACCGAGGCGGACATCGACCATTTGCGCGAGCTCGACGAGTTCGGGCTGCTCCTCATCGAGCAGCCGTTCGTCGAGGAGGACATCGCGACGCACGTCGTTCTGTCCCGCGCGATCACCACTCCCGTGTGCCTCGACGAATCGATCGTGAACACGGAGGTCGCGCTCGATGCGATCCAGCGCGGGGCGACGAGCATCATCAACATCAAGGCCGGACGGGTCGGCGGTTACCTCGAGGCCGTCCGGATCCACGACGTGTGCGCCGAGCTCGACATTCCGGTGTGGTGCGGCGGCATGCTCGAGACGGGTCTCGGTCGGGCCGCGAACGTAGCGCTCGCCGCAATGGAGAACTTCACGGTGCCGGGTGACACGTCCGCATCCGATCGCTACTTCGCCGAGGACCTTACCGAACCGTTCGTGCTCGAGGATGGCCGGCTCGCGGTGCCGACGGGACCCGGCTCCGGAGTCGAGGTGCGCGAGGACCTTGTCGCCGCGTGGGCGACTGCCGCGCCCCTGACGATCCGCTAGGCCGTCGTCGCCATCCCGTAGACGCTCCACACCACGAGCATGGCGCCGAGCACCGCGATCGACGTGAGCGCTCCGACGATCCGGGGGTGTCGTTCGAACCAGTAGAGCAAGCCCGGGTGGGTGTCGAGCAGCTCCGCTTTGGAGACCTCGTCGGTCAGCTGCGTGAGGGGGAAGTCGAGTTTCTCGGCCACGAGCTTCATGCTCGCGAGTGACCAGAACTGTCCCCGCATCCGGAGCAATTGCTTGTCGTCGTGATCGCAGATGAAGAGCTGCGGAACCGCTTCGGTCGAAACGCCGGTGTACGTGTTGACGAGGACGATCGATGCGATCTCCTCCCGCGGCACGTATTTGCTCAGCCCGAAGAACCCGCGTTCGGCAATGCCGGGGGCTCCGACCCAGAAGCCCAGGCGCATGTACGAGAGGAATGAGCCGAGGAACACCGCGATGATGACGGCCTGCATGGCGATGACAAGGAACCACGGACCGTCGGGGATTGTCAGGAAGTAGAGCACCGCCGAGATCGGTACGAGGAAGGCGAGTGCGCCGGCGAGCGCCTGCCAGAGGAGTGCACGATTCGGCCGGAGGCGCCGAAGATCGGCGGGGCGGTCACGAAAACGCATAGTGCAAGGTAACCCAGCGCGCTGGGTGCGCACAGTCCGCATAAAGGGGGGCTTTTCCGCGGGAATTATGACGATCGGCGCCCTGTTGGAGTACGTTCACGGGCGACTATTCCGACTCCATCGCCTTACGAAGCTTGAGCATTCCGTCGCGCATGCGCGTTTTCACGGTTCCCACCGGAATGTCGAGAGCGACCGCGATCTCGCTGTGGCTGAGTCCGTCGTAGTAACTGAGCGAGATGGCTTCGCGCTGGCGGGGCGTGAGTGTCGCCATGGCCTTGGCGATGCGGATGCGTTCGAGCGACATCTCGCCCGCTTCGGCTACCGAGTCGTGAGAGACGTCGTAGTCGCGAATGCCGATCTTCAGGTCGCGCACTCGGCTCGCCTGTGCGGCTCGCACGCGGTCGATCGCGCGGCGGTGCGCGATCGTCATGATCCAGGTCACGGGGTTGCCCTTGGTCGCGTCGAACCGGGGAGCGGTCTGCCAGATCTCGAGGAAGACCTCCTGGGTCACTTCCTCGGACTGCGACTGATCGCGAAGCACCCGTGTGATGACTCCGAGCACTCGAGGAGCCAGGAATTCGTACAGGCTGGTGAAGGCGTCGCGGTCGCCGTCAGCGAGCAGCGACATCGTGCTCGGATCGACAAGTGTCGCGTTGCTCATATCTCCCCCACCCCTGGTTTGTATGGGCGCGCGCAGAGGCGCGGCGCAATCAGCCGTCGGGGTCTGGGACGACATCGTAAAAGTTACCGGCCGATTGATCCGTTCGTATGGAGTTGCCGGGCTCCGCGGGCGTTTTCACAGGGTGCACTACAAAATGTTGCGAACATCTATGAACCTGCTATGTCGACGAATCCTCCCACCGCAGGATGTCTCCGGGCTGGCACCCCAGCACCCGGCAGATCGCATCGAGGGTCGAGAAGCGGATGGCGCGCGCTCGGCCGTTCTTGAGCACCGCCACGTTCGCGGGAGTGATCCCGATCGCGGCTGCGAAGTCGCCGACCGACATCTCTCGCTCGGCCAGCAGGGAGTCGATGAGGATCCGAACCGCCACTAGACGACCTCGTCGAGTTCTCCCCGGATGGCGGCCGCATTCCAGAGCAGGTCGCGCAGCATCAGAAGCACCAGGGTGGATGCCGCACCCGCAATCACGCCGATGAGCAGGGAGAGGGCCAGCAGTGGCGGCCCCGGGTTCGCCGGGAGGACCGCGGCAACGATCAGTGTGGCTACGGCGAACGCGACGATGAGTACATTGACGAGTCGCAGCGCCGGAGCAGAGTAAATCCTGCCGTTGCGGATGAACCGCACCAGGACCGCGGCGACGACGAGCACGACCTCCGCACACAGGCCGAAAGCGAGGGCAGCGAGAACGAAGGGCGCCTGGAGATGCCCGAACTCGGGGTACTCGTCGGACATGAGCTGCGCGAGAGGCAGCACAGCAAGCGCTGCAATCAGCACGACAATCGCGAGAGCCGCGAGTGCGACAGTCGCGAGCGCTGCTGTGACGGCGGAGGTGCGGGGGATGCGCGTTTCCAGGGTGTCGGTCATGTATCGATTATCGATAGATGCAATGGGCTGCGCAAGCCTCTAACCCCCGTCCCGTGCACAAATATCCCCATCCCCTGCGTGAAGCCGCGAATACTGCGCCTGTCACGAACGCAAACCGACGTATTGGCGTACTTCACGTCGCTGAGCAGCTCGAACCGAGCAGTCCGGATGTTTCCGACGTACTATCGGGCAACTTCCGTCCGCTGAAAGGTTGTCTGTATGAACATCGCCGTCCGTACCGTCCTCGCGATCGTCAGCGCCGCTGCGCTCACCGTCGGAGGCGTGACCGCATCGGCGTCAGCCGCGACACCCACCCTCGAGCAGGCCAGGCAGTACATCCTGACCAGGACGAATGAGGCGCGAGCAGCATCCGGTCTCGGGCCGCTGAAGCTCAGCGCGTCGCTGTCCGCCGTGTCCCAGGGCTGCTCGGATACCCAGGCGAGCAACGCGGAGATGGCTCACTGCCCCGACTTCTACGACAAGTACGTCGACGGCTGGACGGCCGCGGCGGAGAACGTGGCGTACGGCTACGACTACACCGCAGTGGTGGACGGGTGGATGAACAGCCCCGGCCATCGCGCGAACATCCTCTCGGATTCGACGCACATCGGTATCGGCATGGCGGTCTCCGCGAGCGGCTCGCCGTACTACACGCAGAACTTCGCCCGGTATCCGAACGCGAGCGATATCGACTCGGTCGACGCCGGCCTCACGCCCGTAACTCCGCCTGTAGACCAGCCGCCCGCAGCCAAGAAGTTCACCGGTAAGGCGAAGATCGCCGGCACCGCGCGAGTCGGTTCGAAACTGACGGCCAAGAAGTACCGGTTCCCGAGCGGGACGAAGTTCACGTATCGCTGGACCGCCGGAGGAAAGAACATCGCCGGAGCGACGAAGTCCACCCTCAAGCTCACCAAGAAGCTCGTCGGCAAGCACATTCGAGTGAAGGTCACCGCGAAGAAGAGCGGATACACCAAGGCCACAAGAACCTCCGCCGCGACCAAGACGGTCAAGAAGAGGTAGCGCGGGCGGGGAACCTGTCGCGCGGGCGGAGTTGTTTCTCCCGCCGCGCGGGGTCTTGCCCGCCCGGGCGCGGCAGTTTCTCCCGCCGACGTGGGCAAAACAGGGCTGCGGATGCCGCGGCATCCGCTCTCTCGTCGGCACATCACCCGCGGCGGAGTTGCCGGCATGTGGATGCTGTTGTTGCGGCATCCGTACGCCTCTAACCTCGCCGAACGGGGAAGTTGCTACCGCCGAAGGCCACGAGTAGTGCTGTTCATACCGCCGCGGGCTGCGATTGGTACCGCCACAGCGAGGCCGGCCGGACAAAGGAAAAGCTCCGAACCTGTCGGCTCGGAGCTGGTCCAGAGATTGGCGGAGAATGGGGGATTCGAACCCCCGAGGGCTTGCACCCAACCAACTTTCCAAGCTGGCGCCATAGGCCACTAGGCGAATTCTCCTGGTCGATCGCAACCTGTACGACCTCGAAAGATACTACCCGGTAATCGAACGCGACTTTTCTCGCTCTTGCTCTCGCGGCAGTCAGTCGAGCGCAGCGAGACATCGGCCGGTGGCTGACCTGCGGATCGATTGCGCCTTCGCAGCCTTGGCCGAAAATGTTAAAGACCCCCCGCGCACCCGCCAGAGCCTGGTTACCCTTGCTACGTTTCCGTCCTGGGGGAGTTGGCCTGGGTGGCGCCACGCGGGGAGCCGGTTAAAGATTAGCCCACCTTCCGCGACCGGGCCACACGGGAGCCGTCGGCCGGGACTTTTTCCCCTGTGAACCGCCCAGCTTGCCCACCTAGTGTTGAGCCGTGGCTCGAAGCATCTACATCACCTCCGCCGAGGGACATTCCGGCAAATCATCCGTGGCACTCGGGGTTCTCGATACCCTGAGTCACGAGGTCGAGCGAGTGGGGGTCTTCCGCCCGATCGCGCGCAGCACGACCGAGCGCGATTATGTGCTCGACCTGCTGCTCGCGCACGACGGCGTGGAGCTCGAGTACGACGAGTGCGTCGGCGTGACCTATGAAGAGGTGCATGACGATCCGGATGCCGCCCTCTCGACGATCGTCGAAAGGTACAAATCCGTAGAGCGACAGTGCGATGCGGTGGTGATCGTCGGCAGTGACTACACCGACGTCGGCTCACCCACCGAACTCAGCTTCAACGCACGCATCGCCGCGAACCTCGGCGCTCCCGTGCTGCTCGTGCTGACCGGGCGGAGCGTGGACGAGTCCCGCGGCCGCACCGCCGACGAGATGCGCCAGATCGCGGACCTGACGATCCCCGAGCTCACCCAGGCGCACGCAAATCTCGTCGCCGTCATCGTCAACCGCGGCGACGCGGACGCGATCGACGAGATCGTCGACGCACTCAAGGCTCCCGCGGGTGACTCGCCCGCGTGGGTCATCCCCGAGGACCCGTTCCTCGTGGCCCCGACGGTCCGCGGCGTCATGGACGCGGTCGGCGGAAAGTTCCTGCAGGGCGACGACGCGCTGCTCTCGCGCGAGGTGCTCAACGTCGTTATCGCGGCGATGTCGATGGAGAACGTGCTGCCGCGTCTCAGGGAGGGCGGCCTCGTCGTCATCCCCGGCGACCGCACCGAGATGCTGCTCGCCGCGCTCACCGCGCACGCGTCGGAGACGTTCCCGTCGCTCGCCGGCATCATCCTCAACGGCGGCTTCGAACTGTCGCCGACGATCACCAAGCTCATCGAGGGCCTCGGCGAATCGCTCCCGATCATCACGTGCGAGACCGGCACGTACGACACCGCCCAGCGCATCGCGAACACCCGCGGCCGCCTTGCCGCCGACTCGCAGCGCAAGTACGACACCGCGCTCGCGCTGTTCGAGCGCCACGTCGACACCCGGCGCCTGCTCGAGACGCTCAGCGTCGGCCGCTCGAGCGTCGTCACCCCGCTCATGTTCGAGTACGACCTCATGGAACGCGCCCGTTCCACCCCGAAGCACATCGTGCTTCCCGAGGGCGACGACGACCGCATCCTCCGTGCTGCCGGTACCGTGCTGAGCCGCGGTATCGCCAGGCTCACGATCCTCGGCGACGAGGGCGAGGTGCGGGCCCGCGCTGCCGGACTCGGCGTCGACCTGACGGATGCCACGATCCTGAGCCCGCGCGACGGTGAAATCGTCGAGCGATTCGCGACCGAGTACGCCCGGGTCCGCGCGCACAAGGGCATGACCGTCGAGGCCGCCCGGGACATCGTCACGGATGTCTCGTACTTCGGCACGATGATGGTGCACCTGGGCCTCGCGGACGGAATGGTGTCCGGTGCCGCGCACACGACAGCCCACACGATCAAGCCGGGCTTCGAGATCATCAAGACGATGCCCGACGTGAGCGTGGTGTCATCCGTCTTCTTCATGGCCCTCTCCGACCGCGTGCTCGTCTACGGCGACTGCGCCGTCGTGCCCGACCCGACCGCGGAGCAGCTCGCCGACATTGCGATCTCGTCCGCCGGAACGGCCGCCAACTTCGGCATCGACCCGCGCGTGGCGATGCTCTCGTACTCGACCGGCGCCTCCGGTTCCGGTGCCGACGTCGAGAAGGTGCGCACGGCGACAGGCCTCGTGCACTCGCGCCGCCCGGAGCTCAAGGTCGACGGACCCATCCAGTACGACGCCGCCGCGGATGCCGCAGTCGGCGAGTCGAAGATGCCCGGTAGCGAGGTGGCCGGTCGTGCGACCGTGTTCATCTTCCCCGACCTCAACACGGGCAACAACACCTACAAGGCAGTGCAGCGGAGCGCCGGCGCGGTAGCCGTCGGCCCCGTGCTGCAGGGACTCAACAAGCCGATCAACGACCTCTCGCGCGGCGCCCTCGTTCGCGACATCGTCAACACCGTCGCGATCACCGCCATCCAGGCGCAGGTTGCCCCGACATCTTCTACGGAGAACTCATGACCGTCGCGCTCGTCATCAACAGCGGATCCTCGTCGCTCAAATACCAGCTCATCGAGCTCGACGACGAGTCGACTCTCGCGAGTGGCGCGATCGACCGGATCGGCGAGAAGTCGAGCGTTGCGAAGCACGAGACCGGCGGGGACAAGCACGAGCGTGAGCTCGCCGTCGCGGACCACACCGAGGCCCTCAAGGTCGTCACGGACGCGTTCGCCGAGTTCGGTCCGAGCCTCGCCGAGAACCCTCCCGCCGTGATCGGACACCGCGTCGTCCACGGCGGCAGCGCCTTCGACGCCGCGACGATCGTCACCCCGTCGGTCGAGAAGAAGATCGACGAACTCTCCGCGCTCGCGCCGCTCCACAACCCGGCGAATCTCTCCGGTATCCGTGCTGCTGCCGAGATCTTCCCCGGCGTGCCGCAGGTCGCCGTCTTCGACACCGCGTTCCACCAGACGCTCGCGCCCGAGGCGTACACGTACGCGATCGACGCCGAGCTCGCTGCGAAGCACGGCATCCGCCGCTACGGCTTCCACGGCACGTCGCACAAGTTCGTCTCCGAGCAGGCGGCCGTCTTCCTCGGGCGTCCGATCGAGGACCTGAAGATCATCGTCCTCCACCTCGGCAACGGCGCATCCGCCGCGGCGATCAGCGGCGGTCGCTCGATCGACACCTCGATGGGACTGACCCCGCTCGAGGGACTAGTCATGGGCACACGCTCCGGCGACCTCGACCCGGCCGTACTGCTGCACCTGCACCGCGAGGCCGGACTCGGCTTCGACGAACTCGACACCCTGCTCAACAAGAAGAGCGGGCTGCTCGGACTGACCGGCCACGGTGACATGCGCGACGTGCAGGAGCTCGCTTCCAAGGGCGATAAGGCAGCGGATGACGCGCTCGCCGTCTGGCGTCACCGCATCCGTCACTACCTCGGGGCCTACGTGGCCCAACTCGGCGGACTGGATGCTGTCGTGTTCACCGCGGGCGTCGGAGAGAACAACGCACTGTTGCGGCGTCGCGCCCTCGCGGGCCTGGAGTTCCTCGGCATCAGCGTCGACGACAACCGCAACGAGCTCGCGAGCCGTGAGGCCCGGGCAATCTCGCCCGCGGACGCTGCCGTCGCGGTGCTCGTCATCCCCACGAACGAGGAACTCGAGATCGCGCGGCAGTCGCTCGCGGCGGTTTCAGCGAAGAGCTAGAACGCCGCGGTGATCGGCGTCTCGCCGCTGATCAGTTCGAACTGCTCGTGGACTGCGGAACCCGTGGAAATCAGGGACACGATGACCGCGGCAACGTCGGCGCGGGGGATGCTTCCACGGTCGACGGTGGCGCCCACAGTGACAGCTCCGGTGGGAGCGTCATCGGAGAGG
>Ga0247807_10001035_pt1 | contig 16903 bp, 15 predicted proteins | sample UWRJL074202C1_FD_179931 | JGI IMG/M metagenome (GOLD analysis project Ga0247807, IMG submission 179931) | Plant litter microbial communities from Arlington Agricultural Research Station in Wisconsin, United States - UWRJ-L074-202C-1 | ecosystem: Environmental > Terrestrial > Plant litter >...
TAAGCTGATGAGGGAATTGGGCTATGAGAAGTTTATCACCCATGGAGGAGACGCAGGCGCATTTGTGAGTGCGCGACTTGGGCATGCACATGCGGAATCGATCATGGGCGTTCACCTGAGCTTCCCTATCCTACCGGGAGTGCCTCATGACGCCGCCGACCCAGCAGACTTAACGCCGGAAGAACGCGCACTGGTCGAAGGGCAGGAAAGAGGCCCAGGTGCCTTCCTCCACGTTTTGATCAATACATTTGACCCCCAGACTCTCGCCTGGGCGATGCACGACAGCCCGGTTGGTCAGGCCGCATGGATGCTCCTTCGCCGCCGCGCCTGGAGCGATTGTCATGGAGACGTGGAGACCAAGTTCAGCAAGGATACGCTGCTCACGCATCTTTCGCTCTACTGGTTGACAAACAGCTTTATCAGCTCAGAGCTGTTTTGCCGAGCATCGGGATTTACACAACCTATGGCTCTGGTAAATGACATCAAGCCCGAAATCAACGTGCCAACAGCTGTTGCTATACTACCCAAGGACCTGATGTATAAGCCCCGCTCACTCGTCGCCGCTCATAGTGATCTCCGCCAGTGGACCGTATTTCCCAGTGGAGGACATTTCGGGGCAGCTGAGGAACCGAAGCTCATGACTGAAGATATCCGCTCATTCGTTCGCCCATTGCGCCGGAGCTGACCTTCGCCGATGAAGCGTTTCCACCATATAAATGCGAGATACTGCACCACCTGATGTAGTACCTAACTTTTCATGTAGTGGCACAGATCTAAAATGTAGTTTCAGTATTAGTTATTATTCATTGAATAGCTTTATATACTTTTGATGATGAATTCTCAGTGGTATAATAAATCAAGTAAAGTTCAAACGACGCTAGAACGGTCTAAGTCACGAGAACTCGCTTCAGACCCCTTGAAGCCTACGAAGTCTAATTTCGCTTATATATGACACATTCCGTGCCTCTTCAGTCTCCTAGGCTTAATTTCTGCTTTCTTTGACCTGACAGCTATGACTTCAGCTACGTGTGTACATATATCATAGTATATTTTGGACCCGTTCGTTGTAATCAAAGCTAATTAGGCTTGATGGATCATTCTGTGCTCGTTCAAGACAATGGCCGTTCCGAGCTCTCCGAGGCAATACCTTTATCAGACATTGACAAAAGCTCACAACAGAAGCCCAAAGTGGGGTATAAACCCTCGAGTGATCATGCCACAGGAGTACTTGAAGAAGAAACCCCTGAGCCTGGAAACGAGAACTTGAGAACCAAGAAGCCTTTATCCTTCAAACTCGCCTTCACAGGTTTAGCTTCGGCTGTCTTTGTTTTCCAGATCGATGCGACAGCGCTTGGAATTGCTCTCCCAGTCAGTTTTACCGATTGAGAATTCTTTTACACCTTGCTAGTCCCTTAGGAGTTTTATATATTCGATCGGTAGAAATAACATCTTACAGACTATAGCAAGCGAGCTCAATGGAGAGAATTTGCAGAGTTTCTGGGCCAACATGAGTTATATCCTTTGTGGACTGGTAATGCAACCACTTTGGGCCACTATATCTGATGCTTTTGGCCGGAAACCTCCCCTCTACATCTGCATGGCACTTTTCGCCATAGGTTCCATTGTATTTGCTTTAGCGCAAAATATGACAACTCTGATTATCGGACGAGTGCTTCAAGGTTTTGGCGGAGGGGGTCTAGATATCCTTTCAGACATTATCCTAGCAGATATGACAACGCTCAAGGAACGTTCTTTCTATCTTGGTCTAATGGCAATACCTTCGTCCGTTGGCAATATCATGGGTCCCACTGTGGGTGCCATTTTCAGTAATTATGTAAGCTGGAGATGGATTGGATGGATTAACTTGCCATTCCTCGGAATCGCCGCGCCTCTATTAATATTCTTTCTTAATTTACGACCGATTAAGCTCGATTCGACACTTACTGCTAACTTGAATCGACTTGATTGGATAGGTATGATTCTGATCGTTACTGGAATTACCATTTTTGTGCTTCCCATGAGCTGGGCTGGTTCGATATTTCCATGGCGGTCATGGCAAACGCTACTACCGATGTGCTTTGGCATCTTGGTCATTATTGTATTTGTCATATACGAAGCGAAACCTGTAACTCCAGTTGTTCCACATCGGCTATTCCACTCGAAGACTGCCAATATGACCTTACTGGGGGCGTTTGTACATGGCATGATACTTCTTGCCATCCTTCAGTATCTGCCACTGTTTTACCAAGCCGTGGGAGCCGAGACTGCGATCAAGTCAGCCGTATCTCTTCTCCCTACTTCTATTACAAGCGTGGTAATTGCAGTTATAGCAATGATGCTAGTGTCTGTTGTTGGAGGACGTTATGCTTGGATCATACGCATATCCTGGATGATTTTGACTTTGGGAACGGGTCTCCTTGCGTTGTTTGGCATTGATTCGTCATCCTCGATGAACCTTGGCCTACCAATTCTATGGGGAGCTGGAGTCGCTTCTTTGCGACTGCTTCTCCTACCGATACAAGCAAGCGTGAAGCATGTCGATGATACTGGTATGGCAATTGGACAGTTACTTGCTATCCGTATGTTCGGAGGCCTCGTGGGTCTTACCGTCGCGTCGTCTATTTTCAACACTGTATTCTCTGACGCGATTTCTTCTCTCGGGTCCCTAACAGGTCCTTTAGCTCCACTGGCAAACCCAAACAATGCCGTGGCATTCATACCGGAGTTGAGGTTACTAGATATCTCGCCGGAACTACTCAACCAAGTCTTAGACATTTACTTAAAGGGGTTCAAAAGCATATTCTATACGATGGCGGGGGTAGGTGGAATAGGAATCGTGACCTCCTTTTTCATAGAGGATCTCGATCTGAGTAATAACAATGAGAGTCGTCAGCGATTTGAAGAATGACCAGACATGCAAATCACACAAAGTGTTAAGCGGTTCACGGAGAATTTTATAAAGGTACTATGTCTTATGAACTTATTTAAAATCTTTACTTAATTAATACAATAATCCTATTCACCCTTTAGATATTCTTTATACGTAGAGCACAACACAGTTTGTACTATGTAGTTAGGAAGTGAACTTTCGGGTGTCGGGTTTGACATCAGGCCTGTTACCCTATGCCGAGCCGACAACTTCTTAACCTGGGGATCGGATACGTCCCATTTAGCCGCAGACAGGAACTCTGCCAGAATCCAAGAAACAGCCTAATCAAGCAACGCCACATACAACTTCACATCACCTGGCGTCAAACCTTTCGGTTTTGGATTTTGCTCACTTTCTATGTATATATTGTTGTGCCATGACTTCAGATAAGCAAGACGAGGAGGCATTCCTCCCAAAAGCCAATAATTATGACGATGTTGAGCTCTCGGATTTGAGTCGAAAAAAGAGCACGAGATGGAAGGCCCTTTTGCGGATGGGAATTGAGATTGTGATGGGAGTTGTAATTGTACTTTTACTTTTGCGGCCACCACTTAGCAAGATGAGAAACAGCTCGTCTCCAATACCTAATTGTACGTTTAAAAATCAAGACAGAGCCGTCGATTTCACTAACATTTGGGAGTGCCACGGAAGAGCTATACGTTTCTCGAGAACAAAAGGTATTTGCACGAAGATATGTTCGTCAGCGAACAAGAAACTGGCCACACTCTCCACAACTGGATCGAACTGAGTTCAAGTATGTCGAATACTCATTAAGCATAAATAACAGTTACTAACTCGGCTGCTCCTAAGGTGGAAGAGGATATGTGTCTATCAAGGACGCCGAATCTTTCGATTTAGACAAACCCTGGAACCTTAACGTCAACGCTACACACACCACGCCCGTATACATGATGTCCGTCTTCCACCAGCTACACTGTCTCGTACGTACCTATCTTCGATAACATCTCATCCAAACCCCAGATTTGACGATCGTCCTAACTTCGCAAAGTCATATCTAGTAGAGCATTTCCAAACCGGCTTCGCGGGCACGGCGCTGACCCCCGAAGTCGCAAAGCATTCCGCGCACTGCTTCGATTACATCCGCCAGTCGCTCATGTGCTCTGCGGACACGAGCCTCGAGGGAGACACCGAAGCAGGTCCGGGCTGGGGATCAAAACACGAGTGTACGGATTACGATGCGTTGTTGAGTTGGGTCAACGAAAATACCTTGGTCAGATGGAGAGGGAACGGCCCGGAATCCAGCGGGCTTTAAGGAAGCCCGCAGTGTATGATAATTGTGCTTGTTGAGCGGAAGTCTGCGTAAATGGAAGGACTACCATCGGTAACGATGTGTCTCGTTTCGATCTTGAGCTGCCTCTCGAGAATGATATGCGAGTCAATGTTGCTTCACACTATGTACAGCAATGATTGTAGCATGAAATCTAGTCCCATGTCTTATTTTCAAGCGGTGTTTTAGAGGATGAATTTGGTTTGCTTGAAATCTTAGGAACCTTCCGAAGACTTGACCTTGGTGTTCTCTCTCACGGTCCTTAGCACAAGTGTGAGATACGGGAGAAGGTCAGTTAACAAACCTTTGTGAAGCATCACAAACTCATCACAGACAACGCGGAAGCAGAACAAAGTAGATCATTGCCGATGAGTAGCAAGTGAATTATTATTTAGTGATTATTATACATTCCTCCAGTTCGTTTTCCTATTCCAACAATGTCCCATAGCAACTTTTCAGGACCACAGGCAATTATCCTTTCCGTCTCCTTTTCGCAACACTTCCCCCTGTGTTGCTTGGCGGCTCGATTTCCTCCTCCCCATCGTCAGTAGGCACAACACTACTTCCTCTCGCACTCCCACCTCTCACGCTTCCTCCCATCACTAAACTCCCTCCTCTTACACTCCCACCCGCTTTTCCTTTACTGTTCTCTCCTTTCCCGGGCTCGCCCACTCTCTCACCACTGAGTTTTTCCGCATTGCGTAGTCCGCCAATGATAGTCTCAACATCACCGAACATTTCTAGTGTGTTGCGAACGACTCCATCTTCATCAATTTCATATCCATCGCCACCACCTTTACCTTTCCCTGGACTTTTTAACCGCTCCGCAAATTGTTTCGTTGACGGGTCCTGGTTAAACATCACTGCATTTGCAAACATTCTCATCAATTCCTTTTCAAGCTGCGAGTAGTTTACTATTCCTTTAGGAGGGATGAGATCCTCTGAAATCGGAAGTAACATCGTGCTTTCTTTGGTGGCTTTGAGGGAGTCTTCCGGAAGAGAAGCTTCCGCAGCAATTGCAGCTTTGTTCCCATTGTTTATGGCGGTTTTGATAGACTTGAGATCTTGGGGACGGAGAATTATCTTCGAGTAGCCTCTTGCATCACGGTCTTTGATAGGGTCGCGGAATAGAGCGGCGTGCTTATGTGTGGCCACTTGCTCGAGTGCTGAAGCGGAAATTTTAGGGAAGTTGCGTGTCCAAAGGACTTGTGAAGGTACTTCTCGAGGTAAGAGCGGTGTGTCAGGCTGGGATTGGAGCGAACGCTTGCGTTTCTGGGAGGCAGTTTGACGTGATGGTGGGAGGTCGGCTTCAGTTGCGGAACCAGTCTCCTCATCAAGGAGACCGGGGGTGGTGATTTCTTCCTTGACGTTGCTATCATTTTGGGACATGATGGAAGCTGGCACCGAGGAGGCGACACTGACATCTCTACCTCTACGGCTTGGGGCTTTGGGTCTAGTCGCAGGTGTAGATATACCAGCTAGTGTTTGCTTTAGCTCCTTGGGAGTTTTCTTTGAGACCTTCTTCAAAGCAGAGAGATTAATAGGCAGGCTAGCAGGTGGCAGAGGCGGACTGAGAGGCTCATAAGCCGGGGACTCAAGATTGAGCTTGGATTGCGGCCGAGGTGTTGCAGAACCAAGTATCTTTTCGGTCCATTGAGTTCCAATACCTGTCGAAAATCGCCGATCAGATCTCGCTATTGGAGTGCTTGGTAGACTCCCTCGAGGTCCATTGCCAGGAACCGACTGGCGAGCAAGGTTCGGATTATATGGCGAGTTGTAGTGCTTGCTGTCGATTGAGGCCGAATTTGGCTGAGGAGAAACTGGTGGATGGTTCTGAGCAGCAAAATTTTGAGGCGGATAAAAGGGCTGTTGTGCATTCTGTGGAGAATTTGAATATGGCGCTTGCATATATTGCTGCGACTGATTCCATTGGGACGCTTGTCCATTTGGAGATGGACCAGACGTAGGCCTCTGATGCTGCGGTGGATATGGAGGATACCCTCCAGGAGAAGGAGAAGCTGGGTGACTGTAATGTCCAGGTGTAGGAGGCCCATGTGGGGGATACTGGCCATGTTGATTTGGAGGCTGCATAGGTGATTTAGACGATGCTTGATATTGCTGGCTTGCAACATCGGCCAAAGCATCCAACGGCAGAGCAGGAGAACCTGGTGGTCGGTGGACTGATCCAGGTGGTGGTAGTAGTACGGGTGACTGAACTCCTGCATGTGGGGAAGATGGTACTGGGAACTGGTGGGGAGGCAATCCACGAGGTGAAAATGGAGGCTGATTGTGGTACTGGGAAGGAGCATATTGCTGATTGTACTGTGGATAGCCATGCTGGGAGTAGGGAGCGGGCTGGAATTGACGTCCAGGATCATAAGGAGGTTCCCATCTGATAGGAGCTGCTGCCATGACAGGTTGTATTGGAGGTTGAAGTGGAGATGGTCCTCGAGGCCCATTCATCCTTGGAGATTGAGGAGGAAGAGCACCATGTACACCTCCATTAAGCGGCTTTTGTAAGGCTTTTGATGCTTCTGTGGTGGGATTGGTAAGATCGCCTTCGCCTGGCCCATCCGACTTCGTTTCAATCTTAGGCGTGGAGGTGGAAAGTCTCTTTGGTACAGCAGCTGGAATCTCCGGAGCTCTGGGTGGTGCAAGAAGAGGGCCTCCGCCATTGGTTGTTGATTTCTCCTCCTGCCGTATTCTACTCGCAGCTTCATCCTCCTTCAATATCCTATCATCCCATTCGCCATTCTCAATCTCTTCCATCTCACGCCGGATATCTCTGTATCGTCTTTCATCCTCCACAATCGCCGATATCATCCGTTCCCTATACCGAGAATACAACATATTCACTAGTCCAGGTAGCTTATCGACATGGTCCTGCGCATCTCGTAAAGTTGGTAGGGCAGGTGTTGGAAGCTTTCTCTTTTTCGAACCCGAATCGCCATCCTCTTTCCCATCGCCATCCGCCTTCAACTCCTCCCCGAGTAATTGCAGGTATAGTTCCCGCAGCGATTCAGCACTTAAACGCGCCCTATCGAAAGTCTCATCGTGTCTTACCAGGTCGTTTTCTGTTAACAACTGGGATATTTTCGTGAAGGACGTCTCGTGGGCTCCATAAGCCTCGAGGGACTGGAAGAGGAGCAGGCTTTCGAGGGGAGTGTATGCTGGTGATTTATTCATGCCCCGGGATCCTCCTCGCCAGCGTTCGAGGGGATAATTCGAACTGGCTACAGGGTGAAGAGGAGCCACGACGAGATCTGTCCACTCGTGGAATGACGACCGAGAGGGCGCTGGGAGTCGCGTGAATTGGGGGACAGCTAAAACTGGTGTTTAGTGATTGAAGAATTCGCGAAGCGCATTTTTCTACCGAAGGTTTGATGGATTTTGGTTGCTTCGAGATGGTTGATGTTATTCGCAAAGTATTTGGAGAAGAGTCACGTGCGTGTTTTCCTTCTTGTGCCGACGCGATGTCATTTGAGGGCGAATATAGCTACTAGTGCACAGCATTCACATGAAAGTCCAGCCTGATTGATTAGATATCAAGAACCAATACAATATTTCCCCCCTCAATCTACATGCTAGCGTCTCTAATACTATTATGACTAGCGCCAGAGCATAACACCCTCTCAGCCTCATTAGTATCGAGGCTGCAGCCTTCTCTCCACTGAGCTGAATGATTTTACAGGCATGCTGGTTTGGTGTTGTCTGCCCTGCATAGATGCTCATCTCATCCTCCCCTCCTCTCTTTAATGCAACGATTAGCATAATCCAAACTCTCCACAATCTCCCCTCCAACCTTCATCTCCTTCTAATAATATATCATCTCCAGCTGTGAAAGAGAACCCCTTTATCCAGCCTCGGCCAGACCCCTTTTTCACTAGCCTCAAACCCCTTATTAGCAATTTCGTAACCAGCAACGATCCGCATACTCAACGAACTTAATCCTCTTTTAACCGCCAGTCGCTTTTGACTTAGATTTCCTCCTCGCAAGAATCCCTTATCCTATTCTACCAGTTCCCTCTCTCTTTACCCAGCATGTCCGACGACGAGCTCGACCGCGAATGGAAGCAATCCACCCGTCCACAATCGTATGCCCCTCCTATCCGCGTCTGATGTGTTATAGACATACTAGAAGAAATAGCTAACGCTACTATAGAACAATGGCTAGATCATTCTCTCTCGCCCTAAACGATCTATTCAAAATCGACAACTCCCTTGCAGATCTCGATGCTGCTGTCTCCGAAAAGTACTTCTATAGAAGCCCTCTGTATCACGTAATATTAATTGTGGAATCAGGAAACAAAAAGTATCCTCCCAAACCACCGAACTCGAAGCTCTCGAAGCGCGTCTTAAAGCCACCGAAGAGCGTCTCAAAGCCGCGTCCTCATCCTCCCCAAGCGCAGCACGATCTGGTCGTTCCTCTCCCCACCAACGAGCTTCTATCAACTCGTCCACATTCTCGCAATCAGGCACTACAGAGAGAGGAGCGAGAAGTCCGCTTTCAGAGGGCTTTGGAGAGAGGGGTGTAGCAACGGAGGGTAGGGCAAGGCCATTGACGGGACGTAGTGATAAAGGACAAGTTCCAGGGGCACCGCCGACGCCGGGTGCGAGTGAAGGTGAGGAAGTCGATGCTGATCGGGAGAATGAGAGAGAATATGTTGTTGTGAGTAGGGCTGACGTGATGAAAGATGGGGAGGAAAGCAGACAGTAAATTATTTCGAAACAAGAACGCCAACAAAAACCTACAGCATACGGAGCCTGGATAATTCTTATAATGGCAAACCAATTTGCCCGAAATGCAAATTAACTAAACGAACCCGAGCGGCTGAGGGGATACTGGAACTTGGACGAACAAATGTGAGGATTCAACATGGGGAAGATCATGGCAGACCAGCCGATGCATCACAGGGCGTTGGGTTCATTGTTTCTGGTCTTGGATTGTACTTTTGGCTGGTAGCGATGCGGAGCATGCCTATCCCTTTTTAATTTTGGGCTTTACTCTTACAACGAGTTTCTTTTTTTTGGCGGATACCATCTTGTATATACCCTTGAACAAACCTATGATATTCCTTGAAATTATTCTCCCTGGTATTGGTGGACTAGACATGTGATTTATAGACACTCCTGGCTATAACACGTCACGATTGAACTTCTTAAAGTGGAAAAGAGAAATGGCTACCCAACTGTTAATTAGGTAGCCATGTGCATTATTGCTCCAACCCTAGTAGTAGTCCCGCCCCTTCTCAGTTCTTCTGACTTGAATCCAGCGAGTTTTCCTTTGTAATGCTGAGTTGTTTCCATTGTTCTGTCTCACATCAGGTGAGTTATTTGGTTTCTTTCTCTATTTTCTAACATTCTGGTTTAGATAACCCCCCATAGATTTAATCTGCAATCTAGGACGAAGATGGCAACCCATTAATAATCACTTCACGTGAAAAGAGAATTCGAAGCTCCCTGGGAACCTTACGGGCATTCTATCATACACCACTCTTGCTTCAGTGTACCAGTGGTTGTAAACCTCCAATAGCATTTCAACGGCCCGTTCCGTTGTAAGTAACCACCCAGCTTGACATTTCCGGGAAGCAAAAGCGAACGCAAACAAAGAGGTAAAATCGAGAGCTCGAAGCTTAGATATCACTCAGCCGTAGATTCGATTTTGGTAATTGTTTCAATAGCACCAGTAAGGAAGTCGAGATGAGTTCAAGCAGTAGTCTTTGTAGTGGCGTGGTGCAAGTGGCTTTCTCGCCCGCTGAAAGTTGAGATCCTGGAACTACGCACTCTGAGCTCTTTTGAATTTATTCAGTATATGCCGTGCTTGGGATTGTGGGAACAGGTCTCTTGATTGTGATGTTTTCCAAGCTTATAGTCCAGCAATTGGATAATTACAAGGAGATCAGCGTACTTGTCAGTAGTGACCAATCACTCCAAGCTAGAGATTACTCAACGGCCTCATATCCACAAAAGCGAAACTCTAATGGTTTGGACGGTACTTCGCGAATGATAGTTCAAAGTACGCAAAATCGCAAAGCAAATTGTTCGGATGATGAAGAGCACACTTTGGCCATGCGATTTTCAGAGTTGGACCATCTTACAGCCAACGTCATTACAAACTTCATTGCAACACCATATGTTACTGCAACTAGGACGACGGGGCCAATACGTATTGGGATATGCAACATAATCATTATAGCAATTGTTTAGTTACATATTATTGTTTAGGGGGATTGTTCACTATTATCGAAACTGACCTTCATATTGAGGTGTGGCTCTTGTGCAAATCAGACGCTGATTTTCAAAAATTGCACTGAATTTTTGAAAAAGTAGTTTGACATCAGAGCTCTACCCAACAATTAGGAAGCGTAGCTTACCGCAAACTCTTTGAGTACGGTACACAATATGCCCGGGTTTTGCCCCAGTCTAACATCCTCAAACATCCTTACAAGTTTCTTCGCCTGAAGCTGGGGAAATTGCGCTACTGGCCCTCGCTTATGAAACTAAGCGAAGGGGTTCAGGGGAAATGGGCCGCGAATAGAGTAACCAGACTTCTGCTGTTACAGTTGAGCTTTGTGACGATAGATTATTTAAAGAATAGAATCGCTATTCCGTCTCACAGTGCTGCACCTGCTTTTAGTTTATTTGAATTTAAAAGAGACAAATGTGAATGTTTAGTGAGACATATCCTTCCTTGACCATGATCTAGTTTCGAACCATTCCCAGCAAGTCTTATTTCTGGGTAGTCATTGAAGTGCACATGTATAATCCGGCTTGAGAGAGCTAAAACGCAAACATAATATTGGGGATAGGATATCTGTCACGTGAAAGGCAACCCCATCCTTGTGTTGCAGCACTCATGATTTGATTGGTGCTTACACATCTGGCAATGTCGTGATCTCACACTGTATTAGTGATCAAAGTTTGATGAATTAGTAACCGTTCTGTTCTCTATATGATATATTGCGGCGCTGTTTCTTGAATCATAGCCAGTCCCGATTGTCCACCTTTTGACTTCCAACTACTCAATCATGACCAAGACATCTCGAAAAAGAACTCGTGCAGACTCACCAAACGGGGCCAGCACCAATGGCCACAATTCTAGTCGTGTGAAAGTAACAGATAATACCGGTACTTCCGGGTCCAAGCAACTGCATCTCACAGCGTTCATGAGACCGGTCAGTTTGCACACCGGCGCATGGCGATATCCTGGCTCTTATCCAGATGCCAATTTCAACCTTAAGCATCTCACATATTTCATCCAGAAACTCGAAAAGGCCAAGTTTGATGCGTTCTTTATGGCTGATCACTTGGCTGTACTGAACATGCCCGTTGAAGCTCTGAAGCGAAGTCATACTGTAACTTCCTTCGAGCCATTTACTTTACTATCTGCGTTGTCGATGGTGACGGAGAAAATTGGACTCGCGGCGACGGCTTCGACAACCTACGATGAACCGTACCACATAGCTCGCCGGTTTGCTTCTTTAGACCACATTAGCAGTGGCCGAGCCGCTTGGAATATCGTCACCACTGGAAATCCCGAGTCCGCGAAGAATTTCGGACTTGATGAGCATGTCCAGCATAGCGAGCGCTATAAGCGAGCACGAGAGTTTTATGATGTTGTTACTGGCCTATGGGATAGTTTTGCTGATGATGCATTTGTTCGTGATCAGAAAAGTGGTACCTATCTCGACCCAGAGAAAATGCATGTGTTGGACCACAAGGGCGATGATTTAAAGGTCAGAGGACCGCTGAACATTGCTCGGCCTGTTCAAGGATGGCCGGTGATCGTGCAAGCTGGACAGTCTGAGCCCGGGCGTCAATTAGCTGCGGAGACTGCAGAAGCGGTATTCTGTTCGCCCCGAGATCTGGAGGCTGGGAAAGCCTTGTATGCAGATATCAAAGGCCGTGCAGAGGCTGCAGGTCGTGATCGTAATCATCTAAAGATCTTACCAGCAGCCATGATAATTATCGGAGACTCTGCTGAAGACGCGCAGAGTAAGAGACTTCATCTCGACAGCTTGGTTCACTACGACAGTGCCATCGCTTCCTTATCTGTTGCTTTAGGATGTGATGCATCAAATTTCGACCCAGATGCACCGCTACCTGAGGATATTCCCGAGACCAATTCTAGCAAAACTAGCCAAGCTGGGGTGATAGAACTTGGCAAGAGAGAGAACCTGACGGTTCGCCAGCTTGCAGGGAGATATGGCGGCTACTCAGGATTGGCTTTTGTTGGAACCCCAGAAAGTATTGCAGATGAGATGGGCGCCTGGCTTGAAGAAGATGCTGCTGACGGGTTTACTGTTGTTTTACCGTTCTTACCACAAGGACTGGATGATGTTGCAGATCGACTAGTGCCGGAGTTGCAACGTCGTGGCATCTTTCGCAAGGACTATGAGGGAACGACGCTAAGAGAACATCTTGGTCTTCCACGCCCCAAAAATCAATTCTTCTCTTGAAAAGGATGAGAATGAGTGAAAGGTGAATTGCCCCTTGGAGGGTATTTCTGTAATAAATATATTAAATTATGCCACCTAACACCTTTTTGTGATGCAATCCACTTTCGTAGGAAAGAGGAATCACTGGCTAATCAAAGTGCAATACGTTGTTCGTAACTCAACCCAACATTCTTGCTCTATATCTTTTTTTAACAAAAGTTTAACAGCGCCTAGCATTCCAAGCCTGTATCCTACTCGAGTGATATTTAGAGGTTCGGTCACCTTTCTTGCTTTTGCCTGTTATAACCTGTTCGCTTTCGAAACTGCAACCGTTGAAATATTTGGCAGAGATAGTAGAGTTATCACTGAAGCCGAAAAACGAGGTAGTATTCTGTGATTAATAAATAAGTAGCTTAAATCTCCACGTATCAAGTCAGAACCAATCAGCACAGAATTAATCTGGAGCCAATCAAACACTCTTATTGCTGCCCAATTATTTGTTTATTTGTTCTCTCCATTTGTCCCTTTACAAACTAGCTACCCCTCTGCTCTCAAATGGCAGCCCCAAAACCAACACTCCCGCAACTAGAAACAACGCCCCAGAAGTATAAACCGGCGCGCTTGTCTTCAAGTCCGCAAACATAGCAATGATCGGCGCCATGATCCCAAACACACGGTTCGTAGTCGCCGTCAACGCATTTCCGGTACCGCGATCCTTTGTCGGGAAAATTTCGGGCGTGTAGGCGTAGAGAACGGCATACATGATATTTGAGGAGAAGTTGTATGCGCACTGCCAGCCTAGAAGAGCAGCGGAGTTGAGGGCGGTGGTGGACGCGTAGAGGAAGACGCCAGTCAAGACTGTGGAAAGTGAGAGGGCGCCACGACGGCCAAAATGTGGAAGTTCAACAAGGACGGCGCCGCTAGGAAAGGAGTTAGCGGAGGATTCTGGTGGCATTTTGGCTAGCTCTTTTTGATAGAGCCTGCCTCCCGTGCTGTATGCGAGCTGGAATGAGACTTACAGGAGAGTACCTGGAATACCAAGTGACGCAATAATTGCGGAATTGCGATAGGTCAGGTAGGTAGAGCCATCACCAAACTCGGCGCCGCGAGTTGCTTGAATGTAGGGGATAAAAGCACTATAAAGTGGAAAACCAAGTCCTGTTTGTTCCTTATCAGTGGGCGAGCGAAATATGTTGAGTTTGGGGTGGAATTACCAATAAAACCCCATACCGCCATGATCATTCCAGTGCTAAAAGCTAGCTTTCGAGTTGAAAAGAGTGCACGGACGTGTTTCAAGCTCAATTTCTCAACATTTCGTTTAATAGCTGCTGAAGTGTCGATCTGAACAAGTGTTCCATGTGGGTCACAAGCACGAAGATCCTCTATTGACACTATTCTGATGTTAGGTCGGACAAATACCTGATATGATGGAGGACATAGAAACTTACGATTTGAAGTCTTCCCGTTCCTTCGAGCCACTTCATGCACAATTTTTACCGCTTCTTCATCCCTTCCTTTTCCCATCAAGTACTTTGGGCTTTCGTACACAGTAAAGAGGGCAAATCGAATGAAAAACTCCACCATTGAGATTCCACCCATCGCAATAACGAAATATCTCCATCCCATATTCTTAGATCTCGTACAAGTTTCTCCTTCCTGGCACGTTAGATTCCCCAGGATCGGCCACGCGACCAACGTAGCCACTAACTGCGCAATCGCCCAATCTACACTCAAAACAGTGAGCAGATACTGATGACTCCCTGGCAGGAATTCTAGAAACACAGCAGAATCAACAGGGAGATTTCCTCCGACACCGAAAGACCAGAGGGCGGCAAAGACCCCTATCGCAGCGAAATTGGGTGACGAAGAGGCAATGAGTCCGAAAACTGCAGTTACTCCGAGAGTTAAGTTAAATCCTAGTTTACGACCAAAGATGTCGCATCCAAAGCCCCAGAACATGGCGCCCGCAAGGAGACCAATGTTCTGGGAGAGTGAGAGCAGTGGTGGGTATTTTGGGGCAAATTCATTCGCGATGGGAGTAACTTGACTTGTTAGTTTGGAGTAGCTGGTGCTAGAATTGGGGGAATTTACAAATGAGTGCTGTGACAACGGGCCAAAGATCTGTGGAAGATTAGAGTCTAAATCTCAAAACTTTGGTAGAACGTCATGCATACTGTCATTCGCCCAACCAAAGCCGACAACGATGAAAAGCTGCCATTGATACCATCCCATTCCAATATCTTGGATCTGGGTTTCTGTCAGTGTGCGAACGTGAGAAGGACATCAATAACCTCACAGCAGCATTCAAAACTCGAGCTTTCGCTTCATAGACCGGATCAAAGGTGCCCTTCGGTATGGCAGCTTCTGCTTCGATGGCTGCAATTGAAGGAGTGTTCTCTCCCCTGTTTGCATCGTCGCTCCCATTCTCCGCTCCGCCCAGGGGACTCTTGTCAATTGAATATTTAGACATCTTCCCCACTTTGATCAATACAGTAAGTAGCCTCAGTTCCTCGTGGAAACCTGACCTTACTTTCCAGCTGACTGTGGGTGAGGGTGTGTTATATATTCACCACTTGATACTGTTGCAGAAAGCAAGAGATAGGCGAGCTTCGTTTATTTAATAACTCTTGTGACAGATAAGCGTGTTGAACTAGGTTCAAAATCACGGGGATGTCGATAATCGAGGCGGGAATGGTGTGCTGCAACGAGGCGTCTTCAAATCGAGTAAAGATTGTCCAATATTGTACGACGGTGGCTACGTTATGTAAGCGCAGTCTCAATGTAACCAACCTGACTTATTAGTCTGTCGTGATGTCATATGCTTACTCGGGTCCCTAGTAACAAGTGGCAGTACTAAAGATACAAGGCGAGCAAATTAAATTCACATAAACTGAGATTGAGGATATACTTACGAAGAACTAATCAATCTATATTAAGTTTAAAGTTAAGGTTAGACGGAAGGACGTGTACTTGAAGATCCTGGGACGTGGGGCGGCGGTGATTGGTCAAACACCTTCACAATGCTTCTAGCCAACCTCTTCTAACCCGAGTTGCGCAACATGAAAAAGCCTTTTTAAAAAGGAAAGTAGACATTGACTTGCTTCTATTATGCTCAGTACGATTAGTAACGATGTCTGTGCATATGCACTGAAACATGGCTCGTTGCTGTCAATCTATCGTGTCTCGAAGAGATCATGTTTCTACAATGGAGACATCCCGACGATTTTCCATGACTGCTACACACCCAAAACCGCATCTCGTAACCCCATGTCTTCGTATAAAGTATCGTGGTCCCTCTATCTTCATTCTGATATTGGCCCCATTATCGTTGGTGATGCTCTTATCATCGTTATGGGATCGCCTCTATACTGTTCTCGTCATCATTCATGACTCCCCCAAATTCAACACATCGTTTTTGTAAGTCATTGATCGTTCAGTCAATTTTCCAACCATGCCGGATGAAAGTTCCAATCTCATCGCTTTCCAATTTCTCGATCTCGCTGAATTTTACAGGCGATCTCAAGAATTTGAGCACATTATCGTTAGGCTCAATCCACTCTCCATGCGAGTCCTCATAGCCATACTCGCTCGGAAATACTCTAGTATGAGCTACATACTGGTTAGTTATTTGTCTAAACAAAACGGATCAGTATACTTGCTCGTCAGCACTACCTTCGGTGTCCATCGAATTTTGATCTTGCCACCCATAACGGTGACCTTTGAAGATCCCCCGTTTGGCCCGCTGGACCCCGGAGCCAACTTCTTATTGTGTTTCAGCTTAGTATTTCTGGTTTGCGTCGAATTAGTCATCTTCCGCGGTGACTTATCTCTCGCCGTTCTTTTCCTTCTCCAAGGCTCTTTTAATACACCATCATCATTGCAATCTATTTTCACGTCAAAACGGTACAATAACAGATAATTTGTAATGACTTACTAGGATAGGCAAATCGCTTCCGCTTCTTCTCATTCATTTCACACTCAGTTGCGAGCCTCTGTTGCTCCGCATTTTCATATATATGGTCGTTTGATGCCGTAGACTGCTGTGTACCGTTTGAGACATTGATAAGATTGTGGTGAGACCGATTATTATGACTATTTTGACCGACGTCAATTGGTTGGATCAATTCGAAAGAATGTGCTGAGGTAAACTCCTTGTTGAAACTCGAGTTTCCAGATGGCTCGGACATCTCGGTGGATTCTCGTACACTCTTCGCTTTAAACACATCGCTCGCCAGTCTTGATTGTCTC
>Ga0247807_10001039_pt1 | contig 16882 bp, 4 predicted proteins | sample UWRJL074202C1_FD_179931 | JGI IMG/M metagenome (GOLD analysis project Ga0247807, IMG submission 179931) | Plant litter microbial communities from Arlington Agricultural Research Station in Wisconsin, United States - UWRJ-L074-202C-1 | ecosystem: Environmental > Terrestrial > Plant litter >...
CCCGTTCCGGTGACACTCTTGGTCACCGAGAACCCGCCAGTGAGCTGGGTCGTCGGGTTGGTGAGCGCGACCTCGAGGCTTGCGCCCTCGGTCATGGTGAAGGACGCGGTGCCGTCGCCGTTGTCGGTGACGCCGGTGCCGGACCACAGGGCGGTGCCGTACACAACGTCAGCGGCCGCGCCGGTGGGCGCCACCTCCGAGAGTGTCACGACCGCGCCGTGCGGAATCGGCGACGAGAAGGCCGACGTGCCGCCCTTGGTCACGGTAAGCGTTCCGGAGCCGCCGGGGTGGCTGTAGTTGACGGTGTAGGACTGGGTCGAGGGCACCGAACCGCCCGCGGCCCCGGTGACCGATTTGCTCACTCGGAACCGTCCCGCCTCGTAGAGCGTGTTGGTGACGGTGAAGACGACGGGTGTCGAGCCGGTCACGACCGTGGCCGTCGAGGGGGTGATGCTCACTGCCTTGTAGGCGCCGGTGCCGGATTCGGAAACGGTGACGGAGCTTCCCGTCGGCACGGACACGGGGGAGCTCGTCGCCCCCGCGGCGAGCGTGATGGTGCCCGCCGCGCCCAGGGGCAGCGAAGCGCCCCGGAAGTCAGTGGCGGTGGCGGTCATCGTGAAGGTCTGGCCCGCGATGGGGACGCCTGCTCCCGCGAGCGCCTTCGCCACGGTGAAGCTGGAATTGGCGCGGTAGCCGGCGTCGATGTCGTGGTTCACGGATCCCGCGGGTCCGGCGGCGAAGGTGACGACTCCCGAGGACGGGTCGGGATCGGATCCGGACAGGGCGGTGCCGCCCGTGGTGATGGTGAGCGCCGCGCTGCTCCACGCGATCGTGCCGAATGACGTCGCGTTCGGGCCGGAGAGGGCCAGGTTGCCGGCCGGCTTCACGAAGGTGATCGTGTAGTCGCCGCCGTTCGGGACGAACGCGGCGCCCGCGAAGTAGGCCGAGTCGGGATCGGAGGAGAAGTAGTAGCTGCCGTCGGCCGCGGTGGTGGTGCTCTTGATGAGCGTTCCCCCCTGGCGGAGCTCGACGGTGGCGCCCGCGATCGTGGGCTCGTCCGCGTCCTGGACGCCGTCCTGGTCCGCGTCGAACCAGACTCGGTTGCCGACCTCGATCGGTGCGGCCTCGGCGAGCAGCTGAACCGCCCCGAGTCCGCCGCCCTTCTGGAACGTACCGCTCGCGGTCGAGGTGGTCGACCCGCCCGGGTCGGCCGTGTGCTCGTAGCCGGCCAGGTTCGTTCCCGTGCTGGTCGAGTACCAGCTGTTGCCGGCGAGACGGATTCCGGCGAGTGGGTCGTACGCGGTGGACACCACCTCTCGGGTGCCGCGGATGCCGGCGAGGGATCCGAGCGCGACCTCCTGGTGGGTGTTGCCTGCGCCGACGTTCATGCGGTCGTTGTAGAACTCGAACCCGCCGGGGCCCTGGGCCGCGTTCAGCGTCGCAGCCGTGCGGTTGCCTACCGTTCCGTTGGACTCGAGGGTCCAGGAACTGCCGTTGGTCGTCGAGGCGATGAGGATGTCGCCGCTCGCGCCGGTCTCGTAGTGCGCCGTCGTTCCGGTCTCCGAGGAGAAGTTGCGGTTGCCGCCCTGGATGGAGGTGCGGTCCGAGAAGCCGAGGGTCATGTAGTTGGACTCGTCGAAGTACAGGCTGCTGAGGATCGGCTGCGGATACATGTGCCATCCGCCGTCCGCCTCGGACACCCGGCCGCCGCCGTTGACGGACCAGGCCCACGTGTCGGTCCAGGTGTTCCAGCGCTGGGACTGCGGCTGGAGGACGTTGCTGTAGATGTCGCCCTTGGCGTAGCCCAGCGAAGCGGCGTTGAGAACCGTGGTGAAGGTCGAGGAGGCGCTGACCGGAAGCGCCGTGCGCTTGACGGAGGCGGTCATGCCCGCCGCCGCGGCGGAGCGCCCTGGGTTGAATCCGCCGGCGGTCTCGCCGGTGGTGACGTATCCGACATAGAGCTGGTTGTCGTGCAGGCCGAGTGCCCACGGTCGCTCGCCGGTGCCCAGCCCCAGTGGAGTCGTGGACAGCAGGACCGGGGTAGTGGTCGACGTGATGTCGATCGCCACGAGGGTCTTGGCGGCGAGGTTGATCAGGTAGAGGGTCTTGCCATCGGCGCTGACCGTCATCCCGCCGATGCCGACGATGCCCGACTTGGCGAAGCCGTCGGTATCGAATGCCGCGTCTCCCGCGCCCTTGAGGCCGCGCGCGGTGTTGGACTGCACGGTACCGAGCGGTACGCCCAGGGTCGCGACGATGTCCTTCCAGGCGGTGACCGTCGGGGTCGGATTGACGGTGCCGTCGGAGTTGAGCACGTTGGTGATGCGGTAGATGCCGCCGATGCCCAGCGTGCCGAGGCCGGCGTGGCGCTTGTAGGTGGCGGACACGAACAGGTCGTTGTTGCTCGGGCGGTAGGCGGTTCCCCAGACGGCGCCGACCTGGCCGAAGGTGGCGAGCGTGGTGCGACCGTTGAACGCATTGGCTCCCGTGGAGGTCGAGCCGTTGACGGGCTGGTTGAGCGCATAGGGGGCTGCGACGACGGCGGGGCTGTTCCGGGCGTCGGCTGAAGCCGGATCGCCGGCCACCGGGGTGTAGATCGGCTGGCCCGAATACTGGATCGCCGTGACGAGCGGGGCGTTGGACTGGGCGTAGGTCTCCGGCACGTTGGCGCCGAAGTTGACGTTGGTGGCACCCAGGGCGACGAACTGCACGTTGGAGCCGTTGCGTGCTCCGACCGTCGCGTCGAACATGGGTGAGGCGACGAATCCGGCGGGGAGTGCGGTGAACTCCACGCGCAGGCGGCCCGGCAGCGCTCCGGTGTTGCCGGAGATCGTCCACTGGCCGAGGGCGGCCGAGGCTGCGGAGGTCGTCGTGGTGCCGAACACCGCGTTCGCCGAGTCGTAGGCGGTGACTGTCACCCCGCCGATGCCGGTGTCCACCGCGTTGCCGCTGTTCGGAGTGGCCGTGGTGTCGAAGCGGCCGTTCGCGTTGTAGTCGCGGAAGACGGTGCCCGACACGCTTCCCGTTGCGGCCTCGGCCGATACGGGTGCGGTGAGCGTGAGGCCGGAGGCGACGACGAGCACGGCGACGGTGGCGGCGAGGGCGCGAGCAAGGCGCGAGCGGGTAAGACCAGTCGACATGACTGAGAACTCCATCGGTTGGTGCGCTCGTCAGCATGAACACGTGCAGGATGCCGAATAGCGGAATGTAGGGTGCAGCCGGGACTGGTGACGGGTGTTTGGCAGTCCGGTGACCTTTGAAGAATAGTCCAGTTCGCGCGTGGATGCCCTACCCCCGATCGGGCCACGCCGGTCGCCTTTATACTCGGCTCATGGTGACCCGCGCGGCACGTTCCAGCCGAGTGACGGTCCTCTCTTCCGCGATCGTCATCCTTGGCCTGCTTCTCGCCGGGTGCGCCGCGACCCCGGGCGCGGAGAAACGGCAGCTCGTCGAGGTTCCCGCCGACGCGCCCACCATCTCCGCCGCGCTCGACCTGGTGGCGCCCGGCGGCATGGTGCTGGTCTCTGCGGGAACGTACACCGAATCGGTGACCGTCGACGTGCCGGATGTCACACTGCGCGGCACGGACCGAAATGCCGTGATCATCGACGGCGAGGGACTTCGCGCGAACGGTGTGCAGGTGATCGCCGACGGCGTGCGCGTGCAGAACCTCACGGTCGTCGCCCACACCTTCAATGGGGTTCTCGTCACGGGAATGCACAACGCGAACGGCGCGCAGGCCCACAACCTCGACGGCTACGAGAAACTCGACCCCGAAGAGTTCCCGCCGCTCGAGCGCTTCGAGGTCAGTGGTGTCACCGCGAGCAACAACGGGCTCTACGGCATCTACGCCTTCAACTCCCGGCACGGCGTGATCCGCGACAACTACGCATCCGGCGCCGCGGACTCCGGCTTCTACGTCGGCCAGTGCGCGGAGTGCGACATCCTCGTCACCGGCAACGTCGCCGAGAACAATGCGATCGGCTACGAGAACGCCAATGCCTCCGATTCGGTCGTGATCGCCGGCAACCGCTTCAGCAACAACCGTGTGGGCCTGACCCTGCTGTCCTGGTACCAGGAGGCCTACCTGCCGCAGAAGTCCGCGACGGTGGTCGGCAACCTCATCACCGACAACACCTCGGCGGATTCCCCCGCCCACGCGCTCGGCGCCTTCGGCATCGGTATCGGCCTGTCGGGTGCGAACACCAACACCCTCGAGCGCAACCTGATCGCCGGCAATCCCTCGACCGGGGTGCAGGTCACCAACACCGAGGACCTCGCCTCGACCGGCAACCACCTGATCGACAATGCGCTGGTGGATAACGGTGTCGACCTCGCCGACCTCTCGGCCACGAGGGCCCCGTCGACGGGCACCTGCCTCGTGGGCACGATCGCGGCGCGAGTGCTGCCCGCGGGTTTCGGCACGGACTGCACCGCGGCGAGCCCCGTGTCGACCGCTGCGGCGCTTCCCGAGCTCGTGGTGCCCCCCGGCGTCTCCTTCCTGCGGGTCACCGCCGGCCGACCGCAGCCGGACTTCGCCGGAGACTCGCGGGCCCTCCCCGAGCGGCTGCCCGCGACGGTGGACATGCCCGACCTTGGGTCGTTCGCGCTTCCCGACCGCTCGCTCCTCGCCGACCGCGCGGCGTCGCGATGAGGGCGGTCATCGTCGGCCTCGCGCTGCTGCTCAGCCTCACCGCGTGTGCTCCGACCGAGGCCGTGCCGAGCGGGCCGGTCGCCCTCACGAGCGAGCAGTCCGAACGCCTCGCGGTCACCCGGTTCCGCAACTTCGACGCGGGCGTGCGGGCCATCGAGGTGACAGTGCCGGCGGAGACCGGTGAGCTGCGCCTCGAGGGCTGGTTCGACTACACGGGCGGTGCGGGTTATGCCGCGGTCACCGCCGCGGGCGAGCCGGCCGGCCTCATCTGGTGGACACACGAGCAGGTCGCCACCCGCTCCATCCCGGTCGACGTCGCGCCGTTCCCGCTCCCCGCCGACGGCTGGGAGTCCGGAGCCCTCGACCCCTCGAGCACGGCCCTCGCGAACGCGGTGGCGCTCGTCGCGAGCCTCGGTGCCGACCGGCCCGAGAACCCGCAGCTGCTGGCCCAGTCCGACGCGGCCTGGCTGCGTTCGGACACCGTGGACGGCACCGCCGTCGACGTGTTCCTCGGCCCGTCCGGTGACTCCGCGACGTCCGCCCCGGTCGACGAGTCGCTCCGCGCCCGGTACTGGGTCGACGAATCGGGCGTACTGCTGCGGTTCGAGCTGCCGCAGGGCTCGTCGGGCGACGGGATGACGTCACTCTTCACCCCCGCCACGGGAATCGTCATCCCGCTCACCGTGCCGGGAACGCCATGACCGACGCACCCGACGACCCGGTATTCCGACCCAGCCGGCGGGGGCTGCTCTCCGCCGCACTCGGCGGCGCCGCAGGACTCGCCATCGGCGGCGCCAGCGCCGCCGCGCTCACCCGCACCGAGCACACGACCACCGAACAGCCGACCGACATCGAGGTGCCCGCGCACGGCACACACCAGGCGGGAATCCACTCGCCCGCGTCGCCCCAGCACTTCGGTTCGCTCCTCGTGCTCGACGCACCCGGCACCGACCTCGCCTGGCTGGCCGCGCTCGGGGAGCGCATCATCGCCCAGCGCACCGATGGCGGCCTGCTGCCCGACGGGCCCGGCGACCTGACCGTGACGATCGGTCTCGGCCCACGGCTGGTGCCGACCGGACTCCCGGGTTCGACCGAGCTGCCCGCCTTCGTCGGCGACGAAGCGATCGAGGGTGCCGCCCGCGGCGGTGACGTGCTGATCGCCGCCTATTCGAGCGACCCGACGGTGCTCGATGCGGTACTCGCGGATCTCGCCGAGCGCGTTCCCGGGGCAACGGTCCGCTGGCGGCAGTTCATCTTCCGCGGGGCGGGCAGCGGAACGAAGGCCCGCAACCCACTCGGCTTCATGGACGGCATCGTCGTTCCGCACTCGGCCGCCGAGTTCGCGGACGGCGTCTGGATCGCGGACGGCCCCGCGGCGGCCGGCAGCATCCTCGTCATCCGCCGACTGCGACTGGACACGGCGGGCTTCCGCGCCCTCGGAGTTGCCCAGCGGGAGGCCGTGATCGGCCGCACCCTCTCCGACGGTGCGCCGCTCTCCGGCGGCGGTCCCGACGACCAGGTGGACCTGCGCGCCAAGACGGCCGAGGGCGAGCTGCTGGTGCCCGCGCGCTCGCACGCGCGAGCCGCGCATCCCTCGTTCACCGGATCGCCCCTGATGTTCCGGCGCAGCTACTCATTCGAGAACGCGGGCGAGACAGGGCTGGTGTTCATGTCGTTCCAGAACGAGCTGCGCACGTTCGTTGTGACCCAGCAGCGACTGGATGACGGTGACGCCCTGATGGCCTTCACGACCCCGACCGCCAGCGCGAGCTTCCTCGTGCTGCCGGGCTTCGATGAGGAACGCCCGCTCGGCTCGACCCTCGCCTAGGCGGCGAAACGCTCGACGCGCAGCACGCAGCTGAGGTCGTCCTCGGCGACGGGGATCTCGGTGGACCACTCCTGCTCGCCGCCCGCGGCGACGGCGTCCACATCGACCTGCACCAGCGCGCGGGTGTCGTTGCTGCCATTCAGCAGCGAGACGTAGATGCGGTAGTTCGCGCCCGCCTCGGTGGGGTTCTTCACGGTTCCGCTGACGTTCCAGTTGTCGCCGTCGCGCGTGCAGTCGCCCATGGTGTTGTCGGCGAGCGCACCGACGAGGCCCTCACCGGAACCGGGAGTGTCGGTGATGTCCGTGATGCCGGGAGTCTGCTCCGCTGCCGCCGTTTTTGTGGGCTTCGGCTCGGGCGCACCGGCCGTGCAGCCCGCGAGGCCCGCCGTCAGGAGTGCGGCCGCGAGGGCCGTTACCAGGAGTCGTGAGCCCGCAGTCATGAGGCAACCTTTCGTTGTTTCCGTCTGCCGATGAGTATCAATCCTAGGCCGGAGAGCAGCAGCAGCAGGGCTGCGCCCAAGGGATACTCGGCATCCGTACCGGTCTTGATCAGGCCGCCCGGGTCGATCGCCCGCACCGGCAGCTGCACCGCACCGATCGCGCTGGCGAGCACGGGGTCGCCGCTGTTCAGGTCGGCGCTGGTGACCGAGGCGGTCTCCTCGAGGCGCTGGCCCTCCATGCTCGGCGTGATCACGAACGAGGCGGTCGCGGTCACCGATTCACCCGGCAGCAGTACGCCGGCCGGGCCGGGCCACCGTCCGAAGACGATCGTGCTGAGACCGGTGCGCGGGTCGGTGATCTCGACGTTGCTGAGCGGCTCGGTTCCGTTGTTGCGCACCACGTAGGTCACCACGACCGTGTCACCCGCGAACCCGGCCTGGCCGGACTGCACCCTCGGGCTCACCGTGATGCCGACGGCGGCGACGCGCGGCACGGCGAACGTGTCGGTGTCGGCGACCGGCGCCAGTGCGACGCCACCGGGGGCGTTGGCGTTCGCCGTTGCGGTGTTGTCGATGGTGCCCGAGGCGACATCCGCTGCGGTGATGGTGTACCGGGCGGTGACGACCAGGAGGCCGTTCGGGTGCAGCGTGCCCGGGGTTCCCGGCCAGCTGTAGCTGAGCGCGGAGAGGCCGGTCTTCACGTCGGTCACCGTGACGCCGGTGAGCGTCACGTTGCCGGTGTTGCGCACCTCGATGCGGTAGTTGAGCGTGGCGCCCTGCTGCGCGAAGGTCGTGGTGCTGCTGGTCTTGGTCACGGTCATCGCCGGGGCCGCGACGACCAGCGTCTCACCGAGCGCGGTGTCGGTGACGTTGGCGCCGGTGGGCGGCTTGCCGGTTGTGGTGGCGGAAGACGCGATGCGACCCGCGTCGACATCGGCCTGGGTGAGGATGTACGTCGCCGTGGCGATCACCTCGGCGCCGGGAGCCAGCACACCGCTCGCCCCGGGGAAGGCGTAGCTGATCGAACCGGCCGGCAGCTGCGGGTCGCTCACCGAGACGCCGGTGAGGGTGACGTCGCCGGTGTTGGTGACCACCCAGCGGAACAGCACAGCATCACCCGCGCGGCCCGTTGCGGCCGCCGCCAGCACCTGCGTCTTGTCGATGCTGATGAGCGGTGCGGCAGCCGGGGTCGGGATGACGGACGGCGTGGACGTGCCCGACACCGATGCGGCTCCCCGCGACGGGGTCGCCGTGGCCGAGGCCGTGTTGCGCACCGCGCCGCCGTCGAAGTCGCCCTGGCGCACGGTATAGGTGGCCGTCGCGGTCGCCGACTGTCCGGGCGGCACGAGGCCGACCGTTGCCGTCGGCCAGCTGTAGCCGCCGATGGCGCTGAGCCCGGGCTTCGGGTCGGTGAACACCGGATCGGTGACGCTCAGGGTTCCCGTGTTGGTCACGGTGAACGTGTAGTCGACGATGGATCCGACGACCGCAGCGCCGCCGCCGCGGACCACTCCGGCCTTGGCCACGCTGATGGCGGACGTTCCCGCCGCGAGCGGCACCGAGCTCTGCGGGGAGAGGTCGGACACGACGACCGGACCGCGAACCGCTTCACCGGTCGCCGTCGTCACGTTGCGCACAACACCGAGGTCGACGTCGGCCTGCGAGACGAGGCGCGTGCCGGCGACCTGCAGCGACTGCCCGGCGAGCAGGGTGCCCGGGTTGCTCGGGTCCGGCCAGGTGTAGGCGAGGCCGGTGAGGCCCGCAACGGTGTTGGTCATCGCGACGTTCTCCAGCGTGACGTTTCCGCTGTTACGGATCGTGAACGCGTAGTTCATGGTGGTGCCGAGCACACCGGCCGCGCCCGAGGCGAGCGCCGCCGTGTGGGTCGTGGTGAGCTCGCCCGCCGCGGCAGCCGTCGAGATGTCGAACGGCAGCGACGGGGCGCTGACGACCACGCCGTCGGGCGCGGTACCGAAGGCGGTCGCGAGGTTGCGGATGGTGCCCGCGTCCACGTCCGCGGGGGTGACCGTGTAGAGCGCGGTACCGTGGGCGACTCCGCCCGGCGCGAGGATGTTGGACGCCGAGGGGAAGGTGAGCGTCGGGGTCGAGACGCCCGCGAGGGCATCGGTCACCTCGACGACGCGCAGCGTGACGTTGCCGGTGTTGGTGACGTCGAACTCGTACTCGATGACGGATCCGGCCTGGCCGGTGCCGCTCAGGTAGTGACCCGACTTGACCACTGCGATGTCGGGGTCGTGGGCCTCGAGCGCCGTGCTGACCGTGCCCGACTGCACGGGACCGACCGCCCCGGTCGGGCTCGTCGCCGAGGCGCTCGCGACGTTGTCGACCGTGCCACGGTCCACGTCCTCCTGCTGCACGGCGTAGCTGAGCGTGTAGGTGACGCCCTGCGTGGGAAGCAGCACGCCGTCCGCTGCGGGCCACTCGGTGCCGGTCACAACCGCGCCGACGAGCGCGTCGCTGAGCGTCACGCCGGTGAGCGTTGTGTTGCCCGTGTTGGTGACGACGACCTCATAGGCGAGCGCGTCTCCGAGGCCGAGCTGGCCGGGGATCGCCGGTCCACCGGTCTTGCTGATCGCCAGCAGCGGGTTGCCCGCGAGCGCCACGGTGGCCGGCCGGGTGGCGGATGCCGCGGCTCCCGTCGGCGGCAGGCCACGGCCCGTTGCGATGCTCGAGACCGATCCCGCGTCGATGTCCGCCTGCGTCAGGACCTGTACCCGGGTGACGGTCGTCGTGTCGAGCGGGTTGAGCACGCCGGGCGTTCCGCTGGACCAGGTGTAGTCGCCCGCGGGCAGCGCGCCGATGCCGTCGCTGATGCTCGCGCCGGTGAGGGTGACGTTGCCCGTGTTGGTGAAGACGTAGGTCCACTCGACCGTGTCGCCGGCCCGCGCCATCGCGCCGCCCACGCGAACGCCGGAGTTGCTGATCGTGACGGTGCGGCTCGGTACCTCGGTCGGGATGATCGACGTGTTCGACGGTGCGGTGACCACCGTGCCGCGGATCGGCGTCGCACTGACGGTCGCCGTGTTCACCACCGTGCCCGAGTTCACGTCGGCCTGGCTGATGTCGTAGATCGCCGTCGCCGTGACCGTGGCGTTCGGGGCGAGCACCCGCGAGGCGCCGGGCCACTGGATGACCGGCTGGGATCCGGCCGGCAGCATCGCGTCGCCGACCGAGATCGACCCGATGGTCACGTTGCCGGTGTTGCGCACCAGGAACTCATAGGCGATCGTGTCGTTCGCACCGGCGGTACCCGTCGGCACACCGGTCTTCGTCACGCTCACGCCCGGCTGCGCCTGCACGGTGTTGACCCGAACGGTGTTGGAGACCGCCGGCACCTCGGTGCCGCCGGCCGTGAAGGCCCGCACGTCCGCCGTGTTGTCGATGTAGCCGAGATCGACATCGGCCTGGCGCAGCTGGTACGAGGCGACGCCCGTCGCGCTGGCCCCCGGCGGGACGGTGCCCTCGTCGTTAGCGTCCGGCCAGGTGATGACCGGGTCGGTGAGTCCCTCGAGCGCATCGACGAGCTCGCCGTCGAACAGCGTGACGTTGCCGGTGTTGGTGGCGACGAGCCTGTAGTCGACCCAGTCACCGACCTGGCCGATGCCGCCGGCCCGCAGCACACCCGACTTGAGTGCGGTGAGATCCGGCGACTGCACGACCGGCACGTCGACGGTGGCAGTCTCAGAGAACTCGACTCCCGAGGGCGGCGTCGCGTAGCCGCGCACCGCGTTGCTGACCACGGCCGCGTCGATCTCGGGCTGCGTGAGCGGGTAGGTCGCGGTGCCGGTGACCGTCTCGCCCGGCTGCAGGGTGCCGCCGGGGAAGCCCGTGCGGTCGTACTGGATCGCACTCACGCCGCTCTTCTGGTCGACGAAGCGCACGTTGCTGAGCGTCTGGTTCCCGTCGTTACGCAGCGAGAAGGAGAAGTTCACGAGCTCGTTCACCCGCCCGGTCGATCCGGCGGCGAGCGCGCCCGTCTTGGTGACGGTGATGTCCGGGGCGCCGGCTGCGGTCGTGACCGTCGCCACGGCATCGAGGCTCGTGGTGCGCAGGTTCTTCGGCGTCAGGCCCGAGGCCGAGGCCGTGTTGATCACGGAGCCGGCGTTCACGTCGGCCTGGCGGATCGCGTAGGTTGCGGTCGCGGTGGCCTCGGCGCCCGGGGCGAGCACTCCCTCGGCGCCCGGCCAGCGCACGTTCGCGACCTGCACGCCCTGCAGGGTGTCGGAGAGCGTGATGCCGTGCAGCGTGACGTTGCTGCCGTTGGTGATCGTGAAGTCGTAGCCGACGACCGACCCGACGCTGGCGACTGCCGGCGGCGTCGCTACCTTGGTGACCACGAGCTCCGGGTCCTCGGGGGCGAGCGTTGTGGTGGCGATCGGCGAGCTGCCGCTCACCCGCGGTCCGACCGGCGGCTTGCCGCTCGCGGTGGCCTGGTTGAGGATCTGCCCGTTGTCGACGTCGGCCTGGGTCACCGTGTAGGTGGCCGTCGCGACGACCGTCGCACTCGGGTTGATCACTCCGACCGGGCCGCCGTTCCACTGGTAGTCGACCGCCGAGATGCCGTTCAGTCCGTCGACGATCTCGAGCAGGCTGAGAGTGACGTTGCCCGTGTTCTGAACGGTGAAGGTGTAGTCGACGATGTCGTTCAGGCCGCCGCCCGCGCGCGGCACACCGGTCTTGGCAACGGTGAGCGAGGGGTCGGCGGGGATGTCGATGCCCGCCGTCTCGGAGGTCGAGACCCCCGCACCGCGCGGCGGAGTACCCGTGCCGGTCGCAGCACTCTCGACGCGGCCCGCGTTCAGTTGCGCGAGAGTCAGCGCCGAGGTCGCGGTGGCGCGCACCGACTCGCCGGGCTTGAGGGTGAAGGCGACGTCATCCCATTCGAGGTAATCGATCGCGCCGATGCCGGCCAGCGCGTCGCTGATCGCGATGCCGGTGAGCGTGACGTTGCCGGTGTTGGTGAGCAGGTACGACCAGTTCACGATGCTGTCGACGTCCTGGCGGCCGGCGGTCGCGAAGGCCGCGGTCTTCTCGATGTCGAGGGCCGGGCCGATGGCCTGCGTCGGAACGGTCGAGACGGCGTCATCGGTCACGAGCACGGTGGCGGGCGCGGGCGAGAGACCGGTCGCCTGCACGGGGTTGCTGACCGCACCGGCGTCCACGTCGGCCTGGCTGATGACGTAGGTTCCGGATGCCCGCGCGAACGCCCCCGGAACGATCTCGCCCGGTCGCGCCGGGTTCGGCCAGATCACGTCCGTGAGCTGCACGCCGGTGAGGGCGTCGACGAGGGTGACCCCGTGCAGCGTGACGTTGCCGTTGTTGATCACGCGGAATTCGTAGTCGATGACGTCGGACACCTGGGCGGCGTCACGCGGCACCCCGACCACCGTCACGGTGATGTCGGGCGAGGGCAGCACGGTCGGCACCACGACGGTGTTCGAGTCGGCCGGGACCAGCACGCCCTTGGGCGTGACCGCCGACACGTGCGCCGTGTTCGTGACGCGTCCGGCGTCGACGTCGGTCTGCTTGATCGTGTACTGGGCGACACCGGTCACCGAGGTGCCGGGCGGCAGCACCCGATCCTGTCCGGGGATCGGCCAGGTGATCACGGGGGTGCCGAGGCCGGGCATCGGGTCGACGAGCACCCCGTCGTACATGGTGACGTTGCCGTCGTTGGTGATGCGCAGCGTGTACTCGATGACGTCGCCGACGGCGCCGGTTCCGTTGTTCAGGATGCGCGCCGACTTCACCGGACTGAGCTTCGGCGCCGGCGGGAGGGTCAGCACGACGGTAGCGGCCTCGCTGAGCGCGGCACCCGTGGGCGGCTGCGCGGTTCCGGTCACCGTGCTGCTCAGGGATCCGTTGTCGACGTCCGGCTGGGTCAGCGCGTATGGGACCCGCACCGTGACCGTCTCGCCCGGGAGCAGCACGCCGTCCGCGGCCGGCCAGGTGTAGACGGCATCGGCGAATTCGACGAGCGGGTTGCTGAACGAGACACCGGTCACCGTCTGGTTGCCGGTGTTCCTGAGCGTGAAGGTGTAGTTCACGATGTCCAGCGCGCGACCGGTCGAGCCGGGCGCGAGCTCGGCCGTCTGCGTGACGACGATGGTGCGCTGCGCGACAGCGGTCGGCGTGACGACGGGACCGGTGGCATCCGCAACGGCACCCAGCGGCGAGGTTCCGTCGACGCTCGCCTGGTTGGTGACCGAGCCGCTGTTCACGTCGGCCTGGGTGATCGTGTAGTTGCCCAGCGCTCGAGCGATGCCGCCGGGCAGCAGCGTTCCCGTGGCTCCGGGCCAGGTGATCGCCGACAGGGCCAGGCCCGGCATGGTGTCGGTGAGCGTGACGCCCGTGAGGGTCGTGTTGCCCGTGTTCTCGATCTCGATCGTGTACCGGATGACGTCACCCACACCACCGGCACCGTCGCGGGCATCGAGCTTGCGCACCTCGATACCGCGGGTGCGGGGAGCGGTCGGAGTCTCGGCCTCGGGCGAGTCCTCGGTGTACGTTCCGCCGGCCGGGGTGGTCGCGGTAACGGTCGCCGTGTTGCTCACGGAGCCGAGGTCGAGGTCCTTCTGCGCGATGCGGTAGGTCGCTGTCGCGGTCGCCGTGTCGCCGGGGGCGAGCTGGCGGGCCGTGCCCGGCCAGCTGATGACGGGTGCGCTGACGCCGGCGAGGGCGTCGGTCAGCGCGACGGCCGAGAGCGTGACGTTGCCGGTGTTCTCGATCTCGAACGAGTAGCTGATCAGGTCGCCGAGGTTGCCCGGGGCGCCGTTCAGCGAACCGATCTTGCTCACCCGCAGGTCGGGACCCGCGACGATCGGCACGGTCGCTGTCGCGGGCGAGCTCGCCACCGTGCCGCGCGGGGGCGTTCCCACGGCCGTCACCGTATTGACGACGGACCCGGCGTTCACGTCGGACTGCAGGAGGTTGTACCTCGCGGTGGCGGTGGCCGTGTCATCCGGATCAAGCACACCGTCGGCAAGCGCACCGTTGTCCCAGTCGGTGAACACGAGGTCGTACAGGCCCGGCATCGCATCGATGAGCTGCACGGCGGAAAGCCGCACGTTGCCGGTGTTCACGATCGTGAATTCGTAGTTCACCACGCCGCCGACGCGGTTCGAGGCCGCGGCGCCCGTCTTCACGACCGAGATGCCGGGCTCGGCGTCGGCGACCGGGGTGTCGACGTTGCCGGAGGATCCGGTCGCGGGCAGGCCGCCGACGAGAGAGGTCGCCGCGGCCGTCGCCACGTTGCGCACGAAGCCGGCATTCACGTCGGCCTGGGTGATCGTGTAACGACCCTCGGTCGAGATGGTGGCGCCGGGCGCGAGATTATGGGTCGGGTTGGTCGCGTCGTTCCACGGCAGGGCGTCGAGGTCGGCGCCGAGCAGCGGGTCGCTGAGGGTCACACCAGTGAGGGTCACGTTGCCCGAGTTGGTCACCGTCAGCGTGTAGCTGAGCTGATCGCCCACGTTGCGGCTGCCGCCGTCCACGGCCGCCTTGGTGACGCTCAGTGCGGGACGCGGTGCCACGGTGTCGATCCGCACGGTGTTCGAGCTCGCCGCGACGTCGTTGGAGGCGCTGTTGGGGCTGCGTGCGTCGACCTTGGCGGTGTTGTCGATGTAGCCGCGGTCGATGTCGGCCTGCTTGAGGGCGTAGGAGGCCTCACCCGTGACGGACGCGCCGACCGGCAGGGTGCCGGGAGTTCCCGGCCAGCCGATGACGGGGGTCGAGATGCCGGGCAGGGGGTCGACGAGGCGACCGTTGTAGACGGTCACGTTGCCGGTGTTGGTGACGACCACCTTGTAGTCGATGATGTCGCCGACCTGGCCGATGCCGGGGCTGCGCAGCACGCCGGTCTTCACGGCGACGAGGCTTCCGCGCGGGGCGATGTTGACGGTGACGGAGTCCGTCTTCGACTGCTCGACCGCGGTGCCCACGGGGGTCACGAGGCCGGAGCCGACGTTGACGACCGAGCCGGCGTCCACGTCGGGCTGGTCGACCTCGAAGGTCGTGGTCGCCGTGACCGTCGCGCCCGGCAGCAGGGTTCCCGCGGGAGCGGTGCTCGGCCAGGTGTACTGCAGCGGGGTGAGGCCGACGAGGGTGTCGGCGAAGTGCACGTCGGTGAGGCTGACATTGCCGGTGTTGGTGAGCGTGAGCGTGTACTCGATGAGGTCGCCGTCCGCGCCCTGCGCACCGGACTCGAGGGCGCCGGACTTGTCGAAGGTGAAGTCGACGTTCCGGTCCGCAGTCGTCGTGACGGCCGGGTCGCTCGCGTCGGAGACGGGGGTGGTGCCGATGAAGGTCGTGCCCGCGGCGGTGGCCGTGTTGGAGACGGATCCGGCGTTCACGTCAGCCTGGGTGACGACGTAGGTCGCGGTCGCGGTGATGCTCTCGTCGGGGCCGAGGGCGCCCTCGATGCCGCCGGGCCAGGCCTGGTAGTTGAGGTCGCTCAGACCCACGAGGGAGTCGGTGATCGCGACATCCTTGAGCGTGACGTTGCCGTCGTTGACCACGGTGATCGTGTAGGTGATGACCTGGCCGACACCGGGCTTCGTCGCCGAGCTGGCCGTCTTCGTCGTAAGCAGTGAGGGGTCGGCGGCGACCGTGGTCACCGTCGCGTCATCCGTGTCGCTGACGTCTTCGCCGACCGGAGGTGTTCCGCGCACGGTGGCGGTGCTCGAGATGCTGCCCGCGTCGACATCCCGCTGGGTGACCACGTAGCTGGCCGTGGCGAACACCTCGGTGTTCGGCTGCAGGGTGCCCTCGGGGTTGCCGTTCCAGTCCGTGTAGACGATGCCGGTCATGCTCTGGAGTGCATCTGAGATCGTGACGCCGCTCAGGGTCACGTTGCCCATGTTGCGCGCGACGAACGAGTAGGTGACGGTGTCGCCCACGTCGAGGCCGGTCGTCGGCACGGCCGTCTTGATGATTCGGATGCCGGCGGCGGGCGCGAGCGGCACGGTGATGCTGTCGGTGGAGGTCGCGTCCGATCCGCGAGTCGGGTGACCGGTGGCCGTGACGGTGTTGATGAGCGCGCCGGCGTCCACGTCGGCCTGGGTCACCGTCGAGGTGGAGCTGACGGTGAACTGTGCCCCGGGGTCGAGCGTCGTGTTGGCCGGCACGATCACCGGAGTGGCGCCGGGAAGGCTGTCGGCCAGGCTCACCGCGGTGAGGGTGACATTGCCGGTGTTCCTGACCAGGAAGGTCCAGGTGACGACGTCGCCCGCCCTGGTCGCACCCGTCGATGCCGTCTTGTCGACGAGGATACGCGGATCGGCGGCGGCGGTCGGGGTGGTGGTGGTCGACGCGAGGCTGGTGACCGGCACGTTGCCGGGAGCGGTGGCCGAGGCCGTCGCGGTGTTGACCACGGATCCCGCATTCACGTCGGCCTGAGTCACCGTGAAGTCCGCGGTCGCGGTGATGACCGCCTGCGGTGCGAGGGTCGTGGCACCGAGCCCTGGGGTCGCCGCACCGAGCATCGGGTCGCTGAGCGCGGCGCCGGTCAGGGTCACATTGCCGGTGTTGGTGACGGTGAACAGGTAGCGGATGACCGATCCGACACCCGCGACGCCGCCGCCCAGCACGGCGGCGGTCTTGGCGACCTTCAGCTCGGGGCGCACGATCGCCGTCGACGTGACGACCGGGTCGCTCGTGGCGGAGACGGCCGGCGCACCGGCGGGAGGTTCGGCGGTCACGGCGGCCGTATTGGTCACCGAGGTGTTGTCGATGTCGGCCTGCGTGAGGGTGTAGCTGGCCGTGCCGGTGGCTACGGTGTTCGGCGGCAGCACGTTCGCCGCACCGGGCCAACTAATGCTGAGCGGGGGGAGCCCGGCGAGGGAATCGGTGATGGTGACGGCGCTCAGCGTGACGTTCCCGGAGTTCCGCACGACGACCGCGTAGTCGATGGTGTCGCCGACGGCACGCGAGCCGTTGGCG
>Ga0247807_10001040_pt1 | contig 16869 bp, 15 predicted proteins | sample UWRJL074202C1_FD_179931 | JGI IMG/M metagenome (GOLD analysis project Ga0247807, IMG submission 179931) | Plant litter microbial communities from Arlington Agricultural Research Station in Wisconsin, United States - UWRJ-L074-202C-1 | ecosystem: Environmental > Terrestrial > Plant litter >...
GAATTTATTTGAGTGGATCCTAACCCCAAAAGAAAAAGGATCAAGTTTGAGATTTTGAGCGGGGCATTTGAAGGTGCTTATTATGCGTTGGTACTTTTGATGAAATCCCTCCCTGTACTTCAACTTTATCTACCAATGAGTTCCATCTCCTTGAGATAATTTTAGCCCTTGCGTTTCAACATAGTCTTGGAAGTCATCATACTTTGCTTCGGATAGCCATGATATACATCTTTGTATTCAATCGTTTCAACCTCCCCATCCAAACACAACTGATGAGCGTTTTCTATTGACAAATTTTCTTCAAATTGTGAACCGATGCCCGCGAATATTCCATCTATAGCACCACAACAAGTATTAGAACAAAAGAGTAAGTTTCCTGAGAGTTGTAAAGAACAGGAAGTCGACGAGCCGAGATATACAGGCAGGTCATACGCATTTTCACAGTCGTCAGGGAGGTGCTTTGCGTCATGAGTTTTGGAGGCATGTTGGTCAACGCAGGCCGGCTTACTGAATTGAGCAAGGAATAGTGGCATGTCATCTATCATTATATTGTCTTGACAGAAAGATAACCTGTTACGTTGAGACTCAGTAGCGGTATGAGGAGGCGTAGGCAGGGAAGGATTAATATGATAGGCATGTTGCTGTTGGTCTCCACGGTCCCAACTAAGGTTGTGCTGTTCAATTGCTCTTTCGGTCAGGAAAAATTGCTTTTCTCCAAGCTCTGAGGTGGAAAGGAGAGGGATCTCCTCCATGTATATAGCCGCGTACTTATGACCTTTAGTGGCAAGTTTAGAGGGCGACCAGTAGTGAGAACTGCAATTGTTTTAGCTTCTACGTCCTTCAAACATCGGAGAGAAGAACCCCCCTGGAAACTTACTCAGCGACGCTCCCATCAGTTGCGTTGCAACAATAGGAAATTGACTGAGCTGAATCTTTATTCGATGCCATGGCCAGCAGTACAAATCTCATCCGAAGTGCACGCCTCTTATAAAAGAAGAGACAGAGCTGAGAGACAATAGTTATTGTAAATGAGAAATCATAAAAGAAAAGTTCTTAGAAAGAGGTGATCATGGAAGGTCTAAGGACGGGAAGACTAGCAGAAAGGGGGTATGACCTTATACAAGTAGTATGTGCAGCAAAGCCGGGCACATTGTTAATATTCTGACCGGATAATAATGTCAAGTCTGACCTCTTGTAGAATGCAATGACCAGTACGCGCAAAAACTTGCACGGCGTAGCAGACATGGATATTCCAGTGCTTTTGTCATCTCAAGTGGATATCAGGCTTTAGAACATTACTACACGAAATCCATCGGATGAATGATTTGGTGGTTACGAAGCATCTGAACTGTGGGACAAGTTTGATTGGTACGGGGACATAGATATGTGCGACGGCATAAATTAATTCCCTCCACACCACCTGGCAAGCGGAGAGCACGCCGGAGCCTGACGTTACACAAGAAGGCCCGATTCGTAAACATTCCCTTATCCGGTTCGCAAAGCGTGACGAGCAAGCCATGCCTGTTATACCTTATAGGGTGAGAGGTGGTTCAGTGTCATGGCTGGTGATGTAGATTCCTTTCTCATCCTAACCTAATACACTTAATCATTGGTGTTTGAATAAGAGTGGTGTATGGTGTGTGGTGTGGTGGCCCTAACTCCGGTGTTCCACACCACTGGAAATGGACGCGCCGGGTTGAAGTGCAGAATTAAGTGTCCTGCTATATCTACCACAGCCGCCAGGGATAGATAAAATGTTGACCGGACGGTAGGACTATAGTGCCATCGTTGCAGCAGAAGCGCATCACCTACAACGTTTCTATGTTGTTAGGTGTATCAAGAAAACGAGGTTGAGCACAGGTAATATTGAAATGAACGCTTTGTCTGGTCAATTCACCTTTGTACTACTCATTCCAATACAAGGTATATCGTAAATCTGTAGTGTGAACTCGAAGTGGGTAGACTAAACAGAGAGCTGAGTGATGCACGGGCTATTTCACAATGGGCGGCTATACAACATTGTATTGATCAGCATGGCCTTGCTTTCCTGGGTGCCGTTTCCTATTGATCCAATCAACCCCATACTCCGCCACTCGGCAGAGGAGCAGCGGCTGACTGAAAGTCGAAAATCCGGGGTAGTTACACAAGACCAGAGAAGCCTTGGATGAACGGCCAGGGATGAAGATGATCACAAACAAGGTTTCGTGTGCGCATGGCGCGCTGGCATATCAAGCGAGGGAAGTTTGAACTGTGATAGCCATGGCACGAGCACACACCAATTGTGTTATACAGCCCGATGCCTCTGCGCGAAATGGGCAAAAACTCCCCGCCGGTATGCTTGAGGGACATCCGATTCGTGACTGCCCTGCTTCTGCTCTAGCACGTGTTAATGTCATTCTTCCTGTCTACGAGGCTATGCAGTTGCGGCGCGGAGAGCCATTTCAGCTATGGCTCTCGGGGATGTTTCGATTGATAACTGCTCTAGATGAGCTATGTAGATGTAAGGCTGATAATGCAGAGATATTGCTTACATATAGCGCATAGGGAAAACTGCGGGGTGTCCTGTAAGAGTGTTGATATTGCTGGTGCTTGTCCGGCGCATGATTTTTTGAAATCAAGGAGATATGGTGAACAATGTGCAACTTACAAAATAGGGAGTCAATGCGTAACGGCGTAAACTAGACGGAGGTAGCCATCAGCAACTTGCCTTCTCATCTTTCCGTGCCCCAATGAGGGGGGCGGAGGGAAAGGATGGAAAGATAGGAGGATGTGAGGCCGTGCCGATTTTCTACTTGTAATAATGCTGGCTGTGGCAACTCGGTGTGCATAGTTTTAGACCCCAGGGACTTTGGCTTGCGACGATTTTGACTTGCGACGATTCTGGCCTTTGATGATTTCAATCCTCATGACTTTGGCCGGAGATATTGTGGCTTGTTACGACGAATAACACAAGTAGAATACTCCGACAAACACTCCACTGACTCACTAGCAGATTATTCGCGGTTACAATGATTCGTCTAATACCCAGCTAAACTCGACAGTCTCGTCTGCAATAGCTATTCAAGTCACCTAAGTTGCCCTCCAGCGCGGAGGTTTTGGAAATGGCGGATGCGGGTTGTGGTTGATACGCGGAACGTTACACAGCCAAGGCCAGGAGTTGCGGCGTAACACTTTGGGAAATCGGAGATAGGATTCGGCCTAAATGAACCCTATAACTCCATAGATGCAATGGACCTTTTTCTAGCATGGATGCTGTGCTGACTAACAATTTCATTGATGGTCGGCACACTTTGTCTACTTGCGATCTTACCTGTAGTGGAGGATTATAATCAGCTTCGGATGAGGACCTTTAAAAGTACTTTTGTAGTTGGAATTATCAACCATAAGGCCTTGATTAAGAACACTACGAGCTCTGAAGTTGGGGGATCACGTACGCAGAGCCATACTGACTGCACGACTCTGTGAGAAATATCACCATTAAAGTGTAGTCAAGTGTCAGTATCTGGGCTACTTGCTTGCTCTACTTCGACATATACCAAAAGTTAAGATTGTCATCGGGGCATGCGTAGAGATTCAGCTCACGCTATAGGAACATAAGACTTTGTTCATGGAACAATGATGGACTTTGTCGTTTGATGAAATATGAAAGCCTAATCACTCTCTTTGGTATATCGTACTAGACTGTCTCACATTATTCTTTCAACATTTGTGGAATACGTTATGCTAGCCCGGCGAGACTGGCTGCACCGACGAGAGACAATGCAGTGTGAGTCAATCCTGGTGTAACCTGCCACATCTCGACGTCTATACCAGTCTGCTATTACCCATTCATTAATTCTTCGTTGTAGCCTTAAGATCACGATTAGTAAACTTATTTGGGAAACTCAGAGCGTGCATACATAAATCTTCATCGAATTGCCCACCGATACCAAAGAACATATGTTCCGTTCCTGGATCATCATGAGAAAACTGAACGAGGGTTGTTTTCCCAGAGCATGAACATGAGATGCCCAGAGATATCTCACTTGTATCAGTAATAGTGTCGGGGCAACGATTGCGACTAGCGGAATCCGACGTGTTGTTGTATACATGATACATATCCGAGGTAACAGCTGTACATAACTGACTATCCTCCGGCGTATGGACTTGGTCAAGAAACAGCGGCATCGAGGCTGTCCTACATGTAACAGAAGTTGATCGCCTCGATCGCGTTGGTGAATGAGACAGTCCATGACATGCCGGTTGGTTTGTGCCGCATGCTTCGCTAGGTCTCTGTCCATGACCATGGAACGTCTGTTGAGCTTCGAGATCCTTCAGAGCTTTGGACGTCCAAAGGGTGCTTTCTCTTGTTTTAGTTGGTGATGGACCATTAAGTAGCAGTGGCTGTTGTCGATTTGTGTCTGTGGATACAGCAGTGACACTATCATGAGAAGTTTCTTCAGGGAGATGACTTTGTGAAAGGTTATTGAAAGAGCCATAATATACAATGAAAGGAAAGTTAGTGAGGCATACGAATCGGAGTTCTTCATTTGATTTGTACCAATCGATGCCATGGGGCCAAGTGACAACAGGAAAGGGAGTTGAAGTGTTAGACTAGGAATACAGGAGTAGGCTAGGAATTAATAGCAAGAGGGAATAATAGAGCTTCTGCTAATGGAAGAGAGGATTTTACAGAGATTCAGGTGGGACTTAAGTTGGAGTGAAATATTGCTCACTTACATTTATTTACGACGCACGCACACGACGCACGCAACACATCCGGCCAACAATTCAATGCCCATGTATCTCCACTTTCTTTCCTTGCCTGCGCTAGTAACATGATGGAATATATCTCATTAGTGTGATTTCTTATATTCAGGGTTTCAATGGGTGAGGCCCAGAGCGCCACGTATATCAGGTGCGGATTTACCATATACCGTGGGACTTGAACGAACTCCCCAATTCCCCACGCCACGTTTTGGCCACATCATGCTATTGGATGGCTACCGGTCGCGCCGGTCGCTTGCTAAAACGGGCTTATGATTCCCGCCAATTTGGCTGGCTTTCCTGGTTCATGCTTCTTTTTATGAGGCTGTAGGCGTTTGGGAACCAGATGGGATATACCCGTTGTATCTCATCTCAGAGCAGTGGACGCACTCATGTCACCGAAGGAAACGCTTTGTATGCGTGCCTTCTGATGCTTGACAGTATTAACGTAGAGTAATAGCTAAAGCAAATACGTTTGGAATATTTCATGGCATTTGATTAGCCGAGACCGTGTATGGTGCTTGCTGGTCCATGTGGTTCTCACCTCACCTTATACTACCTCACCTTATACTACCTCACCTTATACTACCTCACTCTACCGTGGTAGTAGCATCTCATACTTTTCCCATACCTCTACAGTAGATTCATACCTCTACGGTAGACTTCTATCCGTCCCTCCCCTGGCGGTGCAGACGCTACCGTGTGCAGTCAGCAATGTACGGAGCCGTAGCTGCCAGTTATGCAGTTGGCATGGCTAACCACCCACCTCCTCGCCATCACCTTTAAACCCTCCGAAGTGCAGGGATTACGCCCTGCTCTAGTGGGACACTGCCTGATATTAGTCACATAGTGAGCAGCGTAACAGCTTGCCATGGTGATGGAGTTATATTCCGCGATAGCAGATATAGTGCTTGGCTGCATGAAACAGATGAAAGAAGGAATATAGGCTGCAAAGTATGCCACCATTCCATTCGACTGGATCCTCCAATTGCATTCGATCACCTCCATTTGCATTCGATTACCTCCATTTGCGACCAACCAGTTACCTTTAGTCACACTCGATTACCTCCAACGACTGCCTCCAGTTACCCTCAGTCACCTCCGCCTGCATCTGACTGAAGTTAATCGAGTCTTATCGCATCGTATAGCACGCCACTGATTCAGCACAAAAATGAACCGTCAGGTGTAGACTTCGTATATAGCTAGTTATATGTATAGCTCTTCCGATTACCGCTAGATGTCTTTCCATTACAAGCTGACCTTGACGGATCCCAAAAGGATCCGTCCCAAATTCATGCGAGTATACACTAACCACTTAAATATAAAAACCATATAACGCTGTGCAATTGGAACTTGCAGTGCTGCCACTTATATAGAAACAAGAAAGTAAAAATAAATTCAACATCAGAACTTTGATGGTAGCTTTAGGTGGTACCTCTCTACAAGATTCTCCACCAGCCCTCCTCGCACACAACGGCATATCCCATGGAAACCTAAGAAGTTCACTTGGGTGCAATAGTAATCGGGGCCAATTGAAATTACAACTCCACCATGATATCCCTCTAGCATTGCTGACTTCAGCCCTGCCATACTAGGCTGTCGTGAAATCACTAGTTGCATCTTTCCACACCCAGCTTTTGGTGATTTCATTTCAGTTATACATAACCAATCGCCCTGCCAACTCATACACTAGTATAGAGCAACGCCATCAATGCTTTTCCTATTATACAACCCTTATCATAGTCTTGGTCTTAATCTTCCCCATCTTCCCAACTAGAAAACCCTACAGAGCACCATTCCTCCAATCTTCCTCTCCACGCACTCTCGAATCTCCATTACACCTCTATCGGTACTGATGAACAAGCACTCTCCGGGTCTTGTCAATCCCTTCACCTCTCCCTCTCCGTGTCCTCTCATTACTTTCCCAAGCCCCTCACTGCTCATCCAGATTCTCTTCGTTGGCTTGCTCACCATCTTCATCTCGCTCAACACCGCCTCATTGTTCCAATACTTCAATCCCAACCACAACCGCCTCGTACTGATATTCTCCTGCGTGACCGGCTCGGGTTTATAGGCGGAGAGGTTTTCCAGCGGTGGAGGATGTAGACCACCGCGCGTGACAGAAGAGAGAAAGCCGGCTTGCTGGAGAGCGAGGAGGAGCGTGAGATGCAAGTTAGATGAGGGCACGGAAGTGAGGCCTAGCCGCGCCTTGGAGGCATTTTGCAAATGCGAGCAGACGTGCGACAGGTTTACGAGCGACATTCTGGTATGGGTGTTGGTGGTATGTGGCCCAGGTGGGCGCAAGTAGATAGGACCAGCTTATGGGGGTGAAGTCTGAAGAATGTGTTAGTGGGAGAAAGGCTTCGTAGGTGAAAACACTACATACGATTCGGGCGCGGATGAGAAGCTCAATTTCGTCTACTGCCGAGGGTTCAATTGAGCGGTTGGTGGGCTTTACGTTGGTGGTTTCGTAGAGACATGAGGTTTAGAATTATTTTGGGGAACTTATTGTTGATACCTTGAAATTCAGGCATAAATATAATTTGTCTGGGCTAGCATTTTTGCCCTGCGAGGAACATAAAATCATAAAAGATTACTTTGGCTTGGTGTTCCTCATTTCAGTTTGATTTGGATTTCTTATTTTATTTGGAACTGTAGGCTATATTGTGGCGATATCATATTACGTACATAAAGATGTAGGTGCAGCGAAACGCAATTCCGGATTATTGAGTTGCAGACTTTTGCTAGTCTAATCTATGCTACAGTGTAAGAGTACATGGGCGTAATAATACAAAATTTCCTAAAGCAAAGTGGTTCAAACCAGCAATATTGAGATAGTCAACATGATAGAAGTCATTGAATCAATTTTTGCCTAGGTTCCTTCTGGTGGTCAATTGTAGTATTCACATTTTTCGGATTTATGATCAAATATATCTATAGTCGTCTCAAAATATCCTCAACTACCTGCGTAGTGGATGCTTTACCTCCCAAGTCCGGGCTCAAGAGTTTGCCCTCCTCGAGATTGCCATCAACCGCAGCATATATCAGAGCAGCTGCCTTCTCCTCGTTCAAGAACTCCAGCATCAAGGCCACACTTCTCAAGGTAGCGATTGGATTGGCGATGTCTTGTCCCATAATATCAGGTGCACTGCCATGACATGGCTCTCCAATAGCGAAGCCCTCTCCCACATTAGCACTTGGGACAAGACCTAAGGATCCCACCAAAGCAGCAGCTCCATCTGAAAGGATGTCTCCGTAGAGATTGGGTGCGACAATTACATCGTAGGTTTCTGGTTGGCGAAAGAGTTTGTAGACCATAGAGTCAACGATTTGTTCCTCCACTCCAACACTTGAGAAAGCCTTGTTGGCAAGCGCCTCTCGTGCCGTTGAACGGAAAAGCCCATCAGTTTGACTGAGTACGTTCGATTTATGAGTGATGGTAACAAGTGGGGACGAGTGTATGCTTGAAGCACCACTATCCCGAATCTTCTGTCTTCTCAGCGCAATCTCTCCAGCCATTGTAGCAATTCGGAAAGAAGCCTTCTCCGAGATCCGCTTGATGGCCTCCGCAATCTTTCCACTTCCGTCTGGAGCGTCATATGTTTTCTCCTCCTTGACATACAAGTCCTCGGTATTTTCTCTTACAATAACCATGTCGATAGGATTTCGGGCACCACCTACACTCTTGACAGGTCTGACATTGGCGTACAGGTCAAGGCGTTTGCGCAATGCGACAATTGGGGAAGAGTATCCTTTGACAGCCTTGGATGGTGAACTGACGGCACCGAAAAGAGCCCCATCGCACTCGTTCTTGAGTATTTCCACGGTCTTGTCTGGTAATGCTGCACCGGTCTGCTCGAAGGTCTCAAACCCAGCTTTCAAGTCGACAAATTCGAACTTCAACTTCAAAGAAGCCGGGAGGGCTTCCAAGATGCGTCTCCCTGCAGGAATCACCTCCTTTCCAATGCCATCCCCAGGGATGAGACCTACAATTGCATTAGACAATTCTAATTGGCACGGGAGATGTCAATTGAGATATTCCATACCTATACGTAAAGTTCTTGCTGCCATTGTAGTTATTGTTGCTCTTCGATCAACCGATGTCGGTGCTAAAGATTTAAAGCTCAAGCCCTCACCCCTGACGGATTAAGCTCCGAACTCCGTCTTTGGTATGAACCCCTTTTTCTGGAACACGCTTTCGAGCTTCTTCCCCCTCAACGGCAGACAAACGAATCAATGTGTAGCCCCTGCATGATATTAATATCATTTATAGACCCGAGACGGCCAGTGTGACACCTGCCACCACGATCATTAATACAAAGAACACCTACGACACAAGTGCAAACAGCTCTGGAAGCCTGTCTTTCTTCTCACCGCGTTTGTTTACAATACTGTCGCGGTCCACCTCTCCTAGCTAGGCTCCAACTGTTTCTTCGTTTGTGGTACTAGCCATACCACCTCATAATTTGGAAGGCTCTGGCGCATGCAAGGGGCTATATCTACTGCCTCGAGACTTCAATCTCAGCATCTTTACCTGTTATTTCCTACTTTTGGAATCGTGGAGTCGATCTCGACGTTCAGCAGTCCTCCATATATTCCTAATTAATAGCAAACCATTTGACTTCGTGTTCAGGCTTCAAGTCTACCAAGATGACTGGAGGAGTCCGCAATTTGCGGGCGATGTTCGAGAACAAAGATCAAGATACCAGTCCACCAGCAGATAGAGGTCGCTCTCCTGCATCAACATCAGGTTGGTTTCCTCACTTTGCACTCTTGGGGTTTCGCTGAACTACTACAGGCATTGCGAGCAATGGCGCATCCCCCCGGCCTTTATCCAAAATCCGCACGAGTTTCGTAATGGTAGAGAAGAGTGGACAAATGGGATTGCAAATGAGAAGAGATGCTAGCGGCGAACCAAGCTCTTCCACACGACGGACCAGCTTTAGCAATGATGAGGAGCGACAGCCGGCTATTGGAAGATCAGACTCGATTGCATCAGACTATAGTAGAAAGAAGAGTGGCACAGTGGTTGAAGAGTCGATACCCGAGGTAGAGACACCGACAACTGCGAAGGAGGAGAAGATAAATTCGCAGCCGAAGGAAGTTCCGAAGGTAGACACTCCAGAGATAGAAGCCAAGAAGACGGTAGAAATCACCAACGGCGTGGAAAAGACGAAAACAAACGGGAACAGCAACGGGCCATCGAAATCAAAGACAGTAATAGAAAAGGCACCAGCAGGAAAGATAACAAGCCGGCCCACGCCAATCTCAACTGCAAAGGTAGCCACAGCGCCGAAAAAATCCCCAATGAAGTCGCCGATTGCTCCAAAAACTCCAACGACACCCCGTGGCCGAGGACGGGCAGTGGAACAGTCGAACAAGATCTCCGAAAACAAACCAGAAAAGAAAACAAGTAGGTCGTCTTTAGCACCAGCTCATGCTTCGAAAACTGGAAGCCGCCCATCATCTGCCGTAGCATCACACACAAGTGCACCTAAGACGCGGATCCTTGCGTCCCCACCGCAGACTGGATTTGTTAAGCCAAAGCCAAGGTCTCCTACAAGGCCAGTGAAGCTTCCAGCTTCTTTAATGGCTCACACTGCATCATCGGGTTCAAAAACAGCTACAGCAGTACCAGCCCTACGCCGCTCACTCAGTCGAGCGAACGGGAATTCCCCATCTACTAACAGCCTACAAGCTCATAGTGGTGCAGTACGTTCACCAAGCCGTAACAGCAATGCATCTACTAGTAAGACATCTACAGTAACGCGCAGACCATCTACTTTAAACAAGACTTCGACTTCTGGCAGACCTTCCCTAGGACCACCACCTGCAAGCTTAAAGAAACAGACCTCGCGCCAAAGCTTGTCTAAGTCAGTACCAGCTGATGATTCGTTCTTAAACAGAATGATGCGCCCTACAACCTCATCGGCTTCCAAAACCGCTGCTGCTAGCCCAGTCACTCCCCCCAAGCGAGCCTCGTCTGTCATGCGATCCACCACTAAAGAAGCAAACCACAAAACACACGAGGCACCAAAAGCACCTCTTGTCCCAAAACCAGTGGTCAAAGCGGCAGCTGTTGTAGCTAAGCCCATCGCCAAGCCCGTTGCCAAAGTTGCTAATTCAGTTGCTAAACATGTTAAGAAAGAGCCAGAGGGAAAAGCCAAAACTGAACCTGTAAGGGAAGCTGTCAAGGTCGAAGAAAAACAACCACAAGGAACCACAGAAGCTCAGCAAGAGTCGACCCAGGCTGAAGAGTCAACGAAGGCTGAAGAGCCAATAGTAACGGAGGAATCAGAACTGGTGGAGCCTACAAATACAGTTGAGTCGGTGGTAGAGGATGATTCTGCAGAAGTGCCAAACGCTGAAAGCTCGGAAGTTGAGGAATCAAACCCTGGGGAAGTCGTTGCTCCTGTACCCGAGTCCGTTGAAGACAATACTCTCAATTCTTCATCGCCAGTCTCAGAAGCGCCAGAGATGACTGAAGAAGCAGAGAATGGTCCTGAGATAATCCATCAGATTCTTTCTCCAGTGATTGAGTCTCCGGCGCAAGTTCGCAATCCAGAAATCACCGAGAGCTCGCCGAGTCTCAAAGTGAGTAAACCTACCACGCCTGAAATCACCACACCAGAAGCTATAGTTGAGGAGGACTCCGAGGCTTCTAATTTGCCAGAAATAAGTTCGCTGGAGAAGATAGAGAGTGCCAAGATCCCAGATGCCGAGGTTGAAGATGTGAAGTCTGCAGAGGATGGACAGGCTGCTGAGATTGAGGAATCTGAGGAACTTGAGGAACCTGAAGAAATTGAGGAAGCTGAAGTTGAGAAGGCAGACTCGACGGACGAGATAGATGTCGTTGAGATTGAGAACCCCGAGGAGCCCAAGGTTGAAGAGGCAGAGCCTATCACTGATATCTCCCAAGTAGAATCTGCCAAACAGCATGAAGTGGCTAAAGCTGAACCAGAGACACCTGGCCCAACACATGTGAAAGAAGATGAGACGAAAACGGCTGAACCTGAGAAGGTCGAGGATCCAGAAGATGTCAGGGCAAGAGAGGAAATTGCTCGCTTAAACGCCGAGCTATTGAAAGATGTAAGTGAGACATATTGAGTGAGATTTGTATAAGATTGGATTGTTCAAGATTCAAGAGTTTGGGGGCGTAGTTAGCGTGCCATGTCATGTAGTTATCAGCAAATTCAAAATATGTTGTGCTACGCTACCTCACAACACGTTGTATAGTACCTTACTTAGTCGTGAAAATGTTGCTTCTAATGTCTACAAAGTAGAACCGAAAGTAAGATCTCGTCACCTGTCATATTCTACCAAGGCTATGGGAACAGAACAGATTATAACTTATAACTTGCACCGTTGTGGAAATTAGAAGACTTGGTCACATGATACTTACTACTCATTCAAAAATTTGAATTTCGCTTCTCAGACAGCACTATTGGTCACCATCACAACATGTCATCGCTGTATTGGCCTCCCTTACGGTCGTGCTATCGTCTAATAGCCCGACGACCTTTTCGGTGCAGCCGATATGCAGTAAGGTCATATGCAACACGAAGTTATGATGTAAGTTGCAACTAGTGGTCACGTGTGGCTATCTTGTTTGTAGTTGTCCAACAAATGAAGCAGGATGAACAGAAGGACGAGTTTGATGGCTAAATGTTACTTCAATGGTTGACAATAGCTAATAGAAGTAGGATGCCCTCACCCATCTTAATACGCTTCAGACGTCCCATAAAGTATTGGCAGAAAAGAGAGCAGCTGGCTTAAGACCTGATGCGGCCGCGATACAAGACATGATACAATACCTCTCGCTGATTGGCCACTCAGTATACCTAGCTTCCTCTCTATTATCTGGTCCCTAAAAAGCTAATTCTTTAATTAGGTTTCGGATTTAGACAAACTTAACGTTGTCCACGTAGCTGGTACAAAAGGAAAGGGATCTACTTGTACATATGTGGATTCAATTCTAGCCCAATACCGGAAAAGATACAATTTCCCTAAAAAGGTCGGACTATACACTTCACCACATCTCATTAGCGTTCGTGAACGAATTCGCATCAACTCCGTGCCCATTTCACCAGAATTGTTTGCCAAGTATTTCTTTGAAGTTTGGGATCTACTCACCTTGAAATATGAACTTGCTACTTTAAAAAATGAGTTAGAGAACTTGCCCAGCGACCAAAAGCCTGGGTATTTCAAATTCTTGACCTTAATGAGCTTCCATGTCTTCCTTCAGGAGGGTATCGACGTTGCAATATATGAAACGGGTATTGGTGGTCAATTCGACTCGACGAATATCGTTGAGCGTCCTGCGTGCACAGGTATAACCCAATTGGATCTTGATCATACCTATGTTCTGGGAGAGACAATCGAGGAGATTGCATGGCAGAAGGCAGGGATACAGAAGACAGGAAGTCCCTCTTTCTTCGTCGGCCAAACATCGCATCCTACGACCATGAAAGTTATCAAGCGTGTAGCAAAGGAGCGCAAAGTTCAATACACATGTGTAACAAAGAATAAATACTTTGGCATTCGCAGATTAGATGGAGTCAAAGTTAAGCCCGATCTTGTCACACAGAGGTATGTAGATGTCCCGGCCCTCGAATACAAGTGATCAAAATTGGTCAAGTAAAGTATTCGCTATAGCTAGAGTTTCGGTATTGACGATGGAATACAGAAGCAATGCGAATCTTGCAGCTAGTCTTGCACAGAGCGTAATTGAGAAACTAACCACTGAATCCATTCGCTTGGCTCATCCATCATTGGAAGAGCTACAACCTGGAAATTTAAGCAAAGAGATTGTCGATGGCATTGAGCAGGCAGTCTTTCCTGGGAGATACGACATACGAGAGCAAAAGGTAAGCTCTTTTAAGTCTCTCGTCTTTGAAATATAACATTTACTGACTCTAGGACTCAGCCTGTTACATGGTACCTGGATGGCGCACATACGACGCTGAGTATGAAAGTTGTGGGGGACTGGTACGAAGCGGAATTTAAGAAGTAAGTTATCAATCCCGACAGCCTTCAGCGTTAATGATTGACAGCCGCTCGACATCACCACCCGAGGATTCAAAGGCACCTGCTATACGTGTCCTTATATTCAATCAGCAAGGAGATCGTGATGCCGTGAAACTCCTGGAAAGTCTTTATAGGAAAACTAGCCCATTTAACCACGTGATATTTTGCCCCAGTGCCTCGCAAACCAGCGGAAAGTCGCAGAAGGACTTTGTCAATCACACACACGACGAGCAGGTAGGTCGAAGGCTCGAGCATCGTTTAGTGGCGCCATACTAATACTCCTAATCAGGCCATTTCGAATCTTTCTTTTCAGCAGTATTTGGCAGATAAGTGGCTGAGTATGGACTCAGAAAAAAGAAGTAAAATTGTGGTCCTACCAGGTGTAGAGGATGCGATCGAGTACGTTGAGGGATTGAGCATCATCCCAAAGGATGCCGACGCCAAGAAACTGCTCAAAGATCGGTTCCCTGATATCCCAGAGGATCCGCAACGCTGGATTAGACACGTCCTTAACCGTGAAGACTTGAGTTCCGAATGGTGTTCGAAGTGGGAGGAGAGCGGAAGCAATCTCTCCTCTCATGTTCTTATTACAGGGAGTATACATTTGGTTGGAAGAGTTTTGGATTCCTTAGAGAAGCAAAGTTCATTGGAGAAGTGAATGACAACCGCTCCCTATGGCTTCTGTGCTCGGAATTAAGCCCGGAGACGTTGGCGTTTACAACCTGATGTCTGGTTGTCTCATTTGATCGCCACATGAAACGATGGGGTACCTACCGCCAGAATGCCAAGCAGCACAACACAGCAATCTCGACAGCTCCCGTTGTATCAATTAAACATGCTGCTTAATAGAAAGTAACTCTGAATTCTCAGTTCGCCACTCACGTTAAGACAGCTTGCCTGACTTTGAAAGTCCGAACCTCCTAAGTAGAATCAAGTCCGGTCATCTGTTCAAGGACCTATATGAAAGTCCCAGATTTCCACCACTGACATCACTAAGGCAATATCCCCAGACTCGGCATTTCAATGCTGTGGGGTGCATAGTTGATAGGCAATTATGGATTTGATATTTTGTTGGTCGGATAAACTGGCGGCTTAGATAAAGGGTAAAAGCCATGTGGCTAAACTTTCCGATCTGGAATAATACAACCATCACACACCAATTGTTTATAAGAAATGCAAGTCACTATTCCAAATTCACTTCCTCATTGCTCATTCGAATCCGCCCTCCCGATATTATAACATGCAGTTCCCAACAGTGGTTTTAGCTCTGGCTCTGGCCACGGTGACGAAAGCTCATTATGTCTTCCCGTCGCTGATCACGGTATGATCCTATCTTAGAGATCACAAATTTACAGTTCTAAAGTTTCAGTCAGAATGGGGCCGCTTCAGCGGAATGGCAGCACGTACGTCAATGGACAGGTTACTACAGTAATGGACCTGTCACCGACATCAACTCTGTATCTATTCGCTGTAATGTTGACGGCGCTTCCAAGTCAGCGTCCACCCAAACTGTAGCTGCTGGTTCAACTGTGGGATTTACAGCGAAGTCGTCAATCAGTCACCCAGGAACTTTGCAATTTTACATGGCCAAGGTACCGAGTGGCAAGACGGCGGCGAATTGGGATGGCAGTGGAAATGTTTGGTTCAAGATTTTTGGCCAGGGCCCTGGAGGTTTAGGATCGAGTGGGCTGACTTGGCCTAGTAATGGTAGTAGCTTTGTTTCATTTTTTGAATTGGCGAAACAGGCGGAGGCTAATATGAGGACTTAGGAGCAACACAAGTAACAGTCAAGCTACCATCCTCGCTACCAAGTGGTGAGTATCTGCTAAGGGTCGAGCATATTGCTTTGCATTCAGCTAGCGCTGCCGGTGGTGCCCAGTTCTATATCTCATGCGGACAGATCAATGTCACTGGAGGTGGAAGTGGAAACCCCGGACCTCTCGTTGCGTTTCCAGGCGCTTATAAGGCAACTGATCCAGGACTCATGATTAATATTTACTATCCAATTGTAAGTTTTGATTTCGTTATTGCTAAAGCATCGGATATTGAGACTAACGTTTATTCAGCCCACCTCGTATACGCTTCCTGGACCAGCTGTATGGAGTGGCTAAGTTTCCTGAAACAGGATTTTGATATTGTCATTGTCAATGTCAATTTGTTTGCAAGTGTGCGTTTCATGATTGAATTCAATATTGCGACAAGCTAGATCATTCATACATCTTCTCAGAAGCCAAATAGAAATCTTTACGCTTCTTGTCTTCTTCGGTCCGTCTGTATTAGTTTGGTTTATTAGCAGCTATCTTAGAGGAGTGTATGTAGAGGTAGAGGCAGCCTACCAATTGCTCTGTCATCTCTATATACCTTCGCCCTACAATAAAAGGGTACCCGTTTGGCAGGTGCCCACATATATAAAATAGATCATGAAATGCGGATTCTTTTGGCATTCCATCAGAACAATTCAGAACCACTTTTCCTAATACAGCCTGCCGATTCCCATTTTCGTCCTCCAACTCCGTTAATATTCCCATTTTACGATTAGGTTTATACTTGATATTTGCCTGCTTGACTAATGCCAAAGAGATAAGATTATAGTGTAATTCTGGGTTCTTAACTCCTGTCACTCGTATGTGGTTGACCTTTTTGATGACTCGAGTACAACGTTTATTCTCCTGATACTGAAGAACTTGTCGACGTTGAGTCACAAGGCTACGCGAGGTCTCGATGGAAGATTCATGGTGCTGACTAACACTAGCTGGTGGAGTTTCTTTTGCAGTATTTAAGTTCAAAGGTAATGGCATTATTGAGGGGGATTGCACTTGCTGAATATGAGATATCGGTGGAGAGCGTGGATTCTGAGATGATTGGCTACTTCCTCTCCGAGAACGAGTCGATGAAGTTGATGTATGGTCCAATTTTTGCCGCTTGATCACGGATTTCCCGAGACTTAGAAGAACCCCTTCGATGTCTTGAAGGCTGGATGCGTTCTCTTCGTCACCGAGCCATGTTCTTTTTCGACTGAATAATTCTTGCTGGTCTTTTAGTGCAATCATTGATTCAGTATTAGCTTCAATGACTTCACGGCGGTCTTTCCTGGTG
>Ga0247807_10001044_pt1 | contig 16808 bp, 17 predicted proteins | sample UWRJL074202C1_FD_179931 | JGI IMG/M metagenome (GOLD analysis project Ga0247807, IMG submission 179931) | Plant litter microbial communities from Arlington Agricultural Research Station in Wisconsin, United States - UWRJ-L074-202C-1 | ecosystem: Environmental > Terrestrial > Plant litter >...
CGTCGCGAGGGAGGCCTCGATCGCCGCCGTGTAGCGGTCGGTGCCGTGCGTGGCGAGGCTGAACCAGAACGGGAGTCCGCGCGCACGGCGGCTGAGGTGCAGGGCGAGCTCACTGGGGTTCCACGATTCGCGGTCGACGTGGTCGAGGTAGCTCGCGTGCTGCGAGTGCGTGGCCCGGGCCAGTTCCGGCTCGCGGTAGAGCAGCGCGCAGCAGTCGTAGGGGGCGAACAGCCACTTGTGCGGGTCGACGATGAAGCTGTCGGCGCGCTCGATGCCGGCGAAGAGCGGGCGCACGCTCGGTGCGGCGAGGCCGGCGCCGCCGTACGCGCCGTCGACGTGCAGCCAGACGCCGAACTCGGCGCAGACGTCGGCGACATCGGCGAGGTCGTCGACGAGGCCCTCGTTGGTGGTGCCCGCCGAGGCAACGACCGCGAAGACGTTGGGCTCGTTCTCGAGCACGGCGCGCAGGGCGGCACCGGTGAGGTGTCCGCGCTCGTCGACCGGCACGTCGACGCAGTCCACGTCGAGCGCGCGCGCCGCCGACCCGATCGAGGAGTGGGCGTTGGTGGTGTACGCGAGCTTCCAGCCCCCGGCGGGGCGTCCGCCGCGCGTGCGTCGGGCGGTCTCGCGCGCGGTCATGAGGGCAGACAGATTCCCCGAGGTACCGCCGGAGACGAAGCAGCCGCCGGCACTCTTCGGCCAGCCGAGAAGCCCGACCAGCCAGGCCAGGGCCTCGTTCTCAGCGTAGATCGCGCCCGCTCCGGCCTCCCAGAGGCCACCGAAGATGTTCGCCGCACTGGTCACCAGGTCGAAGGCGACCGCTGCCCTCGTGGGCGCCGCGGCGATGTACGCGAGGTTCAGCGGATCGTCCTGCGAGCGGGTCGCGGGCTCGAGCACCCGGTCGAAGACCTCGAGCGCCGCGGATCCGCCGATCCCGGCAGCCGTGATGGTGGGGCCCGCATCGGCGAACAGGTCGGAGGCGGAGCGTGCGGTACTCAGCGGATCGGTGTGCCGGACCACCCGTTGTGCCGACCAGTCGACCGCGAGCTGCACGACCTCGGACTCGTCGCCCCAGATCGGATGCGGTTCGGCGTGCACATCGGTCACGCGAGATCCACCTTCACCGGGAACCGCTTGATGCCATTGACGAAGTTGCTGCGCAGGCGATCGATGGGACCGGTGTTCGTCATCCCGGATATGCGGGGGAGCAGGTCTTCGAACATCAGCCGGATCTCGAGCCGGGCGAGGGAGTTGCCGAGGCACATGTGCGGGCCGCCGCGGCCGAAGGCCATGTGCTCGTTCGGGTTGCGGGTGACGTCCATGCGGTACGGGTCGGTGAACACCTCGGGGTCGCGGTTGCCCGCCGCGAACCAGGTCACCACCTTGTCGCCCTCGCGGATCGCCTGGCCATTGATCTCCGTGTCCCGTGTCGCGGTTCGGCGGAAGTGGTAGACGGGGCTGGCGAGGCGCAGGAACTCCTCGACCGCCCAGGGGATGAGGTCCGGCCGCTCCTGCAGGAGGGCGAGCTGGTCGGGATTCTGCATGAGGTAGTTCATGGTGTGCGTGATGGTGTGTCTGGTCGTCTCGTTGCCGGCGACCACGAGCAGCAGGAAATAGCTGTTGAAATCGCGCTCGGAGAGCGGCACACCGTCTTCGGGCGTCTGGTTGGCGAGGCGGGAGACCAGGTCGGTGCCCTCGCCACCGCGGCGTTGGTCGGCGAGTGCGCGACCGTAGTCGAATACCTCCTGCGCCGCGGGAGATCGGAACGGGAGGAGGCGGTACTTCTCGCTCTCCGCCGAGTCGGCGAGGACGTCGGCGTGCTCGGGATCGGTGTTGCCGACCATCCGGTTGCCCCAGTCGATGAGCTTGTAGATGTCGGCGTCCGGAACGTCGAGCATCTTCGACAGGACGCGGATCGGGAAGTCGGCGGCGACCTCTGCCACGAAGTCGAAGGAGCCTTTGGCGAAGGCTGCGTCGAGGGTGCTCGCGGTGAGGCCGCGGAGGAAGGTCTCGTAGCCGGCGACCGCCCGCGGCGTGAACTCGCCCTGCATGAGCCTGCGCAGCGCACGGTGCCGAACGCCGTCGGTCTCGAGCATCGACTTGCGTGCCTCGATCTGGTCGGCGTCGAGTTCCTCGAGGTTGACGGTGCCGCGTTCGCTCGAGAAGGTCTCGGTGTCCCGCAGCACCCCGACGATGTCGTGGTAGCGGGTGAGCGACCAGAACCCGTGGTTGGGGGAGTCTTCCTCGTCCCAGTGCACGGGGGCGGTCGCGCGCAGTTCGTCGAAGATCGCCCAGGGCTGGCCCTGTTCGAAGATGTCCAGTTCAGCGAGGCTGATGTGTGTTGCAGCGCTACTCGTCATTGAGTTCACGATGTCCTCCAGCGGAGTTTGTTCGGATGCGAACAACGTAGCATCCCGTAACCTCACAAGGGCAGGGGCCCCGCCCGAGCCCGCAGCGGTTAGAGTGAAGCATGGCCGGCCCCCACACCCTCGTCGAGACGGAACGCCAGGTCGAGGAACGGCTCGGTGGGCTCACGCTCGACTTCTCCGCGATGGCCGTCGCCTCCAACCTGTTCCGCGCGTCGAACGCGGTGCGCAATCACCTCGAACGCACGGTGCTGCTCGCCAACGACCTGTCCTGGACCGCGTTCGTCGTGCTCTGGGTGACCTGGATCTGGGAGCCCATCGAGACCCGCCAGATCGCGCTCGAGGGCGGCTTCTCGAAGGCCACGCTCACCGGTGTACTCTCCACGCTCGAGGGGCGCGGCTGGGTGGCGCGCGAGCGCAGCACCACCGACGGCCGCCTCGTGCTCGTGCGTATGACGCCGGCCGGTCGTGAGTTGATGACCGAGCTCTTCCCGGCCTTCAACCAGCAGGAACAGCACGTGGCCGGTCCCATCCCCGTCGACAAGCGCCTCGAGTTCGCCGAGCTGCTCCGTCTCGTCACGGTCGGGGTAGAGAAGAGTTCGTGACCGCCGAGAGGCTCGTGGCCTGGGGTTCCGAGCTGCGGGTGGTGCACGGTCGGCTTCGGGATGCGCTTCTCGTCGCTCGGGAGTCCGTGGAGGCGGGCGCCTCGACCGAGACCCTCGCTCGCGACATCCGCCTGTTCTGCTGGGGCTTCTGTGTCGCCCTGAACGGTCACCACGCCGGCGAGGACAGCAGGCTGTTCCCCACCCTGCTCGCCGCGCACCCCGAGCTCGCACCCGTTGTCGCCAACCTGGAGCGCGACCACAGCATGATCTCGCACCTGATCTCCGGCCTCGAGGCGTCCCTGCAGGGCGGTGAGGAGAAGTTCGTGCTGGTGCGCCACCTCGATGGCATCGAGGCGGTCATGGAGACCCACTTCGGTTACGAAGAGCGCCAGGTCGCCGCGCTGCTGGATGACGTCGTCCCGGCCGACGCCGACCCGCGTGCGATGTTCGGGCCGTTGGCGGGATGAGAGTCGCCATCGGCGACGTGGCTAGAACGGCGGCGGATCCGCCCGGGTCACCCTGCCGGTCGGACTGGTCCATTCGATCGTGCGATCGGGTAGCTGCCGGATGCGCCAGCCGGTCTTGTGCTTCAGTCGATGGTGCGGCCGGCATAGGTGGGAGAGGTTCGAGACCTTGGTGATTCCGCCGTACTGCCGGTCGATCGTGTGGTCCAGGTCGGAATTGACGGCCAGTCGGCCACAGCCCACGAAGGTGCAGACCTGGTCGATCACCTGCAGCCATCGGCGCATGTCGGCCGGGATGTAGAGAGTGGTCTTGTCGATGTCCAGCACCGTTCCCTCGATCGGGTCCGTCAGGATGCGGGAGAAGCTCGGGGCCTTGGCGGTGAGTCGACGCGCGGTTGCCGGGTCGATCGGACCGTAGCCCTCGAGGGTGGCCGGCGCATCGTCCTCGTCGAGCAGGGACAGCACGGGCACGACCAGCCCGACGCGCACGGGCATCGCCTCGCCGTCGGCGACTCCGGTCAGTAGTTCGCCGAGCCGGTCCGCACGGAGTTGGTCGAGAGTGCGGTCGTCGGCCGCCGCGTGGTCGAGAGCGTGCTGGTCGAGCGCGGCTATCGCCACAACGCCGACCTCGGCCGGCAGGTAGGCGGTCAGCCAGCACATGCCGTCGAGGGCCGGTTCGAGGAAGACGCGTCGTCGATCCCCTTCGGCGTCGTGTCGCTCGATCGCCGTGGAAGCGAGCAGCCGTTCCCGGATGACACGCGCCCGGGTGCGGAAGCGCGCCGGGTTGAGGGAGGCCGCGGCATCCACTACCTGCTCATCGAAGCTCACGAACAACTCCGCTCGCTCCACGGGCAGGGTGGACACCAGCTCGGCGACGAGCCGGGCGTTCGCGGGCGGCACCTCCCCGAGACGGAGGCGCTGCCACACCAGGGGCGTGCGCTCGATCAGGGTGGTGGCCTGGTGCGCGTGACCGCGGATCGTGTTCTCCGACAGCGAGAGCCGCACCGCGAGATCGGCGATGGCCGCGCGCTCAGCGAAGGAGACGTGCTCGGAGTTCTCGGCGGAAGCGTGCGGCCCCACGAAGACGGCGGGGGAGCGGCGAGCCTCTTCGAGCACCTCGTGCACCGACCAGAGCAGCGCCGCGTGCCCCGCGTTCACCTGTCGCACGGCATACTCGGCCTCGGCGAGACCGAACTCGAGCCGCACATCGGCGAGCGATGCGTCGAGGAGGGTGTCGGGAACTGTCATGTACCTATTTAAGTAGCATCCACCGACTCGCGCGGAAGTTTTCCACAACGCGAATCTTGCCGACGATACGCCCGTGCACTATGTTCATTCGTATCCGAATGAATCAGCGTTGAGCGGACGGAACCATGACCCACCTCGAGATCGCCGGCGTCGCCGTCGACACCCGGCACTTCATCGGGGGAGAGCGGGTGGCGTCCGAGTCCACCTTCACCAACACGTCGCCCATCGACGGCAGCTTCCTCGGGGAAATCGCCAGGGGCGGACAGAGCGAGATCGACGCGGCGGTCGCGGCCGCTCGGGGTGCCTTCGCCGGCTGGTCGAGGACCGCGCCCACCGAGCGTGCGGCGGTCCTGCACCGCATCGCCGATCTCGTGGAGCAGAACCTCGAGACGCTCGGCATGATCGAGACGATGGATAACGGTGCCCTGCTCCGCAGTCACCTGCGCGGGGTGATGCCGCGCGTGGCCCACAACTTCCGCTTCTTCGCCGACTACCTGGTGAACGACCTCGGTCACCCCGACTTCGAGACGCGCGGGCACAACAACAGCGTGAGCTGGGATCCCTCCGGTGTAGCCGCGCTCATCACGCCATGGAACGCGCCGCTGATGCTCGCGACCTGGAAGATCGCTCCGGCCCTCGCCGCCGGCGACACGGTGGTGCTCAAGCCCGCCGAGTGGACGCCGCTCACGGCCTCCTTCTTCGCCGACCTCACCAAGCAAGCGGGCCTTCCCGACGGCGTGTTCAACGTCGTACAGGGCTACGGCAAGGAGGCCGGTGCCGCCCTCGTCGCGCACCCGGGCCTCAGCCGCATCTCCTTCACCGGATCCGTCCCCACCGCGAAGGCGATTGCGCGGGCGGCGGCCGACAACCTCACGCCCTGCAGCTTCGAGCTCGGCGGCAAGAGCCCCCTCATCGTGCTGGACGATGCAGATCTCGAGCTCGCGGCAGACCTCGCCGTCGAGCAGTACGACAACGCCGGCCAGGTCTGCCTGTCCGGAACGCGCCTGCTGGTCCACAGCAGTATCGCCGCCGCCTTCACCGAGGCCTTCCGCGCCAAGGTCGAGTCCCTCCGCCAGGGCGACCCCCGCGACCCGGAGACCGACATCGGGCCCCAGGTGCACGCGATCCACTTCGACCGGATCAGGGGTTTCGTCGACCGTGCGGTTGCCGAGGGGGCGAACATCCCGATCGGCGGTTCTCCGAACGGGGAGCTGGGCGGCCTGTACTTCCGCCCGACGCTCGTGAACAACCCGACACCGGGCAGCGAGATCGTGAGCCAGGAGGTCTTCGGTCCGGTGCTGACGATGCAGACGTTCGAGACGGACGACGAGGCCCTCGAGATGGCGAACGGCACCGAGTTCGGCCTCGCCGCGGTCGTGGTGTCCGGCGACCGCGAACACGCCGACCGGATCACGCGCCATCTCGTCGCCGGCACGATCTGGGTCAACTGCTTCTTCGTTCGGGACCTGCGCGCCCCGTTCGGAGGCTCGAAGAAGTCGGGCGTCGGCCGCGAGGGCGGCACCTGGTCGTTCGACTTCTACGCGGACGTCAAGAACACCGTTGTATCCCCGAATGGATGGAAGGAATAGTCATGGGTGAAATCGTCGGGGTGGGCCTGATCGCCCACGTTCCCACCATCATGCTGCCGAAGGAGGTGCGCATGGAGCTCAACGAGGGCAAGGATTCGACCCTCGTCGAGGGCCTCGAGCGCCTTCGACGCGATCACTTCGAGAACGACGACTACGACACGGTCATCGTGCTCGACAGCCACTGGGCGTCGACCGTGGAGTTCATCGTGACCTCGCAGGAACGCCGCCACGGCCTGTTCACCTCCGAGGAGCTGCCGCGCGGAATGCACGGGGTGCCCTTCGACTACCTGGGCGACCCCGATCTCGCGAACCTGATCGGCGAGCAGGACGAGAAGAACGGCACCTGGATCACGCCGATCGACGACCCCGACCTGCCGGTCATGTACGCGACCATCAACCTGTGGAAGTACCTCGGCGAGGGGCTGCCCGACAAGAAGTGGGTCAGCGTGAGCGTCTGCCAGACGGCGACGGACGAGGACTTCCTGCGGGCGGGACGCGCGATCGGCGAGGCGATAGCGAAGAGCGATCGCCGGGTCATCCTGCTCGCCTCCGGAGCCCTCTCGCACACCTTCTTCAAGCTGCGCGAACTGCGCAAGCACGAGATGGCCGACCCCGCGCACATCTTCTCCGACGCAGCCCGCGAGGCCGACTACGAGCGCCTCGACTGGTTCCGGAAGGGCGACCACGGGCGCGTGCTCGAGACGATGCCGGCGTTCCACAAGGTGCGCCCCGAGGCGATGTTCGGCCACTGGCTGCTCACCGCAGGGGCAATCGGCGAAGAAGCCTGCACAGCTCCCGGCGAGCTCTACAGCGAGTACGAGAACTCGATCGGCACCGGCCAGGTGCACGTCTGGTTCCCGAAGCCCGAGGGCGGCTTCCCGCCGGCCAAGAACCTGGTCCTCTCGCGTGACTGAGTACCGTCGCATCCTCCTCGAGGGAGTCGCCACCCAGGTGGTTCGCCACGGTGACACACTCGTCGCTGCCGACGGTCGTGAGGTGGGTGTGGATGACGCCCAGCATCTCCCGCCCAGCGTCCCGAGCAAGATCATCGCCGTGCACCTCAACTACGCGAGCCGCACCGAGGAGTTCATGACGAAGCTCCCCTCAGCGCCGACTTACTTCCACAAACCGGTCACCGCTCTCAACTCCCACGGGGGATCCGTTGTTCGGCCGGAGGGCTGCAAGTGGCTCAACTTCGAGGGCGAGATCGTCATTGTGATCGGACGCACCTGCCGCAACGTGTCGCCGGGGGAGGCGGGCGACTACATCGCCGGCTACACGATCGGCAACGACTTCGGCCTGCACGACTTCCGCGACACCGACGCCGGGTCGATGCTGAGGGTCAAGGGCAGCGACACGCTCTCGCCCGTGGGTCCGGGGCTCATCACCGACTGGGACTTCCGCGGCAAACAGCTGCGCACCCTCGTGAACGGGGTGGAGAAGCAGGGCGACACGACCGACCACATGGAGTGGGACATGAACTACCTCGTCGCCGACATCGCCCGCACCATCACCCTGAGCCCCGGCGACCTGCTGTTCACCGGCACCCCGGCTTTCTCCCGCCCGGTCGAGCCTGGCGACGTCGTGCAGGTAGAGGTGGAAGGATTGGGTTGTCTCAGCAACACGATCGTGAGCGGGCCGACGGGCATCCGAACGGATGTCGGCGCACAACCGAGCGAGAGTGAAGAGGTCGTCTCGACGGCTCTCGGCGGGGACTGGGAGTTCCGGGGAGTCCGGACTCCCTCGAAGGATCTCTATCCGTCAACCGTGCAAGAAGAAACCTCGCAGGAGTAGCAGTGGTAATCGTCAAGGTCGATATGGACATGTGCCAGCACTACGGCCAGTGTGTCTTCGAAGCACCGCAGATCTTCACGCTCAACGGCGACGACAAACTCGAGTACGTCGCGGAATCCGACGAGGCGAACCGCGGTGACATCGAGGCCGCGGTCGACGTCTGCCCGATGCAGGCCATCCGAATCGTCGAGTAGTGGCAGACGATCGTCCCGTCGTCGTCGTCGGCGCCTCGATGGGCGGCCTGCGGGTGACCGAGTCGCTGCGCAAGGCGGGCTACGAGGGAGCCATCACCGTGATCGGTGAGGAGACGCATCTTCCCTACAATCGCCCGCCGCTCTCCAAGGACGTGCTCTCGAGCGGCGTCAGCCACGAGAAGGTCGCCTTCCCGCAGCGCGCCGCGACCGCAGACGTCGACTGGATGCTCGGCTCTCCCGTCGCGTTGGTCAACGTCGACGAGCGCAGCCTCCTCACGGCGGACGGTGTTTCCCACGAGTGGCGAGCCCTCGTGGTGGCGACCGGCCTCCGTCCGCGGCGGCTCGCGCTGCCCGAACTCGCGGGCCGTCACACGCTCCGCACGCTGGATGACGCGATCGCCCTGCGCGAAGAGCTCCGTCCCGGCCAGCGGGTCGTGGTCAACGGGTCCGGGTTCATCGGCTGCGAGGTGGCCGCAACGGCGCGCAAGCTCGGCTGCGAGGTGACGGTGGTCTCCTCGAACGAGCTGCCGATGCTTCGCCCGCTCGGACGAGTGCTGGCCGCGGAGCTGCAGTCGCGCCACGAGGCGCAGGGCGTGGTGTTCGTGACCGGCCGCAGCGTGGTCGGCCTGAGCGGCGACACCCGCGTCGAGGGCGTGCTACTCGACGACGGCACGGAGCTGCCGGCCGACGTCGTGGTGGAGGCGATCGGTGCAGGCTGCAACACCGAGTGGCTCGCGGCATCCGGTCTCGACCTGACCGACGGCGTGCTCACGGACTCCGCGCTGCGCGCGATCGGCCTCGACGGGCGGGTGCGCGACGACGTCTACGTCGTGGGCGATGTGGCCCGCTTCCCGAACCTGCTCTTCGACGCCGTGCCGCGCCGTGTCGAGCACTGGAACATCCCCACGGATACCGGCCGGCGCGCGGGCGCCGTGCTCGGCGCCTACCTCGCCGACGACGGCAGCTACCAGGAAGTGGCGGCGCTGCCGTTCACCCCCATGCCCTCCTTCTGGTCCAACCAGTTCGAGCTCGCGATCCAGGCCTACGGTCTTCCCGGACTGGCCGACTCCGACGGCGTGCGGTTGCTCGAGGGCGAGGTGTCGGGCGACTCGATCACCGGCTTCTACCGGGGCGAGAGGCTCGTCGGCGTCATCGGCTTCGGGATGAAGGCAGCACTGCTGCCCTACCGCGCTCTGATCGCGGCAGGCTAGTCCTTCCAGACCGTCATCCCGACCCGCGCACAGAAGTATTCTTCGGTGACGGATGTGAACGCACGGGGGAAGCCGGCGGCCACGCCATTGGTCTGGCGACAGCCGACGACGTTCGGCACCGGGAACTCCGCCAGGTTGGGGTCGGCGGGGCTGTCGTTCTGCCCCACGATGCCCATGCGCCACATGTTCTCGCAGGTCGAGACCGGATCGGCCTGCACGCGCGGAGCGGGTGAACCGTCGGCGTCGAACAGGGGAGGGGACTCGATGGTGACGGTTCGCGAGGTGAGCGTCTCGCCCTCGTAGCAGACGACCGAATAGTTGATCTGGTCCTGGCTGGCCCGCACCACGGCAAGCGTTCCCGCGGTCAGCGCGACGATGCCGACGGCGCCCACCGCAATGGCTCGAGCGATGCGGAAGTGGGTCGAGCGTTTTGGGCTGCGTACCCGCTTGATCTCGGCGAGGACCGCGTGCCGGACCTCGCTCAGCTGGGTCTCGACGTCATCGGCCGTGGGAAGGAAGTTCACAGCATGGCCTCGGATTCCCGGAAGCGGGACAGCACCGTGCGGGCCTTGCCCTTGGCGCGTTCGAGGACGGCCGTGAAGGCGCTCGGGGTGAGGCCGAGGATCGCCGCGGCCTCGGCGTAGGAGCGACCCTCGTACAGGCAGAGCTCGACGATGCGGCGGTCGGTCTCGCCGAGTCGCCCGATGGCGGCATAGGCCCACTCGACCTCCGCACCGCGCGCGAACTGCTCGTTCGCCAGTGGGTTCGCGAGTTCGGCATTGATCCACTCGAGCGGAAGGCTGGTCGATGCGGGCGTCGAACGACGCAGCGCGAAGGCGTGGTTGCGACAGGCGGCGATCAGCCACGGAAGCAGGGACTCGCCGACGAGGGAGATGTCGGCGAGACGGCGCCACGCGGTGAGGAATGTCTCCTGCACCAGCCGCTGGGCATCCGCGGAATCCCTCGTCAGCCGGAAGGCGTAGCGGTACACGGCGGTGGCGTGACGGTCGAACAGCTCACTGAAGGCGCGGTCATCGCGATCCATGCTGCGCTGGATCAGCTCGGTGTCCGTGATCACGATTCCCCCTTCCCCCTCGACCGGCCTCGACTGCTCGGTGCTGCTCGTCGGTGCTGCTCGTCGGTGCTGCTCGTCGGTGCTGCTAGTCAGTGATGTAGTACGACGACGCCTTGTCGTTCAGGTAGCCGAGGGTCGGGCCGTTCTTGACCGGACCGTAGGACGAACCGGACTGGCCGACGTTCTCGCTGAGGCGCGTCTTGCAGGTGCCGTACGACTTGAACGAGCCGATCTGGTTATCCCACCCGCCCGTGATGTTGTTCGAATAGGAGTAGGCCGAGCACAGTGACGCGTAGCCGGTGGTGATGACCCAGGTCGAGTCCGCGTAGTTGGCCGTCCAGTAGAAGATCGCCAGGATGTAGGTCGCGGCGGCCGTGCTGACCCCGGCGGTGACCGTGAGATCGCTGGTCGCGGCGCGCGCCGTGAAGCCGGTCTGCTGGACGATGGCGCGATCCCGGCTGAAGTTATCGGGGAAGCACTGCTGCTCGTTCGTGTCCGCGTTGGTCCAGCAGGAGAGCGGAGTCGCTCTGGACTCGATGGGGCCGGCCTGTGTGAGACCAGCCTGTGCCGGGCCGACCTGTGCCGGGCCGACCTGTGCCGGATCAGCCTGTGCCGGGCCGGCAAGGGCGAGGCTCGCGGCGAGGGCGATGACGAGGGATGCGGCGATCCTCCGGATGGGACTCGAACCAGACATTTTCCCTCTTTCGTTATGACACGCGGCCGTACAGTCTCTCGCGAATCTAAGGGGTGGGAGAACACTCTGTCTATAGGGTGGCTCATCTTTGTGGAGAAGCTTCCGTCCTGAGAGATCTTCGCCATAATAGCTTCGCGGGAGCGCTCCCGGGGAATCGACTCGAAAGGGCACTGCGCGTGTCGCATTCACCGTCGCCATCGCGGCGCTCGAGGAGGAGATCGCCGACACGCCCGAGCTCGACTACCGCGAGGGCGAGCAGATGGGCAGCATCTCGAGCGTGAAGGGGTCGAGCGCAGACGAGTTGTGGACCGTCACGGTCGAGGCCGATTCGAGCGGCAACCGGACCGTGTCCAACTTCGGATCCCTCAACCCCTGAGGCCTCGTGTCGCGTGCGTGCCGGATGAGGGACTCGAACCCTCACGTCGTTAGACAAAGCATTTTGAGTGCTCCGCGTCTGCCATTCCGCCAATCCGGCGCATCACAACGGTTCTGACAATACCGTAGGCTCGTCACGTGACTGATCAGGAAGCACCCTCAATAGCGCCCAGGCGTGTAGTCGTCGCTGAAGACGAATCGCTCATCCGCATGGACATCGTGGAGATACTCCGCGACAACGGTTTCGAGGTCGTCGGCGAGGCCGGCGATGGCGAGACCGCCGTCGCCCTCGCGACCGAGCTGCGCCCCGACCTCGTCATCATGGACGTCAAGATGCCCCAGCTCGACGGCATCTCCGCGGCCGAGCGCCTCACCAAGAACCACATCGCCCCTGTTGTGCTGCTGACCGCCTTCAGCCAGAAGGAACTCGTGGAACGGGCATCCGAAGCAGGCGCCCTCGCCTACGTGGTGAAGCCGTTCACGCCGAGCGACCTGTTGCCCGCGATCGAGATCGCCCTCAGCCGCTACACGCAGATCATCACCCTCGAGGCCGAGGTTGCCGACCTGGTCGAGCGCTTCGAGACCCGCAAGCTCGTCGACCGGGCCAAGGGCCTGCTCAACGAGAAGATGGGTCTCACCGAGCCGGAGGCGTTCCGCTGGATCCAGAAGGCGTCCATGGACCGCCGCCTGACCATGCACGACGTCGCACAGGCGATCATCGAGCAGCTGAGCGCAAAGAAGTAGCTTCGTGGCCGAGCTTCGCCTCGCGCTCGCGCATCCCCTGGACGCGGAGCACGCACCGGCCTTCGCCGCGGACATCGTCGCCGAAGCGGCGACGCAGGGCATCGAGCTGGACTACTCGCCCGAGAGCCTCGAGTACTTCGACTCGGTACTCGAGAGCCTGCGCGCATCCGGTGTCACGGTCGAGCAGGTAGCGGAGGTGCTCCTCGGAATCGGCACCTACCTCGGCGAGGTCATCGCGCGTGCCGACGGCGGTGCGTGGGTCGCATCGGCAGGCACGCCGCTCGAGACGAGCGCCCCGCTGCCGATCGTGCTCGCCCTCCCGTCGGGCGCCTACGTCGACCCCGCCTCGCAGCCGTTCGCCGCCCTGCGCGACGGCACCTCGCTGGTCGGATTCCACCGGTCGATCTGACCAGGGCGGATCCGGACCCTACTGGTCGCGCAGCATGTTCGTCATGCGGATGGTGGAGAGCCGACGGCCCTGCTCGTCGCGCACGACGATCTCGTGTGTGGCGAGGGTGCGACCGAGCACGAGAGCGTCACACGTCGCGGTGACGAAGCCCTCGGTGATCGAGCGGCTGTGGGTCGCGTTGATCTCGATGCCCACGGCGTAGCGACCCGGACCCGCGTGGATCGCCGAGGACACCGAGCCCAGCGATTCACCCAGCACGACGTGGGCTCCACCGTGGAGCAGGCCGATGACCTGGGTGTTGCCGGCAACGGGCATCGTCGCGACCGAGTGCTCGGCCGAGAGCTCGAGGAATTCGACGCCCATCTTGCGGGTCAGGTCGCCCCCTCCGCTCGTGACGAGACGCTCGATGAGCTCGGGGGAGAGGTTCTCGGGAAAGACGGTCATGGGTTCCCAATCGAGTGGAGTCGCTGTCGGCGGGCGCGGCTAGGCTTGCAGCGTGTCGGACTCAGAAAAGCCTACCCTTCTCGTAATCGACGGCCATTCGCTGGCCTTCAGGGCGTTCTACGCCCTGCCCGTCGACAGTTTCCAGAATCGGGAGGGTCAGCACACCAACGCCATCCACGGCTTCATCTCGATGATGATCAACCTGCTCAAGGCGGAGAAGCCGACCCACCTGGCCGTCGCCTTCGACATCTCCCGCTACTCGTTCCGCACCCGCGAGTACCCCGAGTACAAGGGCACCCGTGGCGAGACCCCGCCCGAGTTCGTCGGCCAGATCCCGCTGCTCGAAGAGGCACTCAAGGCCATGGGCGTGCAGACCCTCTCGAAGGAGGACTACGAGGCCGACGACATCCTCGCGACGCTCGCCTTCCGCGGGTCCCGCGAGGGCTTCACGGTCTACGTCTGCTCCGGCGACCGCGACGCCATCCAGATGATCAACGACGACGTCACCCTGCTCTACCCGAACGCACGCGGCGTCTCCGAGCTCAAGCGCTACGACCGCGACACGGTCTTCGAGCGCTACGGCATCGAACCGCACCAGTATCCGGATGTCGCGGCCCTCGTCGGCGAGACGAGTGACAACCTCATCGGCATCGACAAGGTCGGCGAGAAGACCGCCGTCAAGTGGATCAACCAGTACGGCAGCCTGGCCGGAGTCCTCGAGCACGCGGACGAGATCAAGGGCGTTGTCGGCGAGAAGCTGCGCGAGCAGAGCGATCGCGCCATCCGGAACCGCAAGCTCAACCACCTGCTCACCGACGTCGACCTGCCCTACGGCCCGGCCGACCTGCTGCGCAAACCGATCGACGTCGCCGCCGTGCGCGAGGTCTTCGACAAGCTGCAGTTCCGCACACTGCTCGAGCGCGTACTCAAGATCGCGCAGGAGGAGAGCGGCGACACCGAGGTCGTCGAGGCGGCGGCCGCGGCCCCCGCCGGTCCCATCGCGCCGCCCGTGCGCACCATGGTGGACGAAGAGCTCGCCAAGTGGCTGGGCACCGTCTCGGCGAACGGCACGGCACCCCTCGCGGTGCGCGTCGAGAGCCTGAACGGGAAGGTATCGGGATTCGGCATCTCGAGCCAGACCGAGTCCGCCTATGTGCCGTGGGGCGCCCACCGGCCCGATTACGCGGCCCTCGAGGCGTGGCTCGCGAGCGACGCACCCAAGTACCTGCACACCGCAAAGCAGCAGCTCAAGCTGCTGGCCTCGGCGGATATCGCGCTGAACGGCATCGCCTTCGACACGACCCTCGCGGCATGGCTGCTGAAGCCCAGCAGCAAGGGCGACGATCTCTCCAGCCAGGTCTACGACTTCCTCGGCGACACCCTGCCGCAGCCGGATCCCAACCAGCTGCTGCAGGAGGACGAGGCGCTGAGCCCCGCCACCGAGGCCTGGTACATCCTGCGGGTCAGCGAGTACCTCGCCGAGAAGCTCGAACCGGGTTCTCGAGCGGTGCTCGACGACATCGAGATCCCGCTGGTCCCCGTGCTCGCCGACATGGAGATCACCGGCACCTACATCAATCGCGGAATCCTCGGCCGCCTCTCCACCGAGCTGGGGGAGTCGGCCACCGACCTCGCCGCCCGCGCCTACGCCGAGATCGGTCGCGAGGTGAACCTCGGCTCACCCAAGCAGCTGCAGCAGGTGTTGTTCGAAGAACTGAACATGCCGAAGACCCGTGCCAACAAGACCGGGTACTCCACCGATGCCGCGAGCCTCGCAGACCTGCAGGAGCAGGCACCCCATCCGTTCCTCGACCTTCTCCTCAAGCACCGGGACGCGACGAAGCTCAAGCAGATCATCGACACCGTCGACCGCGCCGTCGACGAGGGCGGTCGGGTGCACACCACCTACGACCAGACCGGTAGCAGCACGGGTCGCATCTCCTCGAACGACCCGAACCTGCAGAACATCCCGATCCGCACGGAGGTCGGTCGCGAGATCCGCACCGCCTTCGAGCCGACCCCCGGCTTCGAGACCATGCTCACCGCGGACTACTCGCAGATCGAGATGCGCATCATGGCGCATCTCTCCGGCGACGAGGGACTGATCGAGGCCTTCCACTCGGGGGAGGACCTGCACCGCTTCGTCGGCGCCCGCATCTTCCACGTCGACACGGCCGACGTCACTCCGCTCATGCGCACCAAGGTGAAGGCGATGTCCTACGGACTCGCCTACGGCCTGAGCGCCTTCGGCCTCTCGAAGCAGTTGCGCATCGACACCGCAGAGGCCAAGCAGTTGATGACGGATTACTTCGAACGCTTCGGGGCCGTGCGCGAGTACCTGCGCAGTGTCGTCGTGCAGGCCAAGGAGGACGGCTACACGACCACCATCTTCGGCCGGCGCCGCCCCTTCGGCGACCTCAACTCCTCGAACCGGGTGCTGCGGGAGAATGCCGAGCGCCAGGCGCTCAACGCGCCGATCCAGGGCTCGGCGGCCGACATCCTCAAGCGCGCCATGCTGGGCGTCGCCGCCGACCTCGAACCGCTCAACTCGCGCATGCTGCTGCAGGTGCACGACGAACTCGTGCTCGAGGTGGCAACGGGTGAACTCGACGCCGTGACGGCGATCGTGCGGACGAGGATGACGGGAGCCGCCGACCTCGCGGTCCCGCTCGAGGTGCAGGTCGGCACGGGACCCAACTGGGACGCGGCCGCTCACTAAATAGTCGAAATCCGACACGCCGGGCTGAACGGGCGCTGTGAATTGACAAGCAGACACAAACGGACTTATATAAACCCAGAACAACATTTGGGTTGTTTGTTTGGTCAGCAGTAACCGTCACAGCAGTCGAGGGCAGATGTACGCACCGGAGCGTCACCAGCAGATCCTGGATACCGCGCGCGCCCACGGGCGCGTCGAGGTAGCAGGACTCGCACGTGATCTCGCCGTCACCCCCGAGACCGTCCGCCGCGACCTGACCGCTCTCGAGCGCCGCGGAGTCGTCCGAAGGGTGCACGGCGGGGCCATTCCCGTCGAGCGCTTCGGCATCGAACCGGGCGTCGCCGACCGTGAGGCGCACGCCGCCGGCCAGAAGGAGCGCATCGCGCGGGCCGCGCTCGACGAACTGCCGGACGGCGGCTCGATCATCCTCGACGCCGGCACCACGACCGTGCGCATGGCCGAGATGCTCCCGACCGACCGCGAGTTCACCGTCGTCACCCACTCCATCCCCGTTGCGAGCGTGCTCATCTCCCGCCCCAACATCACCCTGCACCTGCTCGGCGGTGTCGTGCGCGGACGTACCCTCGCCGCCGTAGGGGAGTGGACGCGCGCCCAGATCGTCGACGTCTTCGCCGACGTAGCGTTCATGGGCACCAACGGCCTGAGCGTCGAGCGAGGCCTCACCACCCCCGACCTGGCCGAGGCGAGCGTCAAGCGCGCCCTCATCGATGCGGCCCGCCGCACGGTCGTGCTCGCCGACCACACCAAGTTCGGACGCGAGGACTTCGCCCGCGTCGCCCCGCTCACCGCGGTGGACACCATCATCACCGACGCCGGTCTCGACTCCGAGTTCGCCGAGGACATCGAGAACGCGGGC
>Ga0247807_10001048_pt1 | contig 16793 bp, 16 predicted proteins | sample UWRJL074202C1_FD_179931 | JGI IMG/M metagenome (GOLD analysis project Ga0247807, IMG submission 179931) | Plant litter microbial communities from Arlington Agricultural Research Station in Wisconsin, United States - UWRJ-L074-202C-1 | ecosystem: Environmental > Terrestrial > Plant litter >...
AACATCTGCCCAAAGATGAGCTTCCGGAGTAGTGCGAAGAGCTTTCCACATTTTCAAGGTACTTTGCAAGAGGCGATCAATGCGCCAGCGAAGTGGTGTCATTTGTAAGAAACTTTAGACTTACTACATATTGTTCCCTAGGTAGAAGCTGTATAAGATATGATTGCTAACAATGCAACTTGTACAGGTTACCTTCAAACGTCCCCACGGAACTAGGAGCGCTCATCGAGCCACTCAGTGTTGCCATCCATGGTGTCCGCCGAGCAGCCCTTGCTCCTGGTTCCACGACCCTCGTGATAGGCGCAGGTGCGGTTGGCCTGCTTACAGCAGCAATGCTAAGAGTAGCAGCCGCATCCACTAACATCGTCATCTGTGATATTGAGGCGAAGCGTGTAGAATTTGCAACAACACATGAGTTTGCAGACAAGCACTTTGTGGTCTCGACGAAACGTGGATCAACGATCGAGGAGAAGCTAACAATTGCCCGTGACACGGCGGCTTCGGCGTTACAAGCAGCTGGCGAGGGAGCTGATTTTGGAGGATTTGATGCCGTGTTTGAGTGTACGGGTGTTGAAGCTTGTATGCAAACTGCGATCTATGTATGTGCCCTTTGATTTTATTATTTATCTCGAACATCTGTGTGATGAGTCTACGTGGCACTTGCTAATTAAAATAATATTGACACAGGCAAGTCGACCAGCAGGAAAAGTCGTCATGATTGGCATGGGCACACCGATTCAAACCATACCTATATCTGCAGCTGCTTTACGAGAGGTAGACTTGATTGGAGTTTTCCGTTATGCTAATACCTACCCATACGGAATCTCGGTACTTGCTGGCGAAAACAATGATTCAGGGAGAAGCCTGCCAGACCTGTCGAAGCTGATTACACATCGCTTTTCGGGCTTGAATAGTATTTCTGATGCATTCAAGATGGCGGGTAAGGGCATGGATGATGAGGGTCGTCTGGTGCTAAAGGTAGTTATTAATAATAGTATGACTAGCTAGAGCAATATATGAGAACTTCAAAGCCGAATATTGTATATAGTGGAGTGGAATTATGTGTTACGCAGCTTGACTATTTGTGGCGATATAATTTGGTGGGTAGCTTTAATCACGTAGCATGTGATATAGCTTGCTAAAATATTTCGGACAGATACAAGACTGGAGGTCTTTTCAATGTGACTAGCCTTTCACATCACAACTGAAAATAGTTTCTGGTGAGTAAAATTTCGATCTCAGATCGACATAGGATCATAGTTGCAAGATAGTTAAGCAACAGCTTTTATTGTTGTAATCCATTACTAATCTAATACTACACGGAAGCCATCGAGACTACCACTCTCTTATACTGCCATCGGGACCAAAAAACTCTTTACATTGCCATGGTTTTGTATCCTTACTGATTCTTCTCACCATCTCCTCGTCAATTTCAATTCCCAATCCAACACCTGTAGGTGCTTTAACATAACCATCTGCAATATCAAATACGCTTTGATCCTTGAGGTAGGTAAGCAAATCAATATCATCGCCCGCTTCCGTGTTATAGTGCATGCCCAAACTCATTTCCAAGATTGCAAAATTAGGCGTCGCCAACGCAACTTGTAACGAGGCGGCGAATGCAACTGGTCCGAGAGGGCAATGCGGTGCAATCGCAACATCGTAGGCTTCGGCCATAATAGCAATCTTCCGTGTCTCGGATATTCCTCCGGCGTGTGCGATATCTGGTTGCAGAATATCTACCGATGCATCTTCTAGAAAGCGCTTTATGTCCCAGCGAGTATATAGACGCTCGCCAAATGCAATTGGAATAGTTGTCGAGTCCGAAAGTTGCTTAATGGCTTCCGGGTGTTCGCACAGTAGAGGCTCTTCGATAAATAAGGGTCGATGGGGTTCTAAGGCTTTGGCAAGCTGTTTTGCCATTGGCTTGTGGAGACGGCCATGAAAGTCGATCCCGGCGTCAAGGCCAAGCGACTTAACAATTCGAAGTCGCTCGACAGTTCCATCGAGGACGGACGGCGAATCTACCCAGTTGGTGTCTTCGGTAGCATTCATTTTAATGCATTTGATGCCTTGAGCAATGCGTGCCTTGCTAGATTATTCGTCAATAACTGTTCAGGATTAGTGGGGTTGAGTTCCGTGACTTACGCAGCAACCTCTACATCTCCAGGTCTATCCCCTCCAATCCAGGCATACACTTGGACCTTGGTTCTGACTTTACCCCCAAGTAATTCATAAACTGGTACTCCCAAGGTGCGGCCTAAAACAGAGTAATTTCGTTAGTCTTAGTTCTTTGTGGGCTCAGATGCGTGAGCAACTAAGTAAGTGTAAAAGTTTACCTTTCAAATCCCATAAAGCAATGTCAATTCCAGAAAGCGCCGACATAAAAACTGGACCGCCACGGTAGAAACCATGCCTCCAGAACATTTGCCAAATATGCTCAATATCCCTGCTTATTGTAAGTTTGGTGCTCCTAATGCTGATAAAGTGTACAAGCCACTCACCCTGCTTCTTGACCAATAAGTCTCACTATCATCTCGTCTAGAGCACCCTCAACTGCGAGATCGTGACCTTCGAGGGTTCCTTCACCCCAACCATATTGTCCTTTCTCATCGGTGATTTTTACCATCAACCAACGGGGCTTGACCCTGAAGTATTCAATGTTCTTGATTTTAGCCATTATATTGGATAAATTGAAAATTACTAGATAAAACGAGATTTCCCTGGAAAATGGAAGCTTTGACAATAAACAATATGGTGCTCGTTCCAAAGTATAGCCAAAAGCAGAGGAAGTATTTATTTCTTATTCTACCCCATTTTCACCAGAGTATCCTCTGTGGAGTCCGGAGTAGCTTTGTATCATGTCAGGCATGGAGAGCATATCCACTGTGCTAAAGTATTGGAGCGTGGGGGTGGGTTGGGGCGCGTGTCCCAGCAAAAGTAACAGTAACCCCATTCGTAGTTCACTGAAGCCATTACCCGAGTACAATACACTAGCGGAACCCTCGAGCTAGACAAGGTGGCTCGGGTTTACAAAGTAAGGTTTCCGCTCACACAACTTCGAACTCAATGCCGTAGCGGTCGGCAAAAGGCAGCTTGGCAAAATGCAAAGAGGCGACATGTTGGTGCATAAGCTCGTCTCATGGTGGAACGAATTTGATCTAATCAAGAGGGGTTAATTTGGTGACATGATAATTATTGAGATAAGAGAGTATTCTGGTGATCCAACAATCAGTGTGTGCCAAAGCCACAGTCTCTGCGTGTGAGCTTCACCAGAAACGCTGTAAATTTACCATAGAAATGTTCTGATGATGATAGTGTAGAAATCACGGCTTCCTTAACTTCAAGTGCAAACGTCTCAGCAGTTTACCAATGCATGTAGAATTCAAATTACTGCCATCGATCTATCTTGGACTATGGGAAATGCGTTGACATGTCATTGCTTTCACTAGGCTAGCCAATATGGGAACATGGATGATAGGAATGTTACGAGCGGATTGCTTCAAGATGAGATAGTCTAATCGTGTCTTTGATTTAGTTCAAGTCAAGGCTATACCCTATCTAATTATAGCTGCCTTTCCAACTCCATCAATTCTGCGAAATCCGAGTTGGTTTTCTCCAGATCTTTCGTTGAAGGCAATGCACAAGGTCTCCTTGGTAAACCACCATAGCCGTAATACTTTTGCAGCGCGATCTTCACGGCCACAAAACCTCCCTTGATGGCAACCCAGTCACCTCTAGCAATAATTTGCTGCATATGCTGTGCTTCGCTGATTTTACCAGTGCTTTGAAGTTTCAAGATCTTGACACAAGTCTTGGGTGCAATATTTGCCAATCCTCCTATGATGCCATGACCTCCCACTGCGAGTGTTTGTAACGTGAAATCCGCGGAACCACCCAAGGTCAGGAAGGGAGCTTTCGCATCTGCCACGACGCGAGTAAGTTTACCGGTATTTCCGCAGGTTAATTTTACTCCCACTATATTCTCATGCTCTGACAGCGCAAGGATGGCATCTGAGTTGAGATCTAGCCCGCTGCAAGCACCTGGATAGTTGTATATGATTATAGGAATAGGTGATGCATCTGCAACGTCTCTGAAGAACTGAAGGATCAAATCGGTATTTAGGAGGCCGCCATAATAGCTAGGAGGTAGGACCAGCGCGAATTGACCACCAGAGCTTGATGCGTCTTTGCAAAGTTGGATGGTTTCTCGGGTTGATTGCGAACCGCAGCCAACAATCAGTGGCATATTTGAGCGGCCAATCGAATCAAGACTGTCTCGAGTGGTTTTGTTTATGAGTATGCGTTCATCGCGAGAGAGGTGAACGGCTTCTCCATTGCTGCCATGTGTGACAATTCCAGTGACTCCAGCCTCTGCAAGCCTGATTGCATGTTTTCTAGTTGTTTCCACATCTACTTCTTCACTTTCAGGCCGGAAGAAAGCGACAGTAGGGACATAGAATCCTGGAGTAAATGTGGCATTTCCGTGCGTGAGATAAGTTGCAGTATTTCCATTTCCGTTCGTATCACCGTTTCTAGGTTCGTTGACAGAAGGTGCCATCTTGATTCTTGTAGTTTGTGGAATAATGCTTACTTGAAAGCTTGCAGGTTTGTATGGCTGAGAAAAAGATATGTTTGGTCGGTGATTATGATTATTGAGAGATATAGTTCCTATGGGAGCGGGCTTACTAGAGTACTAGAGCTTTAGCATTACAGCTCGTGCCTGGTTAACAACCTTATACTAAGCTGCTTAAGTATATGCTTGCCCAATTAAGATACCCCACTGACAAAAGGGTTATATTAGTCAAAGTTGGCTAGGGTGCGTGATCAGAACTTGTTAGACAGCTCACCGGACGATAGGACCCCACGCTGACCACATTTTATGTTCCGCTTTTTATATAGGAGATTCGGTTCAATTGTAACACGAGTAATTGAATTTCAAATTACAGTGGTCAATTGGACAAACAGCTCTACTGTGTTCAAGGATATTGATTGAAGTCTAGCCTACCTACCCCCAAATTTAAACCTTATAGCTTATAGGGTCATGAAAACATACGGCATGGCACGTCAAGACCAATTCCCCACCCCCAGATTTAGCGCATTTCTCTGGAACTCTCGTAAATTTCCCCGCAAAAAGGGGAAAACATTACGTTTAGCATCGTGGACGGAGTACGAGTAGTATAGCGAACTAAGAGGAGGTGAAATGTAGAACTATTTTCTCACGTATGGGGGTACCAACGTCAATGTAGGACTGTCAACGTGGAGTCTAGGGGAAGCGAGCGGTTTTTGGGGTTTTGGGGAATTTCGGTCTCGAGCTTAGATCGTGAAGGGAAATTGACTCATAGTTCGTTTCTATTTACTGAGGCTAGTCCTAAGTATTCCTTGGAGACTGGTAAAACAAAGTTTGGCTTTGCAATGTTCTAGCTCATATAATTCTCGTGTCATGGCCACTTTCATGTGTATTAGCCCTGTGTGTAATAACTAGAAAAATAAATATACATAATGTTTTGTAAGGAGCATCACCATCATGAGTTTGAATTTTGCTCACTTATTTTAGCAAAGCATTTCCACAATGAGCCAACCCACCTGGTTACAGGCGCGCTGAGATCTCTACCGCGACTAAATCCATCTGTAGCGGTTGACGACAAATACAAGATCGTTTATATCAAGCAAACCAAGCTACCTCAAGTTTCAGTCATATCAGGTGGAGGAAGTGGACATGAGCCATCTTTTGCATCTTTTGTAGGGCATGGTATGTTAAGTAGTACAATAGCGGGTTCTATCTTCGCAAGTCCTTCCACTGAGCAGATTCAACAATGTCTTTTACGATGTGTAGACACCACGAAGGGGATCATGGTAATCATTATGAACTATACTGGGGATGTGATGCATTTTGGTATGGCAGTGGAGAAGGCTAGGGCTAGAGGCATCAAGGTTGATATGTTGGTTGTCGGTGATGATGTAGGGGTTGGAAGAGCTCGAGGAGGTAGAATTGGGCGGAGGGGTATCGCTGGTACAGTTTTGGTACAGAAGATTGCTGGTGCCGCAGCTGCCGCAGGGTATGGTCTCAAGAAATTTGCGACTCTGAAAAGGAAACGGGAATTACTAACTGGAGAATGTGTAGTGCTTCTCTAAATGAGGTTTCTAAGGTTGCCAATATTGTCTCTACCAATTTAGCGACAGTTGGAGCCTCTCTTTCACATGTACATGTCCCTGGCCGTGGACCAACAGAAGACTTTGGAAATGACGACGATGTCGAGTTAGGAATGGGCATCCATAACGAGGAAGGCTGCAAACGATTGAAAACTGACCTTCCTGGCCTCGTCAAACAAATGCTGGCACAGCTTCTCGATTCAGGTGACCCCGACCGAGCATATGTCAATATCAAATCTTCTGACCCTATTATTCTACTGGTTAATAACTTAGGCGGCGTGAGTGTTTTAGAAATAGGATTTATCACCGAAGAAGTATGCACTCAGCTGCTCGCTGACTATTCACTTCGACCTGTTAGAATCTTATCTGGGACCTACATGTCTAGCCTGAACGGTTTGGGATTCAGCATCTCGGTTCTGAAAGCAGCAGAAACAGGCTTACCTTCGGGACAGTCGATGGTTGATCTACTAGATACACCAGTAGAGGCTACTGGATGGCCTGCACAAATAAAGCCAGACACATGGACGACCGTTCTTGAAGATACAGCAAGTTCAGCCTTAAGCGAAGATATCGAAATGGAATCAGAGCGGATCTTAAGTAAATTGAAACGTAAGCGTCTCTAATTCGGTCCAATAACCCTTGATCGAGCTAATGTATCCAGTGGACGCCAGCCAAGTTACAACTATACTCAAGTCGGGCCTGAATAGCTTAATCAATGCAGAGCCCGAACTTACAAAGTATGATACAATGGTCGGTGATGGTGACTGCGGGCTTTGTCTCAAGGGTGGTGCGGAAGCAGTCCTCAAAGAACTTGGTCATGGTGATTGGAGTGATGCTGTCCAAGTCGTGAAAAGGATCGCCCACATCGTCGAAACAAACATGGATGGAACATCAGGCGCGATCTATGCGATCTTCTTCAATTCCTTGGCTTACGGACTTACTGTTCAAGATACATCTGTACAGACCCAAGTAACAGCTCAAATGTGGGCTGATGCTTTGAAATACGCCCTCCAGTCTCTAGGCAAATACACGCCTGCGAAGCCGGGAGACCGTACACTTGTAGACTCTCTACAGCCATTCGTAGAGACCATGGCAGAGACTCATGACTTCTCTAAAGCTACAGTTGCAGCTAAGAAAGGATGTGATAGTACGAAGGGTATGGAAGCAAGTCTAGGACGTTCAGTGTATGTTGGGGGAGATGATTGGAAGAGATGCCCTGATCCGGGGGCTTATGGGCTCGTAGAATTTTTATCAGGCATGAACTCAAAACTATAAAGAATGTCACGGCAAATTACTATGAGTTAATCATATTGAACATATAGTCATCGTTCTGGTAGTCATGCAATGCTTGCTCCTAGTCCTTACATGACAGTGGCAGTATCCCGTTATTAGTAGCTAGTTTGAGAGTGATCTGAGTATATTTAGACCTTCTTTGCATATGGAACACAGTACTTAGATCAAATACGGTGCTCGAGTTTATGTTTCAAATAATCTCCAAAGCTGGTTAGTTACTGTATAGGTAGACGATGGTGGCCACACCTATCCATGTAGTCTTTTCCGCAGAACCATGCACACTAGCATTGGAAGCAAACTCGCTAAAGGGAACTAAAATAAAGAACACGAAGTTTCGTGGGGGTTACTCTATAGCGGAGCTGAGAACGAGTCGCGGTCTTCATCTCGGCGGGATGGATCCAAGACTCACTAGCGGACAACTTGTTGCGGGGGAGGTTTGACTCGTTGCGGATCAGTTTTGTGCTAACATAACGCTTCCTCTCGTGTCTATCCTTTTGAATTTGAAATTTGGTATTCGTGTAGAGGAGCAGGAATGGAGAAACAAACTAAAATGCCACGGATCTCCTCGTCAACAACACAAACTACGGCGAAAGATCGGCGGCCACGGCGGTCCTCTAATAAGACATACCAATGCACAATTGGCAGTTGTGGGAAAGTATATTCTCGAGCTGAACACCTGTAAGTAATTACACCTTCAAACTTGTCCAGATTGTGTTTCGGACTTTGAAGATTATTTTTAATGAATATCATTACCATTTAGGAGTCGACATCAATTGAATCATGCGCCAAAAGAAATATACAAATGTGATGTTCCCAATTGTTGTTGCAGCTTCGTTCGACTTGATCTGTACAATCTCCATCACGCTCGGCACATGAGTGAGTATCTACAGCAAGAAGGGGCAGGTTTGAAATCGCAAAACATTGATCATGGTGTAAGTTTTACCATAGACTCCTTATTCCTCGCAAGTTTATTAACTGCTTTAGCGAGGTTCTCTAGGATCCCCTGAATTCATGGATTCTGTGACTGAAAGCGCATTGAGTCATGCTGGTCAGGCTCAAACTCCACCGGATCATGATACTATACCAAGTATGATTCAGGAATCTCATAATGAAGCAAGAAATTCTTTTCAGATTCAAGACGTTCCCGGTCAAGAAACTATACCTTTTCATCACACTCAGGCAAATCAAAATACCCTTCTCTCTCACGATCAGCAACTTCTGGATATTGAACTGTGGAAAGGCGAAATTCAGTCCCCGACTATGATGCCGTTCTTCGGCGGAGACAGCTTTGCTCGCTTACCATTAGCTATACCGGATGATTTCATTCAATTTATCTTCAATGAAAAGCATTTTGACAGTGCAGCTAATGATCATAGTTCACAGGCAGGCAGCCTTTTGAAGTGAGAATACTCCTCATACATGGAGTCGTACAAAACAAGACTGATTGCCAACTATAGTTCTACGCATATTGAAACTCAACATCCTCAGAATCCTATCCCTGGCGTTTTAACGGACAACTTTTCCACTCAGGCTCAATTCAGTTCCAATTTTACACCATATGACACGGAATCGACCCCAACACTCTTATCGAACGAAAAGAGTCAAGAAATTTTTGAATTTGTACGAGATAAACTCATCAGTGAAAATTACGGTGATGGCATGTTCGAAGGAGATCGCAGTCATGATCATCATCTTCTGAGTCTGAAAATGATGCAGAGCCATATCGCTAGTTATTGGGACCATTTCCACACTCAATTCCCGATTTGTAAGTCTTAGATCAAAAACTGTAATAATAAAGGAGTAACACGACCAAATTAGTACACCAGCCTTCGTTTTCTCCAAATCAAACTCCTAATATTCTCCTAATCTCCATTATCATAATTGGTGCGTCTTGCGCCGACAAGTCCGATGACATAGCTATAGCCAGTGCCTCAACGGAATTCTCAAAAGTCCTAGCATGGTATTTGAGATGGGAAATCTTCAGCAGTATGCATATGCAGTCAGATAGTTTGTGGGTCTATCAAGCTTTATTACTTCTTGAGATATATGAAAAAACATATTCCTCGAGGAGCCTTCATGAGCGAGCACACATTCACCACGCTACAACGATAACCATGATGCGCAGAGGAAGCTTTTTGTCAGGAAGATCCCCACTAGATACGCCAACTTCGCATGAAAAGAAACAGATGGGATATCAGAATTCAACAAAGAATCTTGCAGATGATTGGTGGGAAGAGTGGATTGTCCGGGAATCCACGCGACGAGTTGCATTTGCAGCATTCATGATCGACTCCATGCATGCAGCAATGTTTGGACACTCAATGATCATGGTCACCCACGAACTGCGGCTAGTGTTGCCTTGTGATGACACGTTGTGGTCGGCAACGAACGGTGGCGAAGTACGAAAAATTGAGGCAGTTCTTCGATCAAATGGTGTCAGCCCTGTTCCTTTCATAGAGGGTCTCCGGAGAACTCTTAATGGGCAGGAAATTTATACCAATGCTTTTGGGCGGTCAATTCTATTATGTGGCGTGCTCAGCGTGAGCTGGCACATGAACCAAAGAGACATCCAGATAAGTTCCCTTGACATAACATCACACAGGGGAGAAAGAGGCACCAAATGGCGGAGGTCGATTGTCAGAGCCTTTGATCTGTGGAGAGACTCTTATGGCAATACCGCCGAAGGCATGCCCGATGATAGATTCAGGCTATGGCGGAATCCGAGTTCTGTTCTCGGCAGCAGGTCTACCCTTTACTATCTGGCGCAATTCAGCTTGAACGTGGATATAGCTGAATGCCAGATATTTGCGGGGGCAAATCGGGTATTAGGTCGAATTATTGGTAGCCATGAAATCAAAAATGTTCAACGGAGGATTAGAAAGGTGTGGGCGCCAACAGTCGAGGCTCGGAAGGTTACATTTTACGCGCTGCGGTTTTTGTCTCTGGTCTTCTACGATTCGACAAATGGGATTTCGGGATGTGACCGTGAACTAATCGTAAACTATGCAGCTAGTACTCGAATACTTCCTGTTCATCGTTGGGTGTTATACTCCGCCGCTCTGGTAGTATGGTCTTACAGTTACGCTGTGGATGGGCCCGCACACATAAAGACCTCAATGGGGACTACCCTTGATGATCATATAAAAGAGATGAACACATTCTTGGGGAGAACCGAGCATATAAAGTCTCCTGAAGATGTGGCATTTCATCGTCTTAATGGCTGCGCAGGTATGCTTGAGGTTTTGTGTTATATTTTCCGCATGGGCACTTGGGACTTATTACTGGAAGGAGCGGATTTGTTACAGAACTGTATTAAACTGATAGAAAGTCCGGATGTATAGTGTACTACGTTAAAATTAAATCACCACAAATGAGATTCTGTTGCCAGACTCGCCTAGAGTCACAGAATTCATTTAGGTTGACTGGGAATGCTTGTAGTATCCTCTCATGATCGGGACACTTCTGTTATAGTCCATCCCAGAAATTTTCATTCAACTACAAGTCTAACAAACAATCTGCATGTTGATTCCTATCAAGCTTGAGCTAAATTACAGGATTTGCATAACAGTTTCTGGAGCCGGCCGAAATCCAAATGACATTTTGAACCAGCTTGAAGTGCTTCAATATGTAGTCCAATGTTTAAGCCAGGAGGCTCATTGCAATTAATGAAACTATACTCTTTACTATAAATAGTTTCACAATAGAATATCCTCTCAAAGCAGTCATGACATTGCTACCCTAATGGTTGAAAACCACTCTATAAGATAACTGTAACTAAGTCGTTGAAACATTTGAATATCATAAATGAAAAGCATAGTATGTATTTGTTGTTAATACTGAAAAAGCTGTAAATATCAAGTATATCGCAAGATAGAGCAGACCCAGCAGCAATATGGCGATGATGTTGTATCTGTCAAACTATTATGTTATTGGCGAAAACAAAAGCATCGTCATGCCAAGATCAGACCCCACCGCCCTGGGAAAAAAGTGTCAGTATTCTGCCCCTCCAAAAAGACATTTTTTATCAACAACACCATTAATTACGATTACCAACCCCGCAACCTCTCAAATGGCGAAAACAAAGCCAGGAAACAAGAGCAAGAAGGTCTCAAACCGAGAAAAATCGAATCTCAACCGAGTAGCCCCAAGCTCCAACAAACCCTCAGCCCCAGCTGCCCAATCTGCCCCCTCAGACCTCATTCTCCTCGCAACACAATTACTACACTCAGGACAGCCCGTGGAAGCTGTAGAGCCGGCACAGCAAGCTCTTAGTCAAGTCAATGGCCCTGATTCATTACCAGTGTTAGAATTACTGGGTGAAATACACGTCGAGCTTGGCGATATCGACGAAGCCCGAGATTTCTTCCTGCAAGCTGCGAAAATTGATTCGGAAGCAGGAGGAGAGGGGCTCGCATATGGGGCAGAGAAATTTCTATGGCTAGCGCAGCTCAGTGCTCAAGGTGGAACCGACAGTGTACAGTGGTATCAACGAGGTGCAGCTCGGTTACGGTTGCAGATTCAGGCTTTACAAGAAACGAAAGGCAGGACGGCTGGGATGGAACTAGAAGCCGAAGAAAGAAGAAGAAAACTTGCTGTTGCGCTTTGTGGTGTGGTAGAAGTCTACATGACGGATCTTAGCTGGGAAGCGGATGCTGAAGCAAAATGTGAGACATTGGTAACTGAAGCAACCATGGTTGCACCTGCATATCCAGAGCCGTTACAGACACTGGCGAATGTGAGGATCAGTCAACAAAGAATGGAAGAGGCGAGGAGTGCGTTGAAAAGGAGTATAGAGCTATGGGTTAATTTGGAGCCGGAGAATGAAATTGTGCCAGATTTTCCGTCGAGGGTTAGTTTGGCGAGGTTACTGATGGAGGCAGATATGGACACTGAAGCTATTGAAGTCCTGGAACGTTTGGTGGGTGAAGATGATGGAAGTGTAGAGGTATGGTATCTAGGCGGCTGGGGATTATATATCATGGGAGAGAAGCAGAAAGCTGGAGAGATTAAGGAAGATGAAGATGGAGAGGGCTGGCGGATATCTTGGATTTCGAGTCGGCAGTGGTTACAGCATAGTCTAAGGTTATTTGACCTACAGGACTATGAAGATGAGCGTCTGGGAGAACATGCCAAAGAGTTACTGGCTGTATTGAATAAAGAGCTTGGAGGTGTGGTCGAAGAAGAGGAAGAAGGCGATGATTGGGAAGATGATGATGCAAGTAGCGAAGATGAAGAGATGACCGGCGCCTGAGGTCTTTTCTATTGACTAATCCAGCAACTTTACGGTATATCCGGCGTTTGGGGGTCTGGTGGGCTCAAAAGCATCATGCTATCAGAGAATATCCTAGCGTAAATTAAACATATACGCCAAATTTTGAAATCAACCTCCACAGCTTGGCCCTTAATTTTTACACCTGTTACAATGACAACCACCTATCACAAAACCTCCAAAAACTGCCCTTAGTTATACTTAGACTTTTCTTTCTTTTGCCTTCTTCTCCGTTTCTACGCACCGGTCTTGTTCTCCCTATCACTCGTGGCTTTCAAGCTTTGCGCGAGATTGGACTAGCATTGACATCTAAGAAGAAAGTGTCACGAAGCTATCTGACTCACTTGCTCAAACGACCTACATATTCTTGATATGCGTGACACGTTGGAGAGCCCAATTTATGTATGAAATGCCCAGCCACCCAACCATATATCAAGCTTCATTAGAAAGGAAACCTTTCTGAGCCCTCATACAGATTTGAGCAAAATAATCTCATTGTGACTTTATAACAGATTGTTTCTTAGAAGAGCTCACAACACGGATCCAATCTATAAATATTTCTCGACAATGAATCCTAGCCTTGTCACCTACCCGCCATACACACTGATCATTCACCGAGAACCATATACTTCTCGGCCGACCGCTAGCCATGAACATCTGAATAAAACCGAGCGCGACTTCTCTATAACTAACAATGAGCTTCTGTGACTAGCTCACGTCTTGACAATAGCAAACTCAATTGTGAATGCTTGTATTTGTAAGCTTATATTACAATACGAGACAAGACACAATAGAAAGACACCTGCAGTCAATACCATACAACCAAAGGTCTGTGTGGAAGTGATGTCGCGAAAGGTGACGACAAAGGAAACAGGTTTGGGAAGAGAAGCCGAGGCAGTAACTGCTGCCATAGGTATATACCCCTAAACCACTGCTGTTTCTTTCCTTTTCGTATACAATGACATTACTGACACTCACCAAGCGACGATGTGCTTCCTCCCACGCTTTGCGGACTGCCGTCTTTCACATCACCACCTATGAGACCTAAGAAGATTAGGGATGACAGTGCACCACTCAAATTCACAGTCTTTGAAGACGAAAAGAATGCTGCATCTCTGTTCCAGATCTCTTCCACAGCTTCTACCAAAGCAACCACTGCAAGTGTTCCTACGAGCTACCAACATGCAGAACATAGTTTTCCTGCGGCTCTCTACTTCTTCCAAGGTCACGATCTCGAAATGCGTTACACAGGTACGAACCATGACATTGAGAAATCGCATGACTCAATCAAAAACTTAGCCTTTTCACCTCAGCTCTATGGTGATATCAGCTTTGACAATGCTTGGTCAAATACTGTACAAAAGTATGATTGGAAAGTACGAATAATGGAAGACAAAGAGAATCATTGCCTGTTGAACAAGGCTAGAATCTCGAAAGTACAACGTGCTGGAGCAAGCAGACAGGTTTTGGGAGAAATCTTCATGGATGAGGACAAAGAAAACCTATACTCAGGTGGCATGGGATATTGTTTCGCTACAAATTTAAAGGGTAACGGATGGAGGGTACCACTTCAAGAACTTTGTAGCGTTTCAGAACACACAGAGATTGGTTATCATGTTCTGGGATGTAACTGATATTACAGATATTGCGTGGCCACGTTAAACAGTATGTAAGGCGTCTTTTGGGTTGGGGATGGTGCCGTCTTCCCTTACTCTGGCAACTGATATTTCTGGTCGTTTACAGAAGGAAAGTAGCAAAGAGGGGAGGAATTAATTGGGTAGTAATCCGAATCAAGACTGGCATTGATTTGCATATTTATGCTATACTGTAAAGGAGAAGTGATAGCGAATATAACCTGGTTTGACTACTCTTCATATGCAACTCACCAGGCACATACTACAATCCCTCGTTATAGCTTCCGTTGTATACGTATTTTCACTATCATATCATGCTAGATGATATCAGCTAAGTTTAGGGAAAAGCTCCCGATTGCTTTTCATTAAATGCTTTTAGTACCCACAACATCCTAGACTTTGTTTAATTCAGTCTTTCAATGACTTCCCGGATTAATCTTCATGTAGCTTCCCCAACTTAACAACCAATTCCAAAAAGTCCTCTTTACGCGAAAAGTCCGCTGCACTGCTCACCTTTCCCGCATGCATTGTCCCAACATTTCCTAAAACACTCCCTACCACATCTCGCTCTTCCGCCCAAAACAGAGTTCCGGCAAAACCAAGCACGCTCCCATCATGTCCCAACCATTTCCCGTTCCCTCTTTTAATCCGAAAAATTCCATGGCCGACTTCGATGGGCGATTCAGGGCTGTCCGAGATGAAGTCATGCATGATATCCCAAGATGCAGGCGAAATGACCCGTTGATCTTTGTTTCGGATCGCAAGACCAAGAGCTGCAATATCAGAGGGGTGAGAGAGGTAGCCACCAGCTGTCCATTCAACAGATGTATTAGACAAACAAGCATCAATCAAATCTGGACGGGATTCTGGATGTTTGAACAGTGGACAGATTCCGGCCGTTGATCGAAAAGTGTCGCTTGCCCAATGGTACCTGCCTGGTAAAATATTGAGATCAGGAAAAGGGTTTGGCTCAAACCCCTCCATCCAGGTACGGCGCAGGTTCAAAGGTGAGAGAATACGTTTACGAATTTGCGAAACGGCAGAGGAGGAGGTAATAGCTTCGGTGATGAGACCAAGGAACGTGAAATTGGTATTAGAATAGGAAAATTTGCCAGGTTTGGGTGTACTTCGTGGCTGAGTTAGGTAATAAGTTTGGTAAGTGCTGAACGTTTCTGGTCTGAGGTTTGGCATATAAGTTTCTAGGTAACGATTCAATTCTTTAGCCTGTTCAATATTACTTAGATTGTGTTCTTATTTTACTAGAAAGCTGCGAACTTACACTGATACGGTCAAAGATTTCATCTTTGGGCTGATTTGCTGTTCGCATGAATATTTTAAAGTTTTTGAATACTTGAGCGTCCACTTCAGTCTTGATGTTGAGATCTCCTACAACGAGTTCAATAGTCTGGGGTTCATAAAGGCTGATATTCTCGGGTTTCAGGGCGCACCAATCGAGCGATCCTTTTATCTTATCAGCGTTATGATAATAAACGTACCAAGATAATTTGTCTATCAGATACACGACAACAGCACGTTGTCGTTCGGCCATTAGTTCTGAGCGTAAACCCATCTGATAGTCAGCTTGTATATTCTTGATATGCTTCTCAAGCTCTCTTGCTGGATTAGCGTTTTCATAACGAATGTAATCTAGAGTTTCATTTGTAGTCCATATCTTTGCTGGGTCAAGTCTCTTTCCTCGTCCCTCGACAATCCATTTCGGATCATCTTCCCAGCTCGGTATCCCGCTCGTGTGATTTAACAGTTGCGCAATCGTAGCTTTCCCGGCATTTGGAATGCCTTGCAATACCGTAGCATCAAGACGAGTATCTATACTATCATCCAAAGAAAGTTTACCTTCGTCAATCAATTGAAGAGTGATGAGGCTCGTGAACAATTTGGATATACTGCCAATTCCAAACACGTGCTCCGGATCCAGAGGAATGGGTGCAAGCGCTATCTGATTTTCAAGATATGCGGAACCAGCAACGCCGTTAAACAAAGTCTCTTTTGAAGATGAAATCTGAGCTGAGATTCCTGGGATGCCGGTGGCGACTCCAGCTTCGAGACATTTTTGAAGAGCGATATCGACCGACTGCTTTGTTTCTTCTGTCGTCGTCATATCGGTATACAGCAATAAAACCTTGATCCGATGTACAGCCTCGAAATGAGATAATTCAATAAATAAAACTAGGATGAGCTTGGAATAGAAATATCATTGGAGATGTTGAATTCCTGCTGCCTGTTATCAACGACTTAGCTGCTTACGTAGTGCAGCACTCACGATCCGAAGGTAAATACCAATGTTCAGTAAAATAGAGAGCCTCAATGGCTTGTCGTACTTTTCCTTATAAGAATAAGAATAATGCAATTAAGTAATTAGAACATAACGCACAATCAATGGCGATACTATAATTTAACCTCCCAACGCCAAGATATATTCCAAA
>Ga0247807_10001049_pt1 | contig 16782 bp, 10 predicted proteins | sample UWRJL074202C1_FD_179931 | JGI IMG/M metagenome (GOLD analysis project Ga0247807, IMG submission 179931) | Plant litter microbial communities from Arlington Agricultural Research Station in Wisconsin, United States - UWRJ-L074-202C-1 | ecosystem: Environmental > Terrestrial > Plant litter >...
CATCCGGAGTCGATGAGTAACGCCACGAGGCGAGGAATGTAGGAGACCAGAGTCTCGGTGCCCGTGAGCACGAAGGCGCCGACCGCGCCCATGGCTTCGTCTTCGCTCAGTCCGAGCGATCGCATGCGGCCGGGAACCGTGCGGTCGTCACCCGAGCGGTATGCCGCCCGAGCGTGCTCGGTCAGCTGGCCGAGGATCTCGCGAGCGGCGCGAGCCTGAGCATCCGTGAGCTTCGGTCGCGCGAGCCTGACAAATCGAGTAATCGAGGAGACTCGGTCGAATAGGTCATCGTTGACCTGAGCCACGTCGAGTCCGACGAGTTGACTGATCATGATGCTCGCGTTGCGCTTGGCCTCGGCGACAATGTCGACGCGCTCGCCCGCGCGTAGGCGATTCGTCAGCTCATCCGCTGCACCGCCGAGGGACTGCGCGACGAGCGGTTCAACGTAGCTTGGAGCAAACAGCGACCCGAGCTTGCGGCGCAGCGCGAGGTGGTCGGCGCCCTCCATGTTGAGGAGCACTGCAGGCCCGAGCACGGGAGTCCAGAGATCGCTGGGGCTGCCCGGCCCTGTCTTCGTGAAGCTCGCGGTGTTCATGAGCGTCTCACGCAGGAGTGTGGCATCCGTGACGAGCACGCCGAGCCCCGGCACGCGCACGGCTGGTCGTCGCGCCATCCTCAGCGCTGGATAGACGACAGGATGCGCGGCCCGCATCACTCGCTCTTCCCATCGGGCTGCAAGCGCACGAGGTGCCGTCGCGGTCCCTGAGCTTGCGCCGGTCCCTGAGCTTGCGCCGGTCCCTGAGCTTGTGCCGGTCCCTGAGCTTGTCGAAGGGCCGACGCTCATGGCATACGCTTCGACAGGCTCAGCGAACGCATGCTCAACACCATCAGCGGATATCCACGTCGGCGGGCTTGTATGCATGGTCCTTGTACCAGAGCAGGGTGTTCTTCAGGCCCCAAGCCTCAACTCGGCGAGACGAGCCGTAGACAACGACATCGCGACGTCGCCCGTAGTCGCTCGTCAGCTTCCGCACGGCATTGACGAGCGCGCGGTCTTCGTGAAGGTCCTCGATCGCGGTGCGCGGAAAACCTCCCGCGGCCTCGTAGAGCTCCGCGGTGATACCGACGTTGCAGCCCGCGGCCATCATGTACGGGCCCTTGTACGACGCGTCGCGGTTGCCGGGACGGATGCGTCCGAACGCCTCCGCGAGCTCGACCGCCGCGCGAAGCAGCACTCTGCGAGTGGCCGAAAGCCCTTCATCGTGGCGGGGCACGAGTTCCCCTCCCACGAGCTTCAGCCCGTCGGCAGTCATGGCCTTGCGAAGAGACGTCGTCCAGTCGTTGCGGGGCAGGCAGTCGGCATCCGTGCGTGCGAGAAGGGTCGCGCCCGCTGCGATCGCCGCGCGCATTCCGGTGTCTGCCGCGGCGCCCGTGCCCTTCATCGGTTCCGAGATGACGTTCCAGCGACTGAGTCCTCGCGCCTCAATGAAGGTCCGCACGACACGCGCCGAGTTGTCCGTCGAGTTGTTGTCGACGAAGATCACGTCGAAGTCCGAATCGAGTTGCGTGCTCAGGGCCTCGAGGGTGGGGCGGATGCCCGCCTCCTCGTTGTAGACGGGCACGACCACTGCCAGCCGAGGTTTTCCGTTCACAGTCGCACCACCATGAGTCCGAGGCTAATCCCTCCCGCGAGGCCGATGAGCAACGCGAGACTTCCGGGTTTCACGAGCCCCTGTTGCTTCGCAAGGGCGAGTTGCAGCGGCAGGGTCACCGAGGCGAGGTTGCCGTGATCGGCGATCGTGATGACCGACTTCCCCTCCGCAACGCCGAGGCGCTCGAAGATCGGCGGCAGGTAGGGCAACGCGACCTGATGGATCGCGACCAGGTCGAAGTCGTCCCAGCCGAGTCCATTCTTTTCGAGCAGCTCGAGCACAGGGGCCGGGCCCAGGTCGAGGAAGGCCTGCTGAAGCGCGGCACCATCCATGTCGAAGTAGCTGAGGTTGGCATCCCGAGGGTTCATCGATCCGCCGATCGAGAGGGTGCCCACATTCCAGTTGGACGAGACCGCCACGAACTTTGAGTCGAGGATGCCGACAGAGGGATCGTCGGTCGCCTCAAGGATCACCGCGGCGCCCGCGTCGCTCATCGTGTATCCGGGGAACGACCGAATGAACTGATCGTGATCGCTCAGATTCCAGCGCACACCGTGGGAGGGCTCTTCGCCGCTCGCGATAAGAATTCGCGTGTATTGCCCGCTCGCGATGAGCGCCTCGGCGACCTGCATGGCGTTGATGACACTATTGCAGGCATTCTTCACGTCCATCACTGGGCACGTGAGACCCAGCTTGGCGGCAACAATGTGGCTCGTTGCGGGCTCGATGAGGTCTTGGCTCGCGGCCGCAAAGATCAGCAGGTCGATCCCGCCGGGCGACTCCTCGAGAGCCTGACGGGATGCGGCAGCGGCCAGATCGGACGTCTGCCAGCCTTCCGGGCGCAGATGCACATTCTCAACACCCGTGAGGCGGTGGATGAGACCGGTCGCAAGCTTGAGCTGCGGGTTCGCCGCTCTCAGGTCGCGTTCGGTCTGAACCGTGGTGCGCGTGCGCTCGGGAAGGTGGATACCTATCGCGGCGATACGGGCAGAGGCTGAGTGCACTTGAGTGAGCCTAGACCCACGTACGGCCTCTGCCTGCGCGCTACGCCAGAAGCTCCTCGAGTTCGAGCCAGCGGAACTCCACTGCGTCGAGCTGCTCCTGGAGTGACGCCAGCTCGGTCGACAACGCGCCGAGACCCGTGTAGTCCGACTGGTCGTGCTCGGCCATCTTGACGTGGAGCGCGGCGATCTGACCGCCCAGCTTCTCGATCTTGCGTCCCGCCGCGGCGTGTTCCTTCTGCGAGTTGCGCAGTTCGGCACCACCGAGCTTGGGCTTGCCTGCGGCCACGGGAGCAGCATCCACTGCGCCGCCGCCCTTCTGCTGCTGGGCGCGAAGCTCGAGGTACTGGTCGACACCGCGCGGAAGGTGGCGGAAGTTGCCGTTCATCACGGCGTACTGCTGGTCGGTGACACGCTCGAGCAGGTACCTGTCGTGGCTCACGACAAGCAGCGTGCCCGGGTAGGTGTCGAGCAAGTCCTCGATCGCCGCGAGCATGTCGGTGTCGAGGTCGTTAGTGGGCTCATCGAGAATCAGCACGTTCGGCTCGGACAGCAGGATGAGCAGCAGTTGCAGGCGGCGCTTCTGCCCACCAGAGAGGTCCTTAACCTGCGTGGAGAGCTGAGCGCTCGCGAAGCCGACGCGCTCGAGCAGCTGGCCGGGAGTCATCTCCTTGCCGCCGGTCACGTACGTGCTCTTCTGGCGACCGATAACTTCGCTCACGCGGTCATTCCAGATGTCCTCAAGCTCGAAGAGCTGCTGGGTGAGGGTCGCAACCTTGATGGTCTTCCCGCGCTTGACCCGGCCGCTCGTGGGCTGGAGGCTACCGGCGACGAGGCTCAGCAGCGTGGATTTTCCCGCGCCGTTGACGCCAAGCACACCCGTTCGCTCCCCCGGAGCGATGCGCCAAGTGACATCCTTCAACACGTGCTTGTCGCCATAGCTGACGCTCACGTCTTCGAGATCGACGACATCCTTACCGAGGCGTTGCATGGCCATGGATGCGAGGCTCACGCTGTCACGCACTGGCGGCTCGTTAGCAATGAGCTCGTTGGCCGCGTCGATGCGGAACTTGGGCTTCGCGGTGCGGGCAGGAGCACCACGACGCAGCCAAGCGAGTTCCTTCTTCATGAGGTTCTGGCGCTTCGCTTCGGTGACGGATGCCGCGCGGTCGCGCTCGACGCGCTGGAGGATGTACGCGGCGTATCCGCCCTCAAACGGCTCGATGAGGCGGTCGTGCACCTCCCACGTGGCGGTGCAGATCTCGTCGAGGAACCACCGGTCGTGAGTCACGACCACGAGTCCACCAGCATTGGTCGACCAGCGACGCTTGAGGTGCTGAGCGAGCCAGGAGATGCCCTCGACGTCGAGGTGGTTAGTGGGCTCATCCAGGAAGATCACGTCGTGATCCCCGATGAGCAGAGCCGCGAGGGCGACACGGCGGCGCTGGCCGCCGGAGAGGTCGCCGACCTTTGCCTCCCACGGGAGATCAGCGATGAGGCCCGCGATGACATCCCGGACCTGAGGGTCACCCGCCCACACGTGCTCGTCGATGTCACCGATCACGGTCTCGTGCACGGTCTTGTCGCCGGGCAGTTCGTCTGCCTGGTCGAGCATCGCGAGGGTCACTCCACCACGTCGTGTGACTCGACCGGAGTCCGGCTCGAGACGGCCAGCAAGCATCCTGAGCATCGTGGATTTGCCATCGCCATTGCGTCCGACGATGCCGATGCGGTCGCCTTCGTTGACGCCGATCGTGACGGAATCAAAGACGACTTTTGTGGGGTATTCGAGGTGTAGGGCCTCGGCCCCGAGTAGATGTGCCATTAGGTCAAGGATAGGCGGGCCGCGGCACGTGTTAACGCAGCTCAGGCCGGGCGACGACGTGCGTCACCCGGCCTGAACTCATTGATTAGCGCCGGTGCACTACGACTCGATCGAGCGACGCGCGTGGCGACGCCACACGACGAGACCGAAGCCGAGCAGCAGCGCGACGAGCCCACCGATCACGACGGATGCCGACTCGCTCGCTCCCGTGGATGCCAGGCCGTTGGATACGGCAGGCACCGGCGGGGTTCCCGTGCCGGTGACCGGGTTGACGGGCGGCGTGACGGGGGTCACGGGAGGCGTGACCGGCGGCGTCACGGGCGGCGTGACAGGCGGTGTCACCGGGTCAACCGGATCCACAGCACCGACCGTCACCTCAGTGGAGCTCGTGCGTCCAGAGGAGAGCCCAAGCGCGACCACGGTGTGCTTTCCCGCGTCAACCTGCGGCATCGTGAAGATAAACGCGGCGGATCCCATCGCGTCGACCCGGATGGTACCGAGCTCAATCGGGTCGGAGTGCAGCGTGAGCTTCACGGTCTCGTTCGGAGCGAAGCCGCTGAGGTTGACCGTGACGCTTCCGCCCACCTTGGTTTCGGGGGTGTTCGCGACGGCGGTTGCGGTGCGTGGCGTCACGGTGAGCGAAGTTTCTGCCGAGACCGAGGCCGCGTGGGAAGCATCCCCTGCATAGCTCGCGACCAGCTGGCTGCTTCCGGCAACCAATGCCGAGAGGTTGACCGTGGCGGTACCCGCGTCGAGGGTTGCCGTACCGACCACGTCGGTGCCCTTCGTGAGGGTCACCGTTCCCGTAGGCACAGTGCCGTTCTCGCCGACGACGGTGATCCTCGCGGAGGTAGATCCACCCTCGACGACCTGCGCAGGGTCGAGAGCGACGGCCGTGGTTGTCGCTGCGGGGCTCGTGGTGGCGCTTCCCGCAACGCGCAGCCTGATGCTGTCGCGAATCATTGCCGCGGCGGCGAATGGCACACTACCCACGGCCTGCTTGCCGAGCTTCAGCGTCGCTGTTCCCGACGCGTCGACCGGCACGCTACCGAGCGAGGCGTAATCCGAGTCGGTGAACTCGATGGATGCGGTGACCGGGTAACCATCGGCACGAACGAGAGTCGCCTGCGCCTCAGCATCCTGTCCGAACGTCGTGGAGGAAGCAGTAGCCGTGAGGGTCACGTCAGAGATGACGGAGACGTTTCCGTTGCCGCCGTTCGGAACGTAGAGTGATCCCCCCTCGCGGGTGTCCTGAACTCCCCAGAAAGCCATGTTCCCCACCCTGATGGTGCGCACGGGATCGTCATCCGTGACATCGGCAGGAATCACTGAGACGAACGACTGAAGTTCGCTAGGGAAAACCTGGGTGACGACAAGAGTTGTGCCGTCGGGACGAACGGATGCCGAGAGTGGGAGCTGAAGGGTGGCATTGGGCTCTGAAGCGAGAGTCTCGGAACGGTCGAGCGTGCTCGTCGACCAGTTATCGCCGGTGGAGAACCACGACACAGCATTGTCGTCCTGAGTCACCACGACAGCGTCGCCGGTGCTTGCATCGACCGCGATCGCCGTGGGAGGGTTCTGCACCGAGAAGGTACCGATGACTGCTGCGGGAGTCGCGGCGGTGTCGATGACGGTGATTGTCTTCGAGTACTCACTTGCGATGAAGAGTCGGTCGCGTTCGTTGTCGATCGCGCTGGTGCCACCGGCGGTGCTGACGGACGACAGCGTCTGAACCACGTTGAGCCTGTCGTCGCCATCCGCGCGTCCCAAGACCGAAATCGTGTCGCCGGCCAGGTTGATGACGTACGCCCGCCCGTCCTCACCCACTTCAACTTTCTGAGGGTTTCCCCCTACCGCAACCAACGGAGGCAATGACGTCGCCGTGTATTCGGAAGCAGGATCGACCACCGAGACGTAACCCTGGGTCGTGTTGTGAACGACGTACACGGTGCCGTCGAGAGGAGAGACCGCGGCATCGAGCGCGTACGCATCGCCGCCCAGCGGAATGGTGGAGGCAGTTTCGTCTGCAAGGTTCAGGACGCTGAGCCCTGGTTTGTCGTCCTTCTGAGAATCGGCCAGGTAAAGGCGGTCTCGCGAGGCGTCAACATCGCCGCCCTGGAGCCACGTGCCAGCGGGAGTCTGAAGGTAAACGCTCGGCCGCGCCACCTCCGTGATCGTGGACAGCGTGGATACGGTCGGCATCGTCGGCGCTGCGGCAGCACTGCCGGCACCTAGAGCCAATGCGCCAAACGGCATAGCGACGAGCGCTGCTGCGCTGAACGACACCGCCCGGAAGGACATGCGGCGGGAATGCCGCGGGAACACGTGGGTCATCAAGTCATCTCTGTTTCTCGTTGCGACTACGGGATGCGCCGGGCGTCGAACGGCAGTACACCAGGGAACGGTGCATCTGGATATGACCAGTGAATAATGCTCGTGAGCTTGCGGCTACCCCGAGGCTATCTACGTAGCCTCTCACCCACCAAATCCGGCCTCCAATCAGCACATTCTCGCCCGAAATCACCCCCGCACTGGGGGTCGCGCAAGCGCTCATCCTTCCCGCTCAATACGGTCACGAGTGCTGTTTAGCGCACCCACGAATGGCATTCGCCTCCCCCGATCTAAGCTTGAGCGGTGCCAAAGAATCGCCGGGTGTTTTCACTCATGCTCGCTGGCCGCGAGGCCACTCTTATCGAATCGAAAAAGCGGGCAGGTCGTTTCGAACTCAGCGTCGACGGAATCCCCCAATCGGTTGTCTCGATGACAGATCCCACGAAACTCAAGTACGCCTATATTCGGCACATTGCTCGAGCCCTGGATGCCGCGGCGGAAGCGGGGGCACCGCTGTTCACCGTGCACCTGGGAGCGGGGGCCCTGACGCTGGCCCGCTATGTAGAAGCCACACGCGCCGGGTCTCCTCAGCTCGTGGTGGAGTTCGAGCCTGCTCTCTACACGGAGATGGTCACCGCACTGCCTTTGGCACCGGGCAATGATGTGCGGGTAATCTTCGGCGATGCCCGGGATGTCGCCGATGCGGCGCTTTCGGACGGCGCCTCTCCCTCGGCGCTGCACGCCGAATCGTCGCTCCCTGTCCCGTCAGATGGTGCTGCCGCTGCCACCGCGGTTCGCACCGCGGTTCCCGCTGACTGGGTGGACGCGCGCTTCACTATTGTCGATCTCTGGGACGCTGCGGTCATCCATCGTCGCGTTGCGAGCCAGGAGTTCTACGCTCGCGTAGCCTCCCGTTCCGCAACCGAGGGAATCGTCGTCGTGAACCTGCTCGATGGGCATCCATTCGAGTATTCCCGGCGACAGGCCGCCACTCTACGCACCATATTCGACCACGTTGCTGTGGTGCTCGACGCAGAACCCGACGATCACGACGGAGATCTAGGAAACGTTCTTGTCTTCGCGAGCAATGAGCCGCTGGACATCGCGAAGAATCCCGACCTGCTCGGCACCCCGACCCCTCATGTGCTGCAGGCCACCCGTCTGACCGCCTGGATCAACAACGCACCCCTCATGACCGACGCCGACGGGACCGACTCCCCAGACCCCGACGACCCCCGCTGGGACTGACGCAAAACCTGGTGGGACTAGTCCAGCCAGGTGGGCTTCGGGGGAAGGTCAGGGAAGGTGCGGTAGATGACGGCGGAGCCCGGGCGGAGGACTACCCAGACAGTCAGGAACATGAGGCGCAGGTCGGTTACCGGACTCTGGCGCTTGAGGTACCACATCTCAAGCTCACCCTTGTATGGGGCGATCTTGTCCTCGTAGAACTTGCGGGGGTCGACGCCGGGAGCCGAGAGCAATCGCTCCTCGTCCCGGAAAATGATCGACCCGATACCTGTCACACCGGGGCGAGCGTCGTAAATCGTTTCGCGCACGTGGTCGGGATAGATGTCGTAGTCGACCTGCATTTGCGGGCGCGGACCCACGAAACTCATGTCGCCCTTGAGCACGTTCACGAGTTGCGGAAGCTCGTTGACTTTGGATGAGCGCAGATACTTACCGACCGGGGTCACGCGAGGATCGCCCCGTACCGTGAGACTGCCGGTGCCGATGTTCGGGCTGTTCTTGAGCATCGTCGCGAACTTGAGGATGTCGAACTGCGAGTTCTTGTAGCCCACACGCTTCTGGCGGTAGAAGATCTCGCCCTCGCCCGTGAGCCGCAGTGCGATAACCACCGGAATCAGAATCGGAGTGAGGATGATGAGCGCGAGGAGAGCAACGAGAAAATCGATCACTCGCTTGATGGCGGCGTACACGGTGCTCACATCTTCTGGTCGAGGCTCTTACCGGTTTCCACGTGCTGGAAAGTCGGTACGAGCCTGACGAGTACGTCGACGATTGCCTCTTTGGGCAGGTCGGGCTGAGCGAATAGGGCGTGCAGATCGTCGATCGTCGAGGAGATGCTGGCGATGTCGTGACTGGTCGTCGCTTTAACCACGCCGAGCGCGTCGAAGCGGTCGAGATCTACGGTTTCGGACGACGTGTAGAACTCCTCGAATCCCTTTTCCCCGGAGGTGTCGGATTCGAAGTAGAACACGGGCCAGGTGGTGTCGCCGGGCTGCATAGTGGATGCCGCCACTCGCGCCTCTTCCTCTGACGAGCACACGAGAGGCTCGTACCCCAGATCCCGAAGCAGCGCATCGGCGATCGTCGAGAAGGTGAGCATCCGGGGCTCATCCAGACGCGGGAAAAAAATGTCTGCAGGCTGCCCCGTGATGCACGCGAGCAGGCACAGCTGACCGCTCTCATCCGGTGACACGAAGTAGCGGCGCACGTCGGAGGGGGCGGAGAGCGGCTGACGCTTGGCGATGCGCTCGAGGAAGCCGGCGGGAAGGCTGCCGTTCGAGAACGCAACGTTCGCGAAGCGCGCGGTGGTCGCGGGAATCTCGGTGGCGTAGGCGAGAACTGCCTCTTCCATGAGCTTCTTGGACGCGCCCATGACGTTCGCGGGGTTTGCGGCCTTATCGGTGGAGACGCAGAAGAAATGCTCGGCGGGCTGATCGCGCAGCAGGTCGAGGAGCTTCACGGTGTTGACGACGTTGTTTTCCAGCATCGCCTCGATCGAGTAGCGATCCTTCTCGCTGCGCACGTGCTTGTGGGCCGCGAAGTGCGCGACGACATCGAACGGTCCCTCGCGCCGGAACATCCGCTCGAATACCGCGTCGCCAAAACTGATCGGATACGTCTTGTAGTCAGCGGGCACGAACTGCCCGAGAGTCGAGCGGAGGTCGCGGGTGAGTTCGGTGAGCCCATTTTCGTTGAGGTCCACGACGTAGAGGCGCGACGGCTCGAACCGCAGGAGCGCACGGATGAACGACGACCCGATGGTGCCCGCACCACCAATGACGAGCACAGACTTGCCCTGGATGCCCGCGCGAAGCTCGGACTCGTGCGCGGCGAGATCCGCGGCGAACAGACTCTCGTCACGGCCAATAACGTGGCGCGCGATGAATGAGTCGAGGTCGAAGTCGATCACGCACTCGCCTCGGCGTTTGCGGCGTCAACGGCAGCAGCTTCAACACTGGCCGCGACAACACTGATGACCTCGTCGATCTGCTCGTCGGTCAGACCGTTGTAGAGCGGAAGCGTGATCTCGTTCGAGTAGAGCTCGTAGGTCTTCGGGTAATCCTCGATGCGGTAGCCGCGGTTCTTGAAGAGCGTGAGCATCGCCATGGGGATGTAGTGCACGTTGACACCCACGCCGGCTTCCGAGATGTGCTGGATGATCGCATCCCGACGGTCCTCGTCGGCTCCCGCGATCCTCAACATGTAGAGGTGGCAGGATGACTCGCGCGACTCGTCGCGCTGCAGCGGCAACACGGCCCAGTCGTAGGCGGCGAATCCGGCCTGGTAGCGGTCGTAGATGCGTTTGCGGTCGGGCAGCAGCACGGTCGGGTACTTGCGCATCTGGGCGAGGCCGACGGCCGCGTTGAGGTCGGGCATGTTGACCTTGAGGCCCTGGTCGATGATGTCGTATCGCCAGGCGCCGGTCTGGTTCTTCTCGAAGGCACTCTTGTTTTGGCCGTTGAGAGCGAATGCCTTCAAGAATGTGTACTCGGCGTCGTTATCGAACGGGGCGGGAAGATTGATGCAGATCGCGCCACCCTCGCCCGTTGTCACGTTCTTGACGGAGTGCAGAGAGAACACCGTGGCATCCGCCTGCTTGCCGTTCTGCTGGCCCTTGTAGATCGCACCGAGCGAGTGAGCGGCATCGGACACGACGAGGATGCGCCCGAGTTTGGTCTGCCGCTCGGACTCTGGTGTGAACAGTGCACGCACGTCCGGAGCATCCAGAACCGCGTGGATCGCGTCATAGTCGGCGGGAAGCCCACCGATGTCGACGGGGATAACAGCCTTCGTGCGCGGCGTGATCGCTGCTCGGAGCTTCTCGGGAGAGATCGTGAAGTCGTCATCGACGTCGACCATAACCACGGTTGCACCGATGTTCATCGCGCAGAGAGCGGTCGCGCTGTAGGTGTACGCGGGGATGATGACCTCGTCGCCCGGGCCAATCCCGTACCAGCGCAGCATGAGCATGGCCCCGGATGTCCAGGAGTTCACGCAGAGCACGGGCGTGCCTGTGAGGGCGGCAATCTCCGCTTCGAGCAGGCGTACCTTGGGGCCGGTCGTGAGCCAACCCGTGACCGTCAGTGCGTCGTTGACCTCGGCGATGACATCGTCATCGATCAGGGGCAGAGAGAAGGGAATGGGCATGGGGTTCCAATCTACCTTGCCTGCTTCGAGTGAACTCAGGGAACGGAGGGGTGAGTCAGTCGTTGATGATGCGCGCGCCGTGCACGGGGCCGGTGGCCCGCACCACGGACATACGTGCGGCACTGAGAGCGATCTGAAGCTCAAGCGCCGAGTCCAGATCCGCTGCGAGAAAAGCTACCGTCGGGCCCGATCCCGACACGATCCCGGCGAGTGCGCCGTTGCTCTCACCCAACTCGAGCACAGCGGCGAGCGAGGGCTGGAGATTGAGCGCCGGTGCCTGGAGGTCGTTGTGAAGACTTTCCGCGAGCATGTGGGGGTCCCCCGCGCGGAGGGCCTGGAGTACTCCGGCGTCCACCGAGGGGGCAACGGGGGCGGGGTAGATGTCCTGCACGTGGCGCGCGCGGTGTTCATCGAGCTCGTTGTAGACGGCGGGTGTCGACAACCCAAAGTCGGCCAGGGCGAGCACCCATTGGAATTGTCCCTTAGCGAGCGCAGGGCTCAGCTGGTCTCCCCGTCCGGTGCCGATCGCGGTGCCACCCGTAAACGCGAAAGGAACGTCAGCACCGAGTTCGGCTCCGAAGGCGAGCAGGTCTTCGCGGGGCATCTCAAGCCCCCACAACGCGTCGCATGCCAGCAGGGTCGCTGCGGCATCTGCCGATCCGCCGCCCATCCCGCCGGTAACAGGAACGTGCTTGTCGATCTCGAGTCGCACTCCCCCGCGGTAACCCACTTTGCGGGCGAGCAAACGCGCGGCCTTGATCGCGATGTTGGATGCGTCTGTCGGCACCCGAGACAGTTCTACTGTCCCCGTGACGCTGACGGAGAAGTCATCGGCCGGATACGCTCGCACATCTTCATACAGCGACACGGCCTGATACGCGATCGCGACGTCGTGATATCCATCATCGAGCAGCGCTCCCACCTGCAGGAACACATTGATCTTGCCGGGTGCGCGAGTGTGCACCATACGGCTGGCGTCGATCGGCATGACTCCAACCTAGCGCGCGCGGTGGCGGTCGCAGAACCGCATGACAATGCCCCGAGCAGCGCAAGGAATTAATCCGCGTGCTGCCCGGGGCAGTGCCTGCTAGGTGACCAACTATCCGTTCTGAGATGCGCGGCGTTCGCGTGTGCGAACCCACGTGAGGGCGCCTCCGATGATCAGCAGCGACAGTGCCGCCCAGATGATCGAATTCGTCCCGAGGCCGGTGAAGGCAAGAACCGGGTTCGTGATGACCGCTGCCACCGTGCCGGTGTACCAGGACTCGTCCGTGCCGTTCACGGTGTCGACCGGGTCGCCTCCGCCGTCAACCGGTGTAGCGACCACGACGGAGACGTTGTGGTACAGACCCGAGATCGCCGTGCCCGAGGCCGTGAAGATCACGGTCTCGCCGGGATCGAGCGACCCATCGAAGCCAGTCGGCGCCGAGACCTTGACTGCGGATCCTGTGCCCGTGGCCGGTCCACCGATGTCGGTCACGGCAACGTCAGTGAGAACGGTGTTGCCCGTGTTCGTGACCTCGAAGGTCCAGCTGACCGTCGAACCCGGAGCCACCTCTGGTGCAGCAGTCGAGGTGTCGACAACTTTCCCGTTGGTCTTCTTGACGATCACGATGCCCGGCGAAAGAGGATCGCCCGTATACCAGGAATCGTCCGTTGCGGTGGGAGGAGTGATGTCTAGCGGATCACCGTCGCTGTCCACCGGAACCCCCGTCGTCACCGCGACGTTGTGGTACAAACCGGCGACCGCCATACCAGAGGCCGTGAAGACCACCGACTCTCCCGGAGCGAGGGTGCCGCTGAAGCCCGTGGGCGCTGTGACGGTGACGCCTGCCGGAGTGCCGCCGGTGATGCCGCCCATGTCGGTGACCGTGACGTCATCGAGGATGACGGTGCCGATGTTCGTGACCTCGTAGGTCCACTCGACGTCGGCACCCTCAAGAAGCTCAGGTGCTTCACTCGAGCCATTGACCACTATGCCGTTGGTCTTCTTGACGATCGCGATACCGGTGCCAGAGCCATCGCCCGTGTACCAGGACTCATCGGTCGCGGTGGGAGCATCGATCGGGATCGTGGTGCCCTCGCTGTCGACCGGGGTTCCTGACGTGACGGCCACGTTGTGGTACAGCCCGGCGATAGCCAAGCCGGTTGCTGTGAAGACGACGCTCTCTCCTGGCGCAAGCGATCCGGAGAACCCGGCGGGCGCCGTGACGGTGACATCCGACATCGTGCCGCCATCCGGGCCACCCGCGTCGGTGACGGTGACGTCATCCAGAGTGGTCGTTCCGTTGTTCGTGACCTCGTAGGTCCACTCAACAACGGAACCCGCAGGTACCACTGGGGCCGCGCCCGCGTCGGGGACATCCACGCTGTTCGTCTTCTTGACGATGTCGATGTCTGCTGTCGCCCCGACAACGACCTCCGCGAGGTTGGACTGGGCAGTGAATACGGAGTTGCCATAGGTGGCGGAGCTGGTCACGACGTTGTCGGAGACATCGCCGTAGTCCGGGCTTCCCTCAACGGCAGTGGGAACCACCAACGTGAAGTTGTCGCCGGAAACCATCTGAGCGAGTACCACTCGGAACGCCGTCGCTCCGGTGGGGTCGGTTGTCCACGTTCCCGTGCTACCGCTTGTCGCGTCGATGGAGTACTCCACCGTTGCACCAGCGGGAGCTCCCGTGACGGCACCGGAGAGCGTGACGCTGAACGCGTCGCCGTCCGCGGTGCTCGGAAGCTTGTCGAAGAACGTCAGGTTGCTCACGGGGTTCGGCAGGATGTCGCTGACATAAATCTGCCAGAACGCGTCGGTTCCGATCTCGGTCGAGAGCCCCCACGGTCCGTCGGCGCTCGCTGCGGATAGCTTCGAGATCAGCAGCCCGCCGCCCGTGTTTATAGTGGTCGCGCCGGTCCATACTGCTATCTCGGTGCGGTACGGATCGAAATCGTAGTTGTCGGTGCCGATGAAGCCACCGTAACCGCGGATGGGAACCGTCTCGGAGTTCGTTCCGCCGTCATCGACGGAGACGAATCGCGGGTCCCCCGTGTATACGTAGGACGTGACGGGCACGGAGGTGTCTGCAGGGTCATAGGCCTGAGCCAGCACGACGACAGGAATCTCGTAGCTCCAACCGCTGTTCTCGACCCAGCGGTCAGTCGCGACACCGGGCGGACGCATGGGGGCAATCTCGTCAAAGAGGAAAGTGACAACCTGCTGCTCGCAGCCATTGGCATCGACGACGCGCTCGGTGGCATCTACGGTGACACCGGCCCCGATGGCGGGGGCCGGAGATACGCCCACCGTTACGCCGAGCGGCTCAATTGGCGCACTCTCGTCGTAAAACACGCCGCAGGGAAGCACGACGGACATACGCGCGTCCGTGTAGATCTCCGAAGGATTCTGATTGACGATTTTTGCGACGTAGGACCCACCGCCGCCGACACTCATCGACGTGGGGGCCTCAACGATTGTTGTGAGGTAGACCGAGTCCAGCGGAGTGAAAGAATCTTCCGCCGACAGCGTGGTCGTGCCATCGCTCACGGTTCCGACATTGGTAACAACACCAGGAGCGATTCCGCCTGGAGTAGTGACGGGGGTAGGAGCGGTTGTGGGGAGAATGTTGTCGGCGAGGTCACGGAACACGGGCTCGCTGCCCACTGTGCTGAGGATTTCCGATCCGGGCGGAACAGTCTCCGCACCGGGAGCAATGGAGACGCGCCAACCAGTGAGCACCTCGCCCAGCGGGAGATTGAGGTAGGTCGTTCCGGCCCACCCGATTGAGCCGACATTCTGAACGCCGATATTGGCATTTGCTGCTGTCGACGGAGTCGGCGCAGGATAGGTCTGCCACGCGGATGACCAGTTGGTCTGATATTCCACCGTGTATGGCAGCGCCGCGGCCTTGAGCGTTGCGTTGAACTTGAGGTCAAGCGAGAAGACGCGGTTGTGGTGGAACCACGCGGATGCGGACTCGCCCGTCGCTCCGGTATCGGTTAGCACCAGTTGGGCCACATCGGGGTCACCGACGTTTCCCACGTAAGAGGCGTTGAGCATCGTGGCTCGTCCCAGGCCGCCCGCGGCGCTCTGGTACATGGAGAACTTCTCGACCGACAGATGCGGGCCGGATCCGGGCATAAACGGGGGTGCCTGAACAGTCGCGTCCGGCTGGTCGTACCACACACCATTTGCGTCTTGCGTACGTAGCGATACGACGTTTGCCTGCGGGCTCGCGCCGTCCTCCCATCCTGGGATATCCGGGTAGTACACCGTGATGGTGATATTCCCGCCGTCATAGTCCAGACCGGTGCCACCAGGGTTGTAAATCGTGTTGCCATTGAACACGGCGGTGGGGAATGCCGAGGTATCCCAGGTTCCGTATGGCCCCCCGGATGCACCAACGAGAACCGTGCCTGCGGGGAACACGTCGGTGAACTGCTGCGCGTGGGCGGAGAAGGTGCTCGGAAGGTCGCCGAGAAGCGCCGACATATTGAAGTCGTAGGTAACCGTCCGGTTGTTCCCACCGGTCAATACCGTGAAGTCCTTCGAAGGGAAGAAGTCGTTGAGACCAGTGACAAGGGTCTGAACCGGAAGAGAGCTTACGGTTCCCGAGGGGCCACCGGTTCCGCTGATGGTGGCATCGAGCGGAAAACCCTCGTACTTGTTGGGGCGATCAACCTGGCCGACCGTGTACGCGACACTGACGAGATCCTGAGTCGTGTCATTGAGGGTGAGGGTGAGCACGCGGGTCACTGGGTCGTACGTGTGGCTCGCGACGACCTCACTCGGCCCCTCGGGCACCGAGACGAATTCGGTGCCGACGGGCAGCGTGGTGGTGAGGACGACATCCGAGGAGGGGTTACTGCTATCCACACCTTCGAAGTCCACGGTTGCCACGTAGTTGTAGGTCGATCCGACCTGCACTGTTGGCGGAGCCGCGAGGCTCACCGTGTAGTCGCCGGGGGCCGCGTTCGCTGCGGACCCGATGCCCGTGAGGGACAGCAAGGTGGCAAGAAGAGAAATGACGGTCGCGAACGACAGCGCACGGGCGCGGCGACCGCGGGTGCTTGTCGGGGTTCCCCCAGGCGGCCTGCGAAGAGTAATCGGGCTCATAGCAGTTGACTCCAAATAATTACGGATATGGAGCCTCGGTCAGACGACCTGCACCCCAGAACTAGCTATGGGAGGGCGCGGTGTCATCGTTATGACGCGAAACTCGCAGACAACCTAGATTGTTGCGAGAATCTCTCTAGTTTCGGGCGGGCCGTGAGCATATTTCACCCTCGCTTCACCCCTGGGGTGAAGAGTCTTAGCTCGCTCGAGCGACGCGCAGGAAATCCGCGACAGTCAACTCTTCGCCCCGTGCGGTGGGTGCGACACCCGCCGCTTCGAGGCGAGCGGATGCCTCGGTCGAGCCTCCCAAAACACCGGAGAGTGACTGCCTCAGCATCTTGCGGCGCTGCTGGAACGCGGCATCCACCAGGGCAAAAGTGGCGAGCCGCTCTTGCTCGGTACCGGGCTGTTCGCGGCGCTCGAAACGCACGAGGATCGAGTCAACGTTGGGAACCGGCCAGAACACCTGG
>Ga0247807_10001051_pt1 | contig 16774 bp, 12 predicted proteins | sample UWRJL074202C1_FD_179931 | JGI IMG/M metagenome (GOLD analysis project Ga0247807, IMG submission 179931) | Plant litter microbial communities from Arlington Agricultural Research Station in Wisconsin, United States - UWRJ-L074-202C-1 | ecosystem: Environmental > Terrestrial > Plant litter >...
AATTACACCCGATCTCAACATTGCCATCGGATGGGATAAGGCCTAGACGGGGAACAAGATGGATCCTCTCCACATCACCGAGTTCGCCTCGGAGCGCTACTTCAGCAAATTAAGACAATTGAATGGGAATGCTGAGACTGCCGGCCCTGCAGCGGGTTCAGCATCCGAGTCCACCACATCTACACAACCTCCAGTACAGTCGCAAACTTTCGATCTGCCTCTAATCCTACGGCAACAACCCATTGTCCACGAACCCATACCCCTCAGACCAAGTGATCAGAAGAAGCGATCACTCGGCCATGATCTTACATCTCTACGGACCCAAAGGCGGCCCAGCTTTACCGGATCGTTTGGAAGCCTACGTGCCAAATATACAGTAGTTCACAAGGCACCTACTGTACCAATACTCGTCGAACACCATGAGCAGATAGTCGCGGAAGAGGGTGGGGTTCATCCTGGGTATGTGCAATCTTTCACAGTGGATATGACAATTGCTAATCTGTATAGTCTTACTCTAAGTGATCTCTTCCTCTCGTTGCCGAATGAATTGCAGGAGCAGATCATTGCACCCCTACCAATCCACGACATTCTCACTCTGAGATTAGTCTCTAAATCATTTCATACTTTCGTAACGCTCAACGAGAACCCGATTGCGCGATTCCATGTTGCACATAGCCTTCCTCCATACGCTCTTCGACTATATCCCTACAACAATCTAGCCGAAATAAACCTGCATTATCTTTGTGGAATTTGGCACCGCCTCCACATTGCCTCGAAGCTATCTGTAATGATATCTCGACAAACAGTAAAGGAAATATTCCTCAAGAAAACAGAAGCCGAGCTTCGTGATTTTGAACCACAACACAGGCGAATGCGGCAACGGCTCATGGCAATTGTATTTACGCTCCTCCATTTCTTCGAGACGTATCGCGATCTCCATGTACGGCATCTAGCCGATGGTGGCATTCCATTAAACCGCCAAGCCTTTACCATCAATCCTATCGAACAAAAGGTCTTATCCATGTATGATGACCAAACCCTTCTCCAGGTTCACCTAGGCTGGACTGTTGTAATATCTTCTTTCTCCCGGCGTCTTAGGCCACCATCTTACGCCGGTGGGCTGGAACGTGCCATTAAAGGTTATTTGAAGGATAGGCCAGCCGATGAAGTTTATACAGCCATCCTAACAGTGGGAGGGTTACGTCAAGCTCAGCGGTTTTGGGAAACAAAAGGGTACGGTGCAAGACGAGATGCCGTCGATGTGTGGTACGGACTAATAACTCGGAATCCTGTACCGGTTGAGCCAGTGGCGGTGCTCAAGTCGAAGATGTCTCTGCTCCATCTCGGACGGAGGAGAAAGGAGAAAGATGCTATGTTAGCCGTAGAAGCTTCAAAGCCTGAAGGAACGACTCACGATGCTACCAGCTGTAACGAGTGGTTCTGTGTCAAGCCAAGTTGTCAAGCCGCTCGTCGGAGACATTCTACAGACAACCTTGTCTTCCACAGTAGTCTAGCATCTGGGCCACCAATGGGACCCCTATCACAATCCCACCTTGCACTGCTTCTTCCAGATCTCCAGCACTTATCAAATATCTGGATACACACAGCTGAAGCAATGATCCTAGATAGGAAGATCGTGGCTCGACCACAGGATATCAAGAAGAACGCAGCCGTATTCTTGGAACTCATTCGGGATAATGGGAATGATGATACCGACGAGTGGTCATCAGGAAATCTACGTACAATAAACAGTAGGGAACCTCAGGAGGGCATGGGTGCCTCCGGGGGCGTTTCGGATTAGTTCTAAATGTGAGAAGGGAGAGGAAGCATTGCAATGGCGTTACTTGAGCGAGACATGTCATTCTATATATTGTAACGGTGGGGACTTTTTGGAATAAGGCGTTTGGAAGGGGCATTGGTGGGTTATAGATATACAAGTTCCCTGTTGTTTGAACGGAGGATATGGGCTGCATTCTCGACCCGAGGTTTTGCATGGCATAAAATATACCAAATAATTGCTTCTGAGAGATGATCGGAATAACTCATATAATTCTATGACCAATACTCAACATCAAATTTTTCACTGTGACCGGCTTATATTCAACTCAGCAGTATGAGACCAGCCCTGAAAAACACGCACATTGTATTGTTAAACCTCGATTCGGATTTGAAAGCCTGGGGTACTTGTCGGGTTTATGGGTTTATCAAACCCATTTCACCAGCCACCAAAGAGCTTAAGCGAGAATAAAAGGGGAGAGGGAGCTAGAGTGAATCTGACCTAGTTGGGAAGCACTCTGGGTATTAAGGGCGCGTGCCTAACGTGATACAAATCACGAACGCTTTGATAGATATGACTTCACGCTTAGGATACTCTCACGTAGAATATGGCAATGCTGCTGAGCCTAGAACAGGGGTGTTTTTACCATGTCTTCGTGGAAAGAAGACTGGAGAGAAGTCATGTTGTGATTTCGCTCTGTGCCCTATTCTTCAAAGTCTCCAGATATAAACTAACCCCCCAAAAGGTCCACCGCCCCCATATAAATATGCCCATCATGCATGATGATCCCAACGTATGCGTCAAAGTTCCTCCTAACATGAAAGAACTACAGCACGCTCAATGCCTTGCAGATCCCAAAACAATTCGCTTGCAATGCCCGATGTGCGGCAACCCGGCCACGTCTCCCCAATCTGCGCCAAAATTTCATTGTATTCCCATTTCATATCCCTATTTACGCCTTGAATTTGCTTTTGCAGAAAAAAAAAAGATTTCAAAGTGGTATCTTGGTTGCAACGTTCATAAAAAACACGTTTTATCTGATCCAAGCCTTGATCCAAATCTGTCTGTGAATGGAGGTCAAAGTTTCGCTGAGCCTCGTTATAACTATTACAATTCATCGACGACCCATGTTCCTCATTAGTCGTTCTCTCATGTCATCATTTGCAGCGGTCGGGTCAAAGGCGTTGCCCATTGTTGAGCTGGTACCGTATACATTGTTGCTTACTGAGGATCGCGATACTCCTCGTAATAAATCATTGGTGCCAGTATCGAATGCACTATTTAGACCCGCGCTTGTGCCGTATAGACTGCTACTTCCGGAACGAGTTGACGCGTTGTTTAGGTTCATATTCTGCCCATAAGCACTCGTGCCCATGCCTACACTGGCGCTATTTGAACTACCGCTATGGCCAAGGGATTCTAGAGTCGGTAGATCAACATACGGATTGTCTGTATAACCGCTGTAGTGGCCTTGTTGAGATGATGGGGCTTGTGAAGCGGGTCGAGTGTATGTTGTTGATGGTTGCGCAGAATGTGCACTGGATGTTCTATATGGATTCTCTGCCGCTGAAAATTGAGGTGATGGCTGGGCGAGAGTATGGCTACTCGAAGATCGATATGTAGTTTCAGGTTGGGTGTACGAGGGAGAAGGCTGTGGAATTGTATGTGGGCTAGCGGTCTTAAATGTATTTTCTGCTTGCGAAAATTGTGGTGATGCCTGAGACAGTGTATGGCTACTGGTAGTTCTGTAGCTATTGGTGTTGCTGTTCATCTGTGGGGACGCCTGACCTAGAGAAGATTGGCTTAAAGATGGCTGGTGACCGTAGAGCTGTGATGGTTGATGTGAAGGATACTGCTGATTGAAGTTTGATGACCCTTGATTTCGCTGGCTATAAAACCCGGATGACGAGGAAGATCTGGATGCTGCCGCGTGCGTACCCTTTTGATCGTCTCGTTGACTGCCTTGCTGCGACTTTTGGTGCTGCATCTGGTGTTGCTGTGTCGAAGTCTGCTGTTGCACAGGTGGTTGCTGTAATTGCTGTGGTTGCGGCGGTGCTGACGTCGGCTGTTGATTTCGTATTTGCTGCTGCGGAGTAATGGTGGGTGTATGGCTTCGACCATTCTGCTGTGGATGGGTTGCAAATCTTTCATAATGTGCCTCAAGCCCTTCAGCTGGAGGCCGCGTAGCTTGAGTGCTTTGTTGTGAAGATGATGCCTGAGAGTCTGGAATGGTGCTGGGAGGTACCTTTGGTGTTGCGGTCCCTACAGAGGATGGCTTGCTCAAGGAGTTGTTCATAGATAGAGATGGTGAATTAGCCCCTACGGATGGAGCAGCGACCTTGGGTTTTCGCTGCCGTTGACGTTTAGGTGCTGGAGCAGCTGGCGCAGCTACAGCAGTGGTTGAACTATCAACAGGCGCCCATTGCAACGGATCCGTTGCTATGGCACCAACGTTGTTGTTGGGCATGGACATAGGATTGGATTTTTGGGTATTAACGTTCTGGCCCATATGAGCTGAGTTATGAGCCATTGGATTCTTATTCTGCCCCATAGAAGCTGTCGTCTGACTCAGTGCAAACGTATTTTGACCGATCGGAATGGGTGCTTGACTACTGGAGTTGTTGCGCTGCTCTCCTTGAGTATTTTGAGGAACCACAGGCGAAGCCTTGGGCTTATTAGGGCCTCTTTTTCTCTTAACTCCACCTGCTTGAGCTCCCTTAGCAGCGACTGCATTGGGGGCTGTTGACGCGGATTGACCCATAACATCAGGACCCCTGAAGGCTCTGAGCACAGCCTGCTCTTCAGGACTGAATTCATCACCCATACCGGTGACTGCCGGCTTTGTCTGATTTTCGAGAAGCTTTCTCTGGTTTTTAATCTGCCACTCTTGCTCGGCCTGGCTCTTCTGTTGGTTGGTTTTACGCCATGCTTGATCCGCATAAGCTTGTTGAGCATTATGAGGAGGGTTAGGAGCTGGTGGGTCCATAGATGTATATGCTACTGCCTCTGGTTGCGCGGACTTTTCTATTATTGGTGAGGAGCTTTGCTCCATAGGTATAGGCTGGAATTGACCACCAATACTATTCTCAGTAGGCTCTCCATCATCTCTGAATGAGGAATCAGACTTTCCCCCTTTATTACGCGATCCTTTAGGCCGTCCACGCCCCCGTTTTCCAGTAGATATCCCACTTGTATCTTCCGTATGCTGTTTTGGAGGTGTCAGGGGACGTTGTTGCTCAGGTGGTGGAGCAGTATGGGGTAGCCCAGAGGTTAATGGATGCACCACATCAGGTGTATTTACCAGCGCAAGTGATTGAGGGAGGCCCCAAGCTGGAGCGCCAACAGCTTGGCCATATCCAAAGCCATTCCTTGGATTTGGAGCTTCCGCTGTAGGCATAACATCAAGTTCTGGTTTCGTTGGCCTGCCCTTGACCTTTTTAACGGGAGGAGGTTGCATCTTTGGGACTTCAGGGCTAGATAAATCAGGAAATATCTCTGCTAGCCACCCAATAAATAGAGCACCGGTCTCCCTTGTATTTGCACTTTCTGGAAAGATGCCATCTTCCGGTGGTGGTGCACCGGGTATGCCCCCAAAGTAAGCCACTGCTTTACATATCTGGTCGACTACCGTAACCGGATTGATGCTCCGTAACAACGTGAGTAGACGCGCCTGCTCAAATTTTGTTTCATCTGGAGCTAATGGCCTGCTTGCACGCTGCTTGTCGTGGGGAAAAGGTGATCCGCGGTTGTCCATCCCCTCAAGCCCTCTCCTCTTTGGAGGGGCGTATTTGTCCTGTTGCGCAGCCTTTGCCCGTGAAGCTGTATTCTCACTAGTCCTTCGCGCTGCCGCATCTCTTTCCGAAGCGATATCTTTGCCTGATATGTTGTTTGTCTTGCCCGGGGACATGCCCATATGCATGACGCCAAAATTGCCCTGCTTGTTGTCTGTCTTGCCCTTCAATTTGCTCGGTACGGGATTTCTAACGCGGCCGTCTTTGTTAGGGCCGAGTATGCCTTCGAGTGTGGGATTCGAGGCAAGCTCGACGAGCTCCAATGTACCAAATCCAGCCGCTGGTATTGAATCTGCTTGGCCGACGTTATTGTTGTTGTTCAGTTCTCTAGGCACCGATCTCGCTGGCACAGTTGATAGATTTCGTTCAATATTCTGGCCCGATGATGGGCGAGAGGACTGTGCCATCTGCGGTGCGTCCAGACTGACGCTCGATAATGTGTGTTGGGGGTATGTCGCGTCGTGTGGACCACTACCCGCGACAAACTGTGTCAGCCTGTACTGCCCAAATGAGGAATTGCCAGCCGTTACAATGGAAGCATGTCCATCCGACGAAGTTGCCATGACCCTGAGACAGAGTTCATCGTTGATGTTGAATCCGAGATGCAATATCTGTTGTTATTTCGGGGTACAAAGTCCAGGTTGCGACAGCCAGTTCAGTATCCGCTAATATGCCTTGAGCCAGTCAAAACCGTCACATCAACATCCCGGTGGCTGGCGGGCTGGCCACTGATGGACGAGAAGGATATGAGCGGATGGGCTTAGCTCTATTGAAATCAACTCAGGTGGATCTTGTTTTCTAGCATAGTTGTGATATTTAATTCTTCGATTATTACGACAACCTTGCCTGTTTACTACAGTTGCATTGAGTCTATCTGGCACAACGCTCTATATTTACATCTGGCTGCAACAAGATAATTACGGTAGTACAGAGGCAAGTTTGCTTTAACGAGCACTGTGCGACATTCATCTATGCAAACCAGTCACTTTCTGGGCCGAAATGTGATGGTGAGCTTTAATTGTGTCACACAGCCTAACACAAGGTGGTCTCAAGCATCAAGTCGAACACCACAGAAAGCCCCGGAGGATCACAATCCTCTCTTAAGACCACATCCTCGAAACAAGGATACTCCGTCAAATCTTATTATACAAGTCCGTAGATTCGACATTCCATCGCAATTCGGTACCAGTTCATTGCCAAATTCCACACATCTCTACAAGAGGATCGTCATCATACACCCAAGATCCATTCTGACCCTAGGGCTCCACGTTCCATATACTAGTTGTCCATCCCTTTTGTCTCAGCTTTTTCCCCTTCGACCCTGTTTGCTTTCGCTGTCCAGCATTGACAAGTAGTAGAGTCTTACTAGCTTTCGCTAATGCTTCTACCAACTCTGGCAATCGATTTAGCTTGATGAACAAAGCGAGGATATCCGAATCTTCATCTGCTATGATGGTTGAAAGATCCATACACTCCATCAGAAGATCTCGAGTCAGGGCGCTCCCACCGAGTTGGAGAGCGAAGATATAAGCCAGAATAGTCTCAGGGAGATACGCCTCTCTTAGCTGCTCAAATTCCGGCACTTCTGTAACACGAGTTAGATTTATGGCTTCTATATGCTACACGTGACTTGCCTTCTTGACTTGTCAATAACCACCCTTTCAGCAATGGTACAACGGTGTCTTTGGCGGGCATGATTTCAACAGCCATTTGCCGTCTCCAGTCCTTGTGCATCGGATCCACAGAGTTTCTAATTACACAAATCAGTATAGGATCATCGTATGTGGTTGCATGGGCATACTCTGACATAATCACTGCATGACCAGCGACTGTTTCCATGCCATCTAATGCAAGAATCAATGCCTCAAGCTCCCTGAAACTCTTTGCCTCCGCAATAAGATGCTTCTTGAGCAGTCTCTTCTGATCGGCATTGCCATTCAGGACCTCAGTTATATCCTCGTCCTCTCCATCTAGTTCAAGACCGTAGAAATCAAGGCGTTCGCCAATGAGTTTCTTTGTCTTGCTTGTCGCAATTGTATCCGCACGCACTTTCTCGACCAGTTTTCGGGCTGCGTTCAAATGCATATGTTCTATGTGAAGTCAGTATAATGCAAGTGTGTACTAAGCAACTGTATACATACTAAAAAATCGCAGATATATCATGGTACCAAACTGAAAAGTCTCGCTCCACATCCCGTCCACAAGCAAAAACCACTCAAAACTTCGGATTAGAAGCATATCAACTCTCTCAATTGCATCTGGGTCTTTCCCAAAGAAGTCCGGAATGATTCTTCTTCCTGTTCCATCAGATCGTGGGTCAAGCTCCATCATTTGAAACTCAGCGGCAGGGTAATTTTCTTCGAAATCCTGGTAGTCGCGCATAAGATATCGCGCCTGAAAACTGACAAATTCCTGGACGTCTAGTCCTAGGTTCTTCATAAGTTGAATTTGAGTCGTCCTCTGCTCTGGGTTGACAACGTCGATAAGATTTCTGCTTAACGTCGCGTATCTACGGTTACCGGAAAGCTGGGAGGAATAGAGAGGTATGAGTTCTTCTTTGCCGGCTAATCTTAGAAAGCTAATGTATGAGACTATGATGTTCTCAACGATCGGCTGACGATGTGGACCGAAAGTTAGTCCAGTACTCTTATAGATAAGTAGCATGTGCACTAGAACCCTTAAGCTGTCATGATCGTCCATTGTTATGTACCTGGTGACATCTTCGTTTTCCGGTTTCTCGTTTGTTGCAGGAATTAGGTTTGAAAGACCCGTTGCGTTTGCAAATTTTGACAACGCCAATCCTTGCTGATAGACAAAGTCCTCAAACTCATCTGCAACGAGAACCCCTTGAAGCATATTCATAGGATCCAAAGTTTCGCCAGATGTTCTCGAATCCAACTTTAGACTCTCAATAAGCTTCCTGCCGGTCTCCTGTGGTTCTCCGTGAAACTGCACGGCATCGAATGCTTCGGAAGTTGAAAAGTTGATTGCGAAAGCAGGTTCGACATAGCGATCTTGTAGGTGTTTGTCGAACTGAGTGTGAAGTAGCGCATTGTAGTGCGCAAACAGAAAGTCATCCCAAGATTTACATACTGGCTCTACACTCTGAATATCTCCGCTCAAAATCCCATAGACTGCTCGCTCGAAAATATCACCGCCTCCTTTACGGGCAAGAGCAAAGCACATTCGTCGCCAAAGAGCACTAGCCACAGGGTTTTCCGACTCATCTTCATCATCTTGACAATCACCGGGAAAGCCAGACATGCTGACTGCTCTCCATAGCTCCGTTCGCTGACTACAGAAGTCTTTGATATCCTCAAAGCTACGTCCTCGACGTAGAAGCTCATAACAGCCCATGGAAATTGATCGCGCGAAAGACTGGTCTGGTGTTTCCAGCTTGCGGTTCTGTCGAGTCATAGCGTCTGGATCAAGTTGTGTGACCAGTGGCTCGGTTTTTGAAGCATTGAGATGTACCCTTGACACTTCGGCTGATGATGGGTCAAGAGCTTGAGGCCAGGCATGAAGCATTTTACGCTGTTTGATAGCTGACTTCGTGTGTATCCATCCATGCGCCACAATGTCACCTCTATCCGCGCTTTGTTGTAAGTCCTTTACGAGCTCGTCTATATCCTCCCCAGATTCATTGGCTGCACTCTTTAACCAATCCAAAACTGTCTTGCGTTCAATTGCCAGTGGTTCGTGTCTCAGGAAATTACTCCAAACCTCGCGCTCAGTTGAGAACTGGTGAATCTGTAAACCTCCGTCTCCCTCCGCTGTAGGAGGCTCTGCATGTCGAACATCCAGTAGTCGCTGCAACAAATCCCATGTTCTAGTCTCTGCTTCCCATCGCTCAAGATCGTCTAAAGATGTCTGAGAGGTTTCGTTCTGAGATTCATAAGATTCCTCTACTTCCATTTCATCACTATCATCAGTGCTTCTAGATTCACGTGTGTGTGCTTTTCGCTTCGCTATCTGATTGTTTCTCTTCTCTCTGCCGTGGCGATGGCGTAAGGTTCGAAGAGTCTCTGCCGCGATTCTATTATATCCTTCTAGCAGTCCAAAGGTTGTATCAAGGTCGGGAAGATCATCGCCAGCTCTAACAGGGTTGTATTCATCTAGAACTTCTGCGAACCGCTCCACCTCTCGTCCAACTCTGTTTGCTGCCTCACGAAGAGGGTGTAGAATGTCCTCGTTGTCCTCTGGAGTTTCTAATGGCGAAGCTTCATCGTATTCTAAGCGGGGATTGTTAGTATTTATGCCCCCTGGCAAACCTGGGTGAAGATCCAAGATAAAACCACTAACCCTCTTCCTCTTCCTCTTGGCCATTTTCATAGGACATTTCTCCATCATCGTAGGGTGAGGCAGGCTCTTCAGAAACTTCACGTTCAGATCCCACATCAGACTATCGAGGTTAGGTTAGCTCAAAGATTCATAGAAATTTGTGCTGGACACATACTCCAACAAATTGCCAGCTAGATTGTCGAGAGTTCTAGTAGAAGGGAAATAGTTAGCTTGAGGCTCTTCAGTATGAGAAACAGCTTTACCTGGTGAAGCAGATCAGATCTTGGCGGTGCCAACGCACTACTTCGCGTCATGGGAGCCATTTTCAAGAGATAGACCCCTTAGATTCTCGCACTAAATGGCCGAAGTATGGTAAAGCTCTATTGTATCAACAACTCAGATGGCGTTCGCGCCAAAATCTAACAGCCTTACCAGCTTCAGGCACGAGATTAGCGCGCCAAGCTCTAAAAGGGTGGGACGTGCACGAACGCCATAAAAGAAACCTCGCTTCTTGAAAATCTGCTTCTTTTCTTCTTCAATTGAATCATGCAGTCTTACTTAGAGTCTCTTGCCAAACCTTCTCCAATGGAGAAGTTATCAATGTTTGTTCAGGCGCTAATGACTGCAAAGAAGAAATCACTGTTCTCGTTTTACGTTTCCTGACCTACTTGTAGGACTGAAGAGGGACTGTAGACTGGGATTGTTACATTTCACTTATGCAATCGTGCCTTGTGGATAGGAAGCTCTTGTTAAGGCTCACCAGTGGGCGATGGAATTTCTGAAGTGATTGTTTTACGTATATCTGGCTGTTACACGTTTTCGGGCAGCTAGCCGCCACAAATACTAGGGCTGCTACATCCTAGCCTTTACGCAGCAATGTACAGCCTGTTTGGCAACTTATAAGCTCCCCAAAGTGACCATGCAGACTTTCATCATGACGGTGTGTTCAAATGTTACACGGCCTAGTCAATATTGAGATCTGAATCAAGCTCACAGCCAAGTCGAAAATTCTACTTATAGTCTCATGTGCATAGTCTCCGCCCCTTTTTGAGGTACTTGGAAATGGTACAAAAGTCAGTAGTAGTACGCTTTTACCCATGAAGTAGATTCTTTGAATGAATTATCTCAAACGGTATCAGATTGGTCGACATACGGTGAAGTGCGACAGGCTTTGTGACTTAGCTTTTATAATATTCAGCCTGTAGCTACTGGAACCTTTTGATAATATCTAGGACTAAGACTGCTCTTTAAATGCCTATCATCCATGCTGCCGTCATCTATAAAGTTCGCCCGAAAGAAGCTAAGTTTCAGCGTTGATCGTTGGATGCAGTTCACTGAAACGTAAAGTTTTTTCGGTTTGAAAGAAACCACGTTGGGCAGCCAATTTGATGGATTCCACAATCATCAAGCTCGCCCAGCACGACCAACTTGGATTATCTCCCCAGTTCTTTGCTCATCGCTTCTCAGTACTGGCCAGGATGCACCGTCAGCCTTCACAAAAGACACCTCCAGCTTAGTGCCCATTATTTTGAAAGTTGACGCCTCTGTATCAATGGCGCCGAATAATGGGATGACTGATTTATACCGCTTAGGAGAGGCATCGGTGGTGGGAAGATCAAGAGATAGTTCTGTAGGTAAGAAATCCACCTTTGCGTTTGCTTTGTCGATTTTTTTCAAGAAGAATGAAGCAATGACTGTAGTTGGAGTTTGATAAAAGTCGTGTCTAGACCATGCCATGTTAGCATCAGCTTCAAAATTCCAATGCATATCAGAACGTACCTGACGGTTTCCAGTACTTCCTCTCCGCTGGCATTACCGCCCTTCTTCTTGCCACTTCCAATAAACAAGTGTCTATTCTTCGTTGTGCATCCCTCGATCCTCATAAACTCATCAAACTCCAAAACTCTGCGTTTGCAGCATGTGTAGCCTTTGCTTCCCTCGTGAAAAATTGGCACACCAGGATGGAACACGCACGTCTCACCCTCACGTTGTTTACCATCATATGAAGCTTCGCAGGCTCGCCGCCGGCATATTTTGCCCTGTGGGATGTCAAGGCTAGGATCATCGTCTTCAGATTCTGGTGGGGGTGGCGGCGGGGTAGCTGTGGCCTGGGGAGCAGAGACAGGTCCGCGCGATGATTCTGGAGTTGGTGTCGATGGTTTGCTGGGAACGAGAGTAGCGGCATCAGAGGGGTCGACGGCTTTCTTTTCGAGGGTTGGGGGAACATCGGTTGTAGAGTGTTTGCCAGTGGTGCATGGTGGGATGTTCATGAACTCGTCAAAGGTTAGGAAACGGGGTTTACAGCATTTCCAGCCCTTTTGGCCTTCATGAAATATGCTACATGGCTTCTGTGTTAGCCTACAACTAGCATATTTGCGTCATGTATATTTTCTGTAGTAAAGTACTTACGGAGGGCCAGGATGGTAATGACAGTCTTCCTCTGGATCGGTGAAGGTCTTCCCGCAAGACTGGTGTACGCATTTTTGGGCCATTGCAGAGTTACTGCTATGAGAGAACAAAATGAGGATTGAATTATGAGCAGAAAAAGTAAAGCTAGGATTATGGCCTCTAGGAGCTCGAGAGCTTTCGTTTCTAGAAAGATCGATGTACATTTTGGATGCGGGCGGGCGGCCGCTTCCAGTGCGCTCGGCGCGTCAACCTTTCCAAAAGAAAACTGGGACCTAGAGATATTATTCTACGTGACGTCTTTCGCGTCCTAACATAAAGCATCTTATTTGGGCACATCTAATTTAGGAAATAATGTATCCAACAGCAAGACTTTTGTCCCAGGCAGCATGCCGTATCACACTTTTCACACGCGCCAATTGCTCTCTTTGCACAAACGCCAAACAGACGCTTTCCAATGTCTGGGACACTCGACCTTTTCTTTACAAGGAGATAGATGTCATGACTCCGGAAGGAACAGATTGGAAGAATTTGTACGAGTTTGATACACCTGTGGTAGGTTAATCGCTGATATAGTAATCTAACAGGCTAATATGACACCCAGATCCACATTAGAAGCTCTCTTCATGATGAAGAACGTCCTGAACTTGCATCCAAAGTTGTGAAACTTATGCATAGATTCACGGCGAATGATGTGAAAGCCAAAATGGACGTCGTAGAGCAGGGGTCTTAGATCTATGAAGTTCAAGATATCTACTACAATAGTCTTCTGGAGATATCTCAGGACTTTACCATGGATCATATCATCTTTGCCAGCTGTTTCTTTAGAATGATCTTTACAACCAAAAGCGTCTTAAGCCTCAGCTATTTGCCGTATGGGCCAGAAAACTTTGGACCAGCACCCAAACCTTTCGATTTTTGAAGCGAGTCTATAATTGCAGCAGGCAGAACGTGCATATCTGTGGCTACGCTGATCATATGGAATCCTTGGTCAGCGTAGAACTTTCCTTGCTCTCCACTAGTGCAAAATATGCCAGCCCGCTTCTTGGCCAGTTGGGCAGCTTTCAGCACCTTTGCGATTGCATTGTGTAGCTTCTCGTGCATGACACCATCGATAATTGGATATCCAATGTTATTCCCCAGATCAAAAGGTCCAACGAATAGGCAGTCAACCCCCTCTGTGGCTGCTATTTCGTCAACATTGTCAACTGCTTCCTTGGTTTCGATTTGCACAATCGTCAGCAAAGCATCGTTTGCCTGTTGCAAATAATCACCTGCCCCCAAATCGGCGCTGAATGATGCCATGGGGAATGGAGAACCAAACCCTCTCTGGCCTTGAGGTGGAAACTTTGCACTCATGACAAGCTTTTTGGCATCATCCGCGGTGTATAGGAGAGGGACGAGCACACCGTGTGCGCCTGCGTCGAGTGCCCCTATCATGATCAATGGTTGCAGGACTATTTGGTCCGAAGAATCTTACTTTTAACCAGAAATCCTTGATTATCTGCAACACGCACAATTGGAGATACACCACAAGCGGCAATTGCTGGTACAGCTTCGTGCATTGCGGCATCTGTTATTTCTGGTCAGCCTTCTATGAAGCGTGATATAGTTTGAGAAGTTAGAGAGCTGCTTGGCAGCTTCTTCTGGTCATGACCTATCCCATGACTAGAGAATAAGGGCGGGAGGTAATGCTCTATGCCATGGCGTTGAAACGCGAATGATGAGATTCTGCATACGAACTTCACATACCGTCAATATTCCCATGTTCCATATCAACAAGAACCCAATCTACGCCCGTTCGTGCAAGTGCTCTAGATACATTGGCTCCTGGTCTATGGTAACAGATTCAAGTTAGTTGGTCTGATGCAGTGCTTCACTTGAGAAATTGAGATACTATCCGAAGAAGCCTTCTTTCAAGACTTGTTTGTCCCTTGCGGTTTACATTCACCTGACTGCCAACCTTTTCAATGAGGTGGAGTTGGGTCCAAGGTCACACTTACAACATTTGCCAACAACCCATTGCGGGACCTTTGTCCATCGCTCCTCGCAGCCGACTTGCTGTTATCATTGTTGAAGCCATACTGTTATTTCTTGTATAAGGACGGGATATCACTTTCGTGGACAGAATTGTTGAAGCACGGAGAAATAAGGTGCACAAAGGTTTGCCCCAATGCGCGGTTAGAGTCCGCATGGCTGATAGTTGCTGGACATATGAAGAAGGAAGCCGAACCGAAAGTCTACCCCGCTGTGGATGCTGCGGATATGTGGAGAGCAGCTTGTCATGTGATGTTCATATTCGCTCTTTCCTCCATGTTGAAGATATAAAGTAATATTTAGCTGGCGGACCACAATAGAACAAACGTGCTAGTCACCATCAGATTGACCATGTCTCACTAGTACATGCTGTGCACACGCTTGATTCTGACTATCCTCGCCAAACAATTCAGCGTTTTCAGTTTGATATTATTTGCATGTTGACCTGGTTGCTGCTTTGGAATGTAGCTCATGCAACAGCTCAGCACCAATATCAGAGATGGGAATCTCAACCAGTGACCTCGCTTATGGTGGTTGAAGCCCCTTTTTTCGGTACTACTCATTCGGACCTATACATCAGCGTTCCGACCGCATTCGTCTATTCCTCCACAGGCACCACTTGACTTGATTGCGCGGGCCCGTCCTCATCCTCATCACACGAGACGGTTTGTGGGTGTTGCACCCATTGCCCTTGCGCTTGGGTGAGCCAAGTTCGTATATAGTTCTGCATAACATAGAGCCTTTTCTGTTTTGGGTTTGCGAAGAGCGGTGTGCTCTTCGCGGGCCTTTTCAATACGAAATAACTTGCGACGATACTAGGTGATATTTGGAGTCCGGTCGGTACAAACTAACTAATGACATTATTTCTTCAGTCCCAAGTCGCGGGACCGTCGTCAGAAGCCGTCAAATGCCGGGGCTTGGTGTGGAGAACCGAGAGTGACCCTGGAGAAGGGGGTTACAGGCAGCCCCTTGTTGAACCACGCAATTTGATTTTGATTTTGATTTTGATTTTCCTCTCGTCACGGGGTCGCCACCGAGGCATGGTGATACCGACGATACACATTTCCCTCTGAAGCTCTGGTATGGTAGAGTATCTCTAGATTGGCGGATGGGTGGGGGAGGGCTATGCATCAGTTCCGGTGCTGCCAGTATATACCGTGCTCTTTGGCCGCCGTCCATCCACCTTCCACAGTGCAATCCCAACAGGCTAGGGTAGGCTACGCTTACCTCCTTCGTAATATACGCAAATGCAAATGTCTTCCAACCCCCACGCGCCACGGCTCCCCTGTCCGGGACGAGATCCACCGCACTTTTGCATGGCCCGCCTGGCCCGCCTGGCCCGCATGGCACCCCGGCCGGCCTGCAAGACCAGACGCCACCGCCAATCTGGCGCGCAGGGCAGAACCACGGCCTTGGGTGTGTGGCATGGACAGTGGATGTGCCAGAGATCTCAAGACGTGTGCTACAGCGCATCATTGTCCGAACCTCCCAAGTCCAACCGCATCCATGAATTGTGGGGGGAATAGGGGAGGACGACAGCAGGAAATAGAGCTAAGACAGGAATGCCGGAGCCTCATCTTGTTCGTGTTCAACTTCATTCTCCCGGTGCTTGCTGACTTCTACTGTACCGTATATGGCATGCATAAAGAGGGTGCTGCAGAACACTCCGGGGACTGACCGTCGAAACTCCATGTAAGCGCAGCAGTCAGAATTGACAAAACTAGTAGGTAGGTACTATAGTATACTGGGGGCAAGATAGAAAACCACGCACTCAAAGTCTCCCAGCGTCCCAGCCCCAGCCCCCTTTCCTCCTATGACAGCCGATCCCGATGTTGTATCGTGGTCAAACTGGCCAACACCCGAATGTCAGGTTGTCCTGCCATGGCGATCAGACCGAGTTGCAGCATGCAACTGGACACTGAGACAGCTCAGTTGACTCCGTGCTCACCTCCGCCGGTGCTACCATCACTTCTATCACTCCTTCTATCTAGGAACACGTATGAGAGAGAGAGTTGTGAGATATGATCAGTCATCTCGGGGAGAGAGAGATCACTCGCCTCGAAGAAGCGGGCCGCAAGGGTCGGTAGGCGGGAGATATCTCGACTTACGAGACCAACTTATTCTGGGACGGACAGTCAGTACAGTCAGTCAGTCAGGAGCATTACCGTGCTATAGCTACCGCAAGTACCTATATGCATTCACATACAGCCCCCCCCACTAGCGTCTGTCTTTCTCCCCCGCCATTCCGTCCGGATTTCTCCAGTGAAAACTACACGTCACCAGAACCAATACCACCACCACTACTTACCATTGTTACCACCAATACCACCACCACTTCACATCCTATGTCCACCGACTGGCCCAATGAGGCGGTTCTTGCTAAGCCGAGCAATGCAAAAGTACGACCGTCTTACGAATAAGATACTCGATCGAGCGGAGTACTATACGTATGGGTTTTATAAACAAGCCACCCTGGAACAAT
>Ga0247807_10001053_pt1 | contig 16765 bp, 18 predicted proteins | sample UWRJL074202C1_FD_179931 | JGI IMG/M metagenome (GOLD analysis project Ga0247807, IMG submission 179931) | Plant litter microbial communities from Arlington Agricultural Research Station in Wisconsin, United States - UWRJ-L074-202C-1 | ecosystem: Environmental > Terrestrial > Plant litter >...
GGTCGAAGCAAAGAGTTCACGAATGTGCGTAAATGCGCCGGTGTATGTCGCGATGTTACTTCGAGGTGTTCGTCCGATCGCAGACTGGTCGATCATGATCGCGCGCTGCAAATATTCTGTACCAGAAATTGTGGCACAGTTATAAATCTGCGCGCTGCGAAGCTTGCGTTCGAAGCGGGCCTGCAAGTTCTTATAGAGAATTTCGTACAAGAAACTACTTTTTCCTGATCCTGATACCCCCGTAATACACACCATGCGACCGAGCGGTACTTCGATGTTTTGATTTTTTATATTATGCAAATTTGCACCGGTAATTTTGATACTTCCCTTTTCTTCGTCACGGCGTTTTTCGGGAACTTCGATCTCAAGTTCCTTGCGAAGATAGCCCAGTGTTCGGGACCCCGACGGATTTGTTTTTGCGGAAAGAAGTTCTGAGAGATTTCCTGAAACCACTACATTCCCTCCGTGGATTCCTGCTCCTGGACCGATATCGACGATATAGTCTGATGCATAAATAGTATCCTCATCATGTTCCACAACAATGATAGTGTTCCCGATATCACGAAGGTCTTCAAGTGTTTTGATCAATCGTTCATTGTCGCGCTGGTGAAGTCCGATAGTCGGTTCGTCGAGTACGTACATTGCTCCCACGAGACGTGAGCCGAGCTGACTAGCCAAGCGAATACGTTGTGATTCACCGCCAGAAAGTGTGTTTGCAGTTCGAGAGAGTGCGAGATATTCAAGACCCACATTGAGCAAGAAAGTCAGACGGTCTTCTACTTCACGCAGTACGGGTGCGGCGACTTCTTTGTCTTTTGCAGAAAGCTTGAGGGATCCGAAGAAATCAAATGCCTGCTCTACAGAAAATGAAGTGAGGTCGACAATATTGGTACCGTGCACACTGGTACCATCTTTCTTTGGTTCTCCAAGAAAGATATTCAACGCTTCAGGACGAAGTCTTTTACCATTACATACTTCACATACCTCTGTACCGCCAAAAAACTTAGTACCGATACCATTACATTCTGGGCACGCTCCGTATGGTGAGTTAAAGGAGAACAGACGAGGCTCAATTTCCGGGAATGAGAACCCGTCGTTCGGGCAAGAGAATTTTGAAGACATCAAAAATTCCTGCAGACTATCTGTCTGCATTGCAAAGTCCGGTGACACACCGAACACAACTTGTACAAGCCCATCACTTTCCAAGAGTGCACGCTCTACCGCTTCAGAAAGACGGAGTTCTGAGTCACGAGGATTGTCCTTGAATTCATGCACTGCAAGTTCATCCACCAATACTTCGATCGTGTGTTTTGCTGTTTTTGTGAGTTCGATTTTCTCACGGAGATTGTGCATTTTGCCGTCCACTCGGATAGTACTAAATCCACGCCCAAGTAAATCATAGAGAAGCTGATAGTATTCACCTTTTCGTCCACGAACTACCGGTGCGAAGATCTGAATGCGGGTGTCGTTGAAACTTACTCCCATTACTTCCTTATCTTTTCCTTTTGCTTTAGAAAATTCTTTGATCTTGCCAAGGATGAAAGCATTGATTTCATCTGTTGAAAGTTTAGTGATCAATGTTCCACAAACTGGACAGTATGCCTTACCGATACGAGCATACATCACGCGAAGGTAATCGTAGATTTCGGTAATAGTTGCAACGGTTGAACGAGGGTTGTTTGAGCGAGATTTTTGGTCAATAGAAATAGCTGGTGAAAGCCCTGTGATCTCATCCACATCAGGCTTTGGCATCTGGCTCAAAAACTGGCGAGCATATGAAGAAAGAGAGTCGACATAGCGACGCTGCCCTTCGGCAAAGATAGTATCGAATGCGAGAGAGGATTTACCTGACCCTGAAAGACCAGTAATAGCCACCATCTTTCCACGAGGCATTTCTACTGAGACATTTTTGAGGTTGTGTGTACGAGCACCTTTCACGACAATAGTGCCGTGATCAAAACTTTGTTTTTGAGTTGGTTTTTTAGGAGTTGGTGTTGTAGCCATCAAGGGAGTATAGCAAAAATAAGCCTTTTTTAAAAGACCCATAGAATACTACTGTGATACACTCTATATATGAATATCGCCAAGACCGACCAAAAACTCATTTCTTTTTTCCGAAGAATAAGCGTGCCGTTTGCTCGTTTCTCACTCTTTGTTATTTTCTTTTGGTTCGGAATATTAAAGCTCCTCGGGTTCTCTCCTGCCACAGAACTTGTTCACACACTGTTTAATTCTACCCTCGCCTGGCTCCTGCCATTTGCAACATTCTTCACACTATTCGCATTGTTTGAAATGCTCATCGGTATTCTCTTTCTCATCCGCGGTACGGAGCGTATCGTTATGCCACTACTCCTCATTCATATGATCACTACCGCACTTCCGCTCTTCGTATTAAGTAGCGCGACATTCACGGCTCCATTTGTGCCGACGATGGAAGGCCAGTACATCATCAAAAACCTCGCCCTCATCGCCGCAGCGATCGGTATCGCCTCACATTTACGACCACTTAAGAAATAATTTTGTATAATTAAACTATGATTACAACAACCACAAACACCATCGAAGGAAAAGTTATTAAGGAATATAAAGGTATCGTTGTCGGCGAGACCATCATCGGAGCGAATATTGTGAAGGATATCTTTGCAGGTATTACTGACATAGTTGGAGGACGTTCTGGAATGTATGAAAAAACTATCGCTGAAGCCCGCGACACCGCAATGAGTGAAATGATTGCTCGCGCAGAAACTCTTGGTGCAAATGCCGTGATTGGCATCGACCTCGATTACGAGACAATCGGCAGCATGCTCATGGTAAATGCATCTGGTACAGCTGTTATTGTTCAGGAATAGATTTCCTTTACAAACGTTTTCGATAGTAATATCCTTAAAGAAAACACATCATGGAAACCAAACACAAAGGAAGTCAGTGTTGTGGCAAGTGCTATGACCTACTTAAAGATGGAGAAAGTGTAGTAAGAAAAATAAACCCTATTACACCAGATACTTTATTTCATTCTCATTGTGCTAATGAAGAACTAAACAACACTCAACTTGAAATATATTTCAAAAAAGGCACCACTCGAGAAATACAATTTCAAAAAACTGCATGAAAAAATCCTCCGATTAAGGAGGATTTTTTATTCGCTAATATACGTTTTTTCTCTCAATACTTTAATCTCATCGCGGAGGATTGCGGCTGTTTCGAAGTCGAGGAGTTTGACTGACTCTTTCATTTCCTGCTCCTTCAGGGCAATCAATTTCTCGATAGGATTCTTTTTACCGCGACCCTTCTTCCCTTTTCCTACTGCTTCAGCTGCAGCAAAAAGTTCCATGTCGAGTGCGAGTTCAGCATTCACCGCCTTTGAGTGCTCACTTTCAAGCGCCTGACTGATGTCACGAATTTTCTTCTCAATAGTTTTTGGAGTGATACCGTGTTTCTTGTTGTACGCGAGCTGGATATCACGGCGACGCTGTGTCTCTCCCATCGCGCGTTCCATTGACCCTGTAATGCGATCAGCATACAGAATCACGCGACCGTTGGAGTTACGTGCGGCACGGCCTATGGTTTGAATAAGAGACACTTCACTGCGAAGGAAACCTTCTTTATCTGCATCCAAAATACCAATGAGAGTCACCTCTGGCATGTCGAGTCCTTCACGAAGCAAGTTCACTCCGACAAGCACATCGAATTCCCCACGACGGAATTTCGTAATGATCTGAATGCGTTCGATGGTCTTGATATCGCTGTGAAGATATTCTGACTTGATTTTCTTTTCCTTCAAATACGCTGACAAATCTTCTGCCATTCTTTTAGTTAGAGTCGTCGCGAGTACTCGCCCTCCTTTTTTGATTTCAATTTCTACTTCATTAATAAAATCAGATACCTGGCCATGATACTCTCCGTTCTCTAAGATCGGTCGCACATCTACAAGAGGATCCACGAGTCCTGTCGGGCGAATGATTTGCTCCACTATTTGCTCGGAATTTTCTCGCTCAAGCAAACTTGGTGTCGCAGAGACATACACCACTTTATCGTAGCGTTCTTCAAATTCCGCATATTTCAACGGACGGTTATCTTTTGCACTGGGGAGACGAAAACCAAAATCCACCAGCGTTCCTTTTCGAGACGCATCTCCTGCATACATTCCCTGAAGCTGTGGAAGTGTCACATGTGACTCATCGATAAATAACATGAAGTCAGGAGTACCATCTACCTTACGTGGGAAATATGAAAGCAGAGTTTCTGGTGGTTCACCTTCGGCTTTGCCTGACATATGACGAGAATAGTTTTCAATACCACTACAGTATCCCATCTCCTTGATCATCGCGAGATCATAAGTAGTGCGACGTTTGATACGTTCAGCCTCAAGAAGTTTCCCCTCTTTTTCAAATTTTTTGAGCTGAGCATCAAGTTCGTTCTTAATAGCCTTGATAGCAGTTTCTTTTTGTTCTGGATTAGTGATGAAGTGTTTTGCCGGGAAAACAAACACAGATGTTTCTTCCGCAAGAATACGAGCAGACACAGGATCAATTTTCAAAATAGACGAGACAGTACTACCAGAGAATTCAATCATGTACTGATAGGTCTGCGAGATCGGCATTACTTCAATCTTGTTACCAAGTGCGCGGAACATACCCGGAGACAAATCCGCCGGAGTGCGCTCGAAGTGAATAGCGATCAATCGCTGCATCGCGTCTGTTCGAGACAATGTCATCCCTACTTCGATTTTGAAGTTTTCTTTTTCATACTCTACTGGAGAACCAAGACCATAGATACACGATACTGAAGCCACAATGATCACATCGTTACGAGTGAGCAATGCTTGAGTAGTGGCGTGGCGAAGACGGTCAATCTCTTTGTTGATCTGTGCATCTTTCTCAATAAAGGTATCAGTCACCGGCATGTAGGCTTCCGGCTGGTAGTAGTCGTAGTACGACACGAAGTAATGTACCGCATTGTTCGGAAAGAATTCTTCGAACTCACTCGCGAGCTGCGCTGCAAGCGTTTTGTTGTGTGCAATCACAAGTGTTGGCTTTTGTATCTCTTGGATTACGTTTGCCATGGTGAACGTTTTCCCGGTACCGGTCGCGCCTAAAAGGGTTTGTTTTTTAAACCCTTTTTTGATTCCCTGAAGTAATCCTTTGATAGCTTCAGGCTGGTCACCACCAGGAGTGTATTCACTTTGTAGGTCAAATCTCCCCTCTCTCATAGTGAAATCCTACCACAAAAAAGGTTCTATTGCTTTTCGTCAAATACAGGAGGAATATTAGTGTTCCCGATAGCGTAACTATAATCTTCGTAGTTATACGCTGTCTCGTAGGCGGTGTCGGTTATTTTATAGGCTGCAAAAGAAGCGACGATAACAAAGATCAGAAAGTAAATGAGTGACTTGCGGACTGACATCATAATGATAAAAGTATATCACTCGAGAGATTTATTTGTAATAGCGCGCAATGAACAACTGTTTATAACTTTGGAAGCTTTCATCAAGCAAGCTCTCTCTAATTGATTCCATCAATCGCAAAATAAAATGGAGGTTATGAATAGAAGCGAGTGTACCTGCCGCAGATTCATTTGCTCGGAACAAATGTGCAACATACGCACGAGTATGATGAGTACAGGTATAACACATACACCCTTCGACAAGTGGCGTGAAGTCTTTGATGAATTTTGCATTCTTTATATTGATACGTCCGTCCGGTGTGTGCACTGTACCGTGTCGCCCCATACGAGTTGGCGCAATACAGTCAAACAAATCACATCCGGCTTCTACTGCATTAAACAAATCCATAGGCTCTCCAATACCGAGCAAGTGCCGAGGCTTGTCTTCAGGAAGGATTGCATTAACCCATCCTACCGCAGTACCGATATCGTCTTTGGTAAATGATCCACCAATACCAAATCCATCAAATGGTAATGCGCCGAGTGTACGAGCTGCATGTTCACGCAAATCTTGATGACGTCCGCCTTGAATCACTCCGAAGAGTGACTGCTTCTTTTCGGTATCGAGTGACTCATGATGATTCAAACTTCGAACCGCCCAATCATAAGTGCGGTCGAGCGATTTCTTTTGGTATTCATAGGGAGCTGTTGGTGAAGTACATTCATCGAATGCAAATATCATGTCCGCTGCGAGCTTCCATTGAATTTCCATACTGCTTTCTGGAGTAAATAAATGCTTACTTCCATCGATATGAGACTTGAACTCCACTCCTTCGTCCGTTACTTTTGCGAGCTGACCTTTTACGGGAGACACATCTTCAAGCACTGCATCATTGTTACGAGTCACCTTACTGACATTACTTCCGAATGCCGCACCAAGAGAGAATGCTTGGAAACCTCCTGAGTCAGTCATTGTCGGACCATGCCAATCCATAAATGGACCAAACCCTCCAGCACTAGCCACAATATCAGGACCCGGTTGAAGATAGAGGTGATAGGTGTTTGCAAGTACCACTTGAGCACCAAGGCTTCGTACTTGTTCTGCAGTCATAGCCTTCACTGCAGCCTTAGTTCCCACAGTCACAAAAGCCGGCGTTTGAATGCTGCCGTTTTTTGTTTCGATTACTCCTGCGCGAGCAAGCGTTCCTTCGAGTTTCTTTTGTATCGTGAACTTCAACATTACATAGACATACTAACAGGTTTTGCAAAATAAAAAACCGCTGACTACTATAGTCGCGGTTTTTCCGATAGAGCTAATCTGGTTTCAGATTAACCCATTACTCTTCCACCTAAGTTCATTACTCCATACATTATAAAATCATTTAGATTTAGAACTACATTGTTCTAGAAAACTATATCATACTATCGCACTATCACCCACTTGAGTGCAGTGAGATTCACCGGAACTTTTGCGAGAAGTTTTTGGAACGGATCGCGCGGATCGGTCATGATCTTTTCTACTTGCGCAATCACTGCCGGATACACGGACTGCAACGCAATAGTCGAGCCGATTTCAAAATGCACGTCGCGAGGCATGCGTACTTCATATTCCCCGGCCCCGCGTCCGATTAAGGTTACCGCCACATCATTGCCTACCGCCGTACCGCTGGTTTCTTTTGCTGGTGCACTAAAGAGTGTGACTACAGAAGAATGCTCTGCCACACTCGTTACTGTACCAAGAGCTACAACATCAAATGCATACACTTGCTGTCCGATCTGTATCCCTTCTGCACTTCCTGCATCAATAACGAACGTATCATAAAAACTTCGATTAGGAATTGTAAGTACGTGTGCTAATGTGCCATCTACACGAGGCTCGCGTCCGAGTTCAGTCTTCAGTACTGTATTTTCATGTTCAAGTAATGACACAGTCACACTATGAGCATTCTGTGCATCGAGTTCTCCTTGAAGTTCGTTTACTTTTGCAACGAGCGCACGTCGAGACATGGTGTTCGTATCAAATGCATTGGGATATAGCGGAATGATTACTTCAGCATGAGTCTTAACTAATGCCCGAATACCAAAGACTAGTATTGCTACACCAATGATAATACCGAGTACACGTACTAATACCGCTTGCGGATTATATTTATTTCGCTGAGAAGGCTTATATGGTGACATGGTCTGAGAGTGTTATGAGTACTCCGCGATATTCCTCGAAGTCATCAAGGATTATACCAGTTCCACGAGCCACCGCTGAAAGCGGGTCTTCTGCAATATGCACCGGAAGCTTGAGTTCGGTACGAAGTAATCCTGCAAGGCCGCGGAGTAACGCTCCACCACCAGTCAGAACAATCCCACTACCAAGAATATCTGACACCATCTCTGGTGGTGCAGTTTCGAGTACTTCTTGAATTCCAGCCACAAGGAGCGTTACAGAACGTGCGAGCGCTTCACGAATATCTCCGTCAGTGATCATCAAGGCTTTTGGAAGACCCGTTACCAAGTCACGCCCACGTACTTCTATTTCCATATAGTCTGTTTCCGTCGCACTACCGAGCGCGAGCTTCACCCCTTCGGCTGTTGGTTCTCCCACAAGGAGTTTGAATTCGTCGCGCATGTATTCGACGACTCGAGTATTAAAATGGTCTCCCGCAACACGAAGATTTAATGAACGAACAATTCCACCAAGTGCGATAAGCGCGATGTCTGTTGTTCCTCCGCCGATGTCGACAATAAATGTAGCACTAGGTGCAAGCACAGGAAGGCGCACGCCAATCGCTGCTGCCATTGCCTCTTCTACGAGATACACTTCACGAGCACCGGCATCGATAGCTGCGTCATACACCGCACGCATTTCCACGTTCGTAATACCACTCGGTACACCGATCACCACACGAGGACGAAAGAATTTATTAGAAAGTTTCTCTGCTTTACGGATAAAGTACGCAAGCATTTCTTCGGTCATTTCAAAATCACTTACCACCCCTTCTGAAAGCGGTCGCACGATCTGAATATGTGCCGGAGTCTTGCCCCACATGTCTTTTGCTTCGCGTCCTACCGCTACGATCTGTCCGGTCTTTTGGTTCACTGCTACGATCGAGGGTTCATTGATGATGATACCGTGACCGCGCAAATACACGAGCGTATTCGCCGTGCCCAAATCAATCCCTATATCATTAGAAAACCGTTCGTAGAATTTTTTAAACATGGATTACTTTTGTAAGAGTGTTAGTACAGAATCAATACTCATTACTTCACCTTTATCTGTATTAGTGCGGTGTTTATATTCAACACCACCTGAAGCTAAACTGCGCTCTGATACTACAACACGATGAGGAATACCGATCAAATCTGCATCTGCAAATTTTTCTCCAGCTTGAGCACCTGCACGGTCATCAAAGAGCACTTCGATTCCTTTTGCTGTTAAGTCAGCATAGAGCTTTTCTGCTTGGTCTTTTACATTTTCACCAAGTTGCACAAGGTGTACTGTAAATGGTGCAATAGATTCGGGCCAAACGATACCCTTATCATCTGACAGTACTTCAACAATAGTACCGATGAGACGTGTGATCCCAATACCGTATGAGCCCATGAATACCGGAACTTCATTACCTTCACTATCTTTATATGTAAGATCAAATGGTTCAGAGAACTTCGATCCAAGTGAGAAAATATTCCCTACTTCAATTGCCTTCTGTTCTTTCAATTCATTTTTATCAAGGCCAAGTTCTGCTAGCACTTCATCTGTATATACTTCTTTGTTGATAGCAATTCCTTTTTCTTCAGAAACATAAATGATATCTTCTCCTGCTTCTGAGATTGTTTGGAATTCATGTGAATATTTTGAAAATGTTCCACCAGAAGCAAACGTAACGTAAGTATATTGACCAAGACCTACACGATCATAAACTTTTTTGTATGATTGTTTAATCTTTTCATAAAATTCATTATGTTGCTCTAGATCTGTTGAAAATGAATATAAGGCTTTCCAATAAAATTCGCGGCCGCGCATGATACCGGATTTACTGCGAGTTTCATTTCTAAAAATAGTTTTGAAATCATACGGATATAAAGGAAGATCTTTGTATGAACTGATGAAATTTTTCATGATATTCGAATACGCCTCTTCATTAGTAAATGAAAGACCTACTTCTGTACCATTTTTAAGTGTTGTCTTAAACCAGTTATCAACCACCTCGTCATCCCAACGATTCGTCTTTTCCCACACTTCCTTACTTTGAATCGCAGAAGTTTTCATCTGAGTACCTCCCACAGCATTCATTTCTTCCTTCACAATAGTTACAATTTTCTCCAGTACACGCTGTCCAAGAGGTAAAATCGTATAAACTCCCGCCATTTCCTTAAAGATAAATCCCGCACGAATAAGCAACTGAGCATTCTTTGATACCTCGTCTGCGGGGTTTTCTTTCTTGGTTTTTGTAAACAATTGGGATTGGCGCATATAGACCTTATATTCGCACAAAAAGGCAAAAAAAAGAAGCCTAAGTAATAAATACTTAGGACTCCGATGTTTTTACTTACCGTAGAATTTCTTTAAGGTTGCTCTGTGTAGAGCAATCAATCTTTTTGCGTTTTTACCATATCTGTAATTAGCCATTGCCGAACTAAATATTGATAATCCAGCTAAAGCAATAATACACATTACAGCGACAATTTTACTACCTTCTTGAGGAAAAATAATTGCACCCAATCCAAGAGTTATGAATATAGCATTTGTCATGATCTTTAAAGTTAAATCTGTCATTTTATTAAGTTTTTAAGTTTGCAGTAATGAGTTAATTTCTAGTATATTATAGAACATAATTACAAAAAAGTCAATAGCTTATAGTTAGTAAGAAGCCCAACTTCTTATCTCAATCAGAATTTGCCAAAAAGCCTTATAAATGTTATTGTTCTCGAGTCTTTTATCAGCCTAATTACGGCGAGGCAAGGCAGAAAATTATCCAGTTTATAAGGGTATCCATTGATACTCTGTTACAGATCGCAATATGAAAAAAATAGAACCTACTACTCTCATGGAGAATGGTGTGCACTACGGGTATTCTCGTACACGTCGCCACCCTACCGTATCTAACTTTATCTACGGTAACAAAAACGGTGTTGATATCATCGACGCTGAAAAAACAGTACAACAGCTTGAAGCAGCAGGTGCATTCCTCGCTACTCTTGGTGCTACTGGAAAGAACATCCTTTTCGTGGGTGTAAAACCAGAATCACGTGCTGCAGTTACTACAACTGCTTCACTATTGAAACAGCCATTCGTTACAGAACGCTGGATCGGTGGAATGCTTACAAACTTCACTCAAATGAAAGTTCGTATCCAGAAGCTTGAAAAAATGCGCGAAGACCGTACAAACGGTGAATTCGAAAAGTACACGAAGAAAGAACAGTTGCTTCTTACTCGTGAAATGGTTCGTTTGGACCGTTACTTTAACGGTGTTGTTGGTCTTACAAAAATGCCAGAAGCCATTGTTATCGTTGACCCGAAGAAAGAAGGAATCGCCCTTCTTGAAGCTCGCAAAATGAACATTCCTGTTATCTCTATTGGTAACACTGACTGTTCAGTACGTGGTATCGACTTCCCTATCGTTGCTAACGATAGTTCTAGTTCTAGTCTTTCTTGTGTTCTTGGTATACTCAAAGACGCATTCGAAGGTAAGTAATTTATTTAACAAGTACATTAATCAAATATCCTATGATCACTACAGAACAAGTAAAAGAACTTCGGGACAAGACTGGTATTAGTGTTATGCAATGTCGCAAGGCGCTTGAAGAAGCAGGTGGCGATATGGAAAAGGCTATTATCCTCCTTCAAAAGAAAGGTGCTGACGTGGCTGCAAAGAAGGGTGACAGAGACGCTTCTGACGGTACAATCGTTGTACGTGCAGATGGTACTCGTGCCCTCACACTTATCCTCAACTGTGAGACAGACTTCGTAGCAAAGAACGAAGACTTCGTAAACCTTATGAACAAGCTCGCTGACATTGCGTGGGCAGACGGAATTGAGGCTATGCGTGAACAGTCTCCAGCACTTATTAGTGACGTGGTACTCAAGATCGGTGAAAAGATCGAACTTGGAACTGTTGAAGAAATCACCGGTGAAGCAGTGGGTGCCTATACTCACCACACAGGTAAAACTGCAGCTGTAGTGGTACTCAAAGGAGGAACTCCGGAAGTAGCGAAAGATATTGCGATGCACGTTACTGCAATGAAGCCTCAGTTCCTTTCACAAGACGAAATCTCTGAAGAAAACAAAGCGAGTGTTACAGAAGTACTTCGTGCTGAAGTTGAAGCTTCTGACAAACCGGAAGAAATGAAAGCAAAGATCCTCGAAGGAAAGATCGACGCATTCTTCAAAGAACAGATTCTCCTCAACCAGCCATTCTTCAAAGCTCCTGAACAAACTATCGAGAAATTTGCAGCAGCAAACGGTGCTACAGTCGAAAAATTCGTTATCTACAACGTAGCGTAATTTTTCTCACTGTATGATTACCACGCTACTCATACTCCTTGGTATCGCACTTGTTCTAGCTTGGATTTCTGTCATGCTGCTCTGGTGGCACCAAGAGAACCTTGCTGAACACGCAACACTTGATCGTGTAGCGATCAAGCACATTGAAAAAATAATCCGTCTCTCCCGTCGTAGCTACTATGCAGGATCCCTCTATAGTCGTCGCGCGTTTAATTGGGGTAACAAAACACTCGCAAAGGTATTCGCGAAAGCATTCCCCAAAGCCAGTGCCGCCTTCCAAAAGCACGATATCATGACAGGGCTTGAGCACGGACCATCTTCGTACTTTTTGCATAGTATTTCAGAGTCAAAAGCTGAAATCCCTAAGCCTAAAATACGTCGAAAAAAGATAGTTGCATAAATAGAATTTTTTACTATAATGTAAAAACCTGAGGAAAAGATTTATCTTATTCTCAGGTACGCCGCTTTAGCTCAGTTGGTAGAGCTACACTTTTGTAAAGTGAGGGTCGTCAGTTCGAGTCTGACAAGCGGCTCCATAAGAAAATACCCCCATCAAATTGATGGGGGTATTTTCTTATTGCGCTCCTCGCTTGTATCAGACCCTGAACAGGACGGTCGTTCTTGAGGGGCTTTCGATCTGACAAATAGCGGCGACTATACAAATAAATAAAGACGTCAATTATTAGATTGACGTCTTACTTTTCTTGTATAAATTTTACTTTTGCAAATGTGCAGTTGATTTATTCCAATCTGTGATAAATACTTTTCCGATCTCAGTTAAATTTTCAACTTCTTTAATAAGACCAGTTACTGACATCTTCGGATAACCCTCAACGGGCAACATTAGTTCTTGATTGGAAATGCCTCGTAAACTACTTGCAACTTCCTCTGCTGTGTTTTCTGTACTCATGCTATATATATTGTTTCCTTTACATTACTCTAATTTACTATTTTGTCTAGGAACAAAAATACCCCTAGGGGTATTTTTATAGTTTTTATTTACTGAACCACCGCATTCGTCACACTACTCGGCAACACCGACTTCACATCTTCTACACTACGGAAACCTTTGAGCGCTATACCGTCGATAACGAGCGCCGGGAGCTGATCTTCGATACCGTACACTTCTTTGAGAGTCTTAATAGTTGTTAGATCAAGACGAGTATCAAATGAATAGATTCGCACATTCTTGTACTGCTTGCGGATTGAATCGAGAACGTATCCTTGCTTCACACAATCAGGACAACTTTCTTTGTCGGTATAGAAATAAAGAATTGTTACAGGAAGATTATTACAACGTTCTGCAATTTGCTTCGAGATCACAAAGTCCTTTACTTGAAGAATAGAATACTGTTTCTTGAGCTCCAATGAATCCGCAGGAGACGTACCATTCTCTTCTGTATACGCTACACGCTCTGCAAGATCACTCATATCTTTTGAGAGGTACGTATTCCCTACATCCTCACAAGATAAATCCTTCACTAGGTCAAACTGTGTCTCAGAAGACAAAATATCAGTTGCTACTCTGTCTTGAAGTTCACGAATATTTTCGAGCTTGCGCTGGTTGATATATGAACTAAGAAATACTGCACCAGCAAAAATACCCGTAGTAAGAACAAGAGTTAAGAGATATTTACTCCATTTGTATTTATCAAAAAATTTCATATATTAACGCCATTTAGGTTGCTTAGAAGTAATACTGTTCCATACCGCCCGAACGAGCCAAAGAGGTGCTAGAACGCTATATACGAGCATATACGAGATGATATGCCATGAAAGCTTCTGCTTGGCGATACGAGAGCCTATAATCATAGAAGTGAGTACTAAGGCGTACAATAGAATTGTAACCATACCAAGTGCCTTAGTGTTGATATAGAGCCAATCAAACTGGAATGTTGGCATAGTTCCTGCAAACCCTACAACACTCCAACGAGTAACAGTTTCTACTATATATACTATTATGTTGTACACCGTAGCTGAAAAAAGATACACAACAGCGACAATAGAGATCGCACCTGCTGGTACTGTAAAGAACGAGAAGTTGCCGTACTTCGGATTAAGCATGAGTCGACGGTAATCCACTGTGTTTTGGATAAATCCATAGATCCAACGAAGACGTTGTATGTAGAGCTTCTTTACAGTGTCAGGAGTAACTGTGTATACGTACGCTGTCGGACAATGCTCAATACGCATGTGATTCTCTTGCATACGGTACGCAATCTCTTGGTCTTCTGTTCCATGAGCTTTTTTAAATTTTCCAATTTTCTCAAAGACTTCCTTACGAAATACTGAAAATGGCCCAGGAGTTACATGGATTGCATTTAAAAATGCCTGCATTTTTTTCAAGTACACACTCATGTTGTATTCCACTTTCTGCACCCACTGCAAAAGATTCTTTGGTGAGTGAACGATAAGCGTCGGCGCAACAGCCATCACTTCTGGTCTGTTATTGAAGATGCGAACCATATCGATAAGTGCATGAGACGACACAAATGAGTCAGCATCCAAACAACCGATGAGATCAGTTGTGGCATGGTCAATACCGAAGTTCACCGCTACATGCTTACCACCATTTTCTGTATGATAAATTTTGATCTGTGGATGATCTTTATAGATCTGCATTTCTTCCCAAGTGTTATCAGTTGAACCATCGTCCACGATGATTACGAACAATTTATCTTTTGGATAATCGAGTGCGAGCAAAGACTCTACTGTCCCGTGGACAGTTTTTGATTCATTCCAACACGGCATAATAATAGTCACACTCGGAAAATGAGTGATTGGAGGGCGTTCGTCTGAAGTCTGTTCCTTGAGCTCTTTTCTACGTTCAAAAAACGTAATAAGAATAAAAACTTGTACATAAACAGCCAAAAACGTGATCGCGTAAGTGGCAAAAGAAGTGAGTGACATATTGACGTATGATAGCAAAAAAAGGCTTATTTTTCAATTGACCAAGTTTTTTAGAATATACGACCTGCCTCGGTAGTGAGATTCTCTCCTAACGGGTATACTTACAATATGGAACCACAAAAAGAACATACAAACGAAGAAATTATTACTACCGCTCCTAGTACCTCCACAGAACCTAGCTCTAAGAAATTTACTCTCACCTTACCAGCTGCCGTACTTACTGGTTTTGCACTTATTGCTCTTGCAATCATTCTTGTTGTCCCTGGTCTCAATAAAGAAACAACAAAACCTGCAGAAGAAACAGCTGCTCCTGAAACACCAACAAGTGTTGATAAGGATGTAGTGAAACTTCGTGAAGGAGACCATGTAAAAGGCGACGCCGCTACAGCAGAAGTACTGCTCTTCACGTACTCAGATAGTGACTGTCCATTCTGTGCAAAATTCCATCCAACAGTTGCAAGTGTGCTCACTGACTACAAAGGTAAGGTTGCGTGGGTATACCGCCAATTCCCTCTTGATATGCACCCGAATGCATACACTGAATCTATCGGCCTTGAATGTGCAGCCAAACTTGGCGGGAACACTGCATTCTTTAGTTATCTCGACAGCATAATCAACGTGACTCTTACTCCAGATCCGAAGAGTAATGAAACATTGATTACTCTTGCTGAGAAACAAGGGATCGATGGGGCAGCATTTAAAAACTGTTTTGCTGATGAAGGTATTGCAAAGAAGGTTGATGCCGAAATCGCTGAAGCAGGTAAAATTGGTGCTCGTGGTACACCATTCTCAATTGCAGTAAACAAAAATACTGGCGAACAAGTAGTCATCCCTGGTGCCTACCCACTCGACGCAGTAAAACAAATGATCGACTCGATTCTTTAGGCCTTACCTGAAGATAAATAATTAAAAGCCTTACGTTTTACCGTAAGGCTTTTTTACTAATCTTTAGAATTTTCGTAAGATAAATCCGGATCTTCATTGAATGCTACAGACACTTTCTGCATGAAATCTGCTATAACATTTTCCCAGCATGAATCGCGCATACCTGCTGATAATAATAACTTAGGGACAGTATCATTTTGTTTTTCTATATCAAACCATGTTATAGATCTACAAACACTCTGTCGCATTTCAAAAGAAAATATTACCCGAGCATCTTGATTAACAAAATCCGCTCGTAGTATTGGCATTTCATTTTTAAGATAATTCGCATTCGTTAATTTAGATAAATCAATCTTATATAAATTTTCGTCGAAAGATTTTATTTCAAAATTAAATAAAGTACTGGTATCTTCTTCAGTAAACTGATGAATTCCCAGAGCTACGTTTACATGATCATCTTCTGGGTTTTTATTTTCTACTATCCACTCAATCTTATTTTCAATTTCTCTACTGAGATTCTGTAATAAAGAAAGTACTTTCTTGTACTCAAATTCTGAATATTTTTCCATTTTCTATTAATTTAATGTTTTGCATACTTTACAATATTTTCATAAAAAAGCAAGTACTTTCACAAAATCCTGCGATCGCTAGAATTTGTGAATTTCCCATAACAAAAGCCCCGATTTTCGGGGCTTTTGTTTATTTACATTAATCGAAATAGTTTCTCAATCTTTGGATCTTGTCATTCTGACGAAGTTTTTCGTGTACCTTAGCTTCGATCTGACGGATACGTTCACGAGTAACACCGAATTCCTTCCCTACTTCTTCGAGGGTGTGTTGCACACCGTCGGTGAGTCCATAACGCATTTCGAGAATACGTTTTTCTTTTGGAGAGAGTTCTTCGAGTACTGCACGGATCGCATCAGTAAGCATACGACGTGATGCCTCTTGGTCTGGACGAAGGATCTTATCATCTGGGATAAATTCACCAAAGGTTGATTTGTCTTCATCATCCCCGATAGGTTGCTCAAGTGAACGAGTTTCTTGGTTGATCTGTTCAATCACATGAACCTTCTCAACTTCGATTCCCAT
>Ga0247807_10001054_pt1 | contig 16762 bp, 15 predicted proteins | sample UWRJL074202C1_FD_179931 | JGI IMG/M metagenome (GOLD analysis project Ga0247807, IMG submission 179931) | Plant litter microbial communities from Arlington Agricultural Research Station in Wisconsin, United States - UWRJ-L074-202C-1 | ecosystem: Environmental > Terrestrial > Plant litter >...
TATCAACGCAATCTCTGCACATAGTATTCCTCCCATACTATGACCCAACAGAACCACGTCTGTGTTGTCATCCTCGTGTGGTTCCAGCCTGAAGAAAATTAGTAAGAGTACCTTTCGCCCGAGTCTCAGACTTGCCATTTGCTGAAATCATCCCTGGCGAAATCTATTGCTTTTCTGGATTTGTATCTAGGATAGATTTTGGTATGTACCACATGTGTCTCTGTAAGCGTAATTGTGAGCAGGTTGTGCACATGCGCCGGAAAGCTCTGGAAGCTGGTTTCGTTTCCCATGAACCCGTGAATATAGACCAGGAGTAACGTTCGGCGTCCATCTCTACCAAATCTTGCCGACTCCGCAGGTACTATAGAATGGGTAGAGGATGATCTGGGATCATTCGACCGCCATTGTTTTGATATCAGTCTGCTCCTCCTGTCGTCATCTGAGGAATATGGTGGTGGTGGTGGGACTGAGTTGCCGCGGGGTGGTAGTGGGGGTGGGACGGTGGAAGGAGGTAATAGAGTCGAAGGGGAACTTGGTCTGTCCTGGCGCGCCTTTTCATCCAGCTGAGCTAAAGTCGCCATGGCGGATTCCCTTTGAAAGTGGACGATGTAGATGGACGGCGAACGGCATATTTGGAGATGTGTTGTGAGGTCGATTAAGCTGGAGAGCAGGCATTGCGGGGCAGCAAATCATCAATCCAGGAACACGGAACAGAACAACCAACGCCCAATGATGTCAACCTGCTGCTCACCGTTGGATTCGCGCAATATATTAAAACCTGATTGAAAATACCTAGGAAACAGGCTGGAACAGATGCTTTGATAGTGAAAAACGATGATAAGCTACGAGGTGGACATTTCTAGTCGTAGTACGCTAAGATTAGGTGTATTTTAATTAACTTTTCTTATTGAGTTGTCAATAAAGCCCCTATCCGCCTGGAGGTACCAAAATAGAATCTGGTAGGGCGTCCTTCTCCCGTGAGTCTACGGCGGAAACATTTTTGGAAGACGAAACAAAAGAGATGAATCTTTAAAGAGGCTCAAGACTTTTCTTTGAATCATCTTATTGTTGTTCCTGTGATCACTGTGTTGTTGCAGGGTGCTTACTGTTAACATTATCAAGCGCACTATTTGCTGTCAATAATATTCAACTGTTTTGCTCTCAGTAGATTCTCACAGGGTATATTACTTGTGGAATGACTATAACTGATGGATAAATCATATGAGTGGGTACAAATAATTACATAATCTTACTGTTATGTATATAGTAACACAGCAAGCCGTGAGCACAAAGGATAGCTGTTCATAAAAGAATCACCAGGGCTGCAGGGTTATATATATATATATATATATATACAAACGTTGTACATATATGCCGAGGAGCTATGGGTATGTTTCTAAGTATAATGGAGAGCTAGCCTTGTCACCAGGAATCACTAGAGGGTTTATCTGGCCTTCCAAGTGTGTTCTACTGTATGTACTCTACTGGGCAATATCCCATACTTGTACGCTATACTTAGAGCGATCCGCACAGGCGAAAACATCGAGTGTGCGGAATAGAGTATCCTATCCATATTTCTCGCACCATCCTCGTTCCTTCCCTAAAAGTGGTGAAGAAGTGCAGCCTCATCTCCTACCACGCCGCCTCCGCCAATGACAGGCCATGCGGGAAGGACCCTAATTAGCAGGGGAAAACACGTCCAGCCAGTCACAGCCCGTGAAACATGCTTTATAGCGGAGAAGCTTTGGTGGGTTGTGCGCTAGAACCAATTTACGGCAGGGATCAAGACGCGAAGCGAAATTGGCGAGCGTGGTGCCAAGCATTCACCCCCGAGTTCTCTTTCGGTCCTGAATTCGCGATCACCCTACCTCTCCTCGTCTTGCCTTGCCTCGCCTCGCCTCTCCTCTCGGTCTCAACCTCTCTCCATCTCAACTCGTCACGGTCATGAGTTGACGATAGACCGAGTACCGAGTCAATCACTGAGGAAGCGCTGTAGATACAGCAGCAGGGTCGCCGCAATGGACCCAATCGCCGAGCCATCACTCCTTCTGGCAGAGCAACACTCAGCTCAACGCGAGCATTCTCACAAGCACAACCACAATCACAACCATAATCAGCTCCATAAGCAGCATCGCAGCTTGCACAAGCGCCAGGCGCAGGACATTGAAGGAATAGAGACGGTGTCGGTCATCCAGACCGTATCCGTAATCCAGCAGATCGATATCGATAGCGATGGCATAACCGTTTCCACCTTGTACACACCGACCCCAGAACCCATCTCACCACCCATCTTGACCGAGGACTCGTCAATCGTACCTTCAATCAGTGGCTCGATTCCTTCGGCCAGTCTTGATGCTGCTGGAAACCCCCAGGTGCCATTGACAGCATCTCCAGACTCCACGCCAACTGCCACCCTTTCATCGGAATCTAGTCAGAGCTCAGCAGCTCAGACGTCCACTCCTTCACCTGCATTTCCATCTCTGGTTGGTGGTTCCAACTCTACAGCCTCTCGTAAGTCTGACGATAGCCTTTCCATTGGCAGAACAGTATCTAACTCTCTTATCCAGTAATTTCTGGCCCTAGCAGCTTGTCCCGTAATAATTTTTCTAATTCTACCATCTTGAGCAATACCTCTAGATTTTCGCGCACCGCTCGCATATCATCTTCGACTCCTAGTTTATCTAGCGGTGCTTTGAGCACTTCGACACTGCTTCCCAGTTCATCCTGGGACCCAGCATCAACGGGAATTGATGGTCTTATAGTAGGAGGCGCCACTGGTGTAGTATCTGATGCATCACCATCGAGTACAGCTGCCACAGAAGGGAATGGTACTTCCAGTCCTGCTGCTGCCACTCCCACACCTGTGATCGTCGGAAGCGTTGTAAGCAGTATTGCCGGCGTGGCAATCATAGTTATTCTTCTGATATACCTATGGCGTTGGAAACAAAAGAAGCGTGACATGCTCCCTCTGGGAAGCGGCGAACACACAACATCCACAACACGCGCCCCACCGATAGAACCTGCCCCTGGCGTGATGGTAGAACGACGATCCTATGCAAACGCCGTACCCGCAGCCTTGGCAAGCCTTACCGGTATGAAACGCTTCTCACAGCGCACGGAGACTGGTACCATCTCCTCGACCGCAGGTAGCGAGCGAGGTTTCTACAAGGTTTCTGGTCGAAAGATAGAGTCTGTCTTGACATCTGGAGGCGATGGTTATGGTGGTGCAACTGGCGAGCGCGCACCTCCTGTGAACCCCTTTGACGATCGAGCAAATGCCACGCTGAGCGGTACTTCATGGTACAGCGATGCAGATGGAGGGCCTGCCACAACATCCCCACTCACCCGGTTGGAAATGTCCCATCCACCCGTCAGAGATAGTGGCGTACCAGTCTCGCGTCCAAGTCCTGCCAGAACACCTGTAATAGAGCATGGACCTTTTACAGAGTTTCCTCTAGAGCGTCCCCCCTCGCGACCAGATGGAGTCGGAAGATCTCGACCCTCTCAGGATGGCTCTCACACCTCGAGATTCCAGGAGGTGGTCTGAGTTGCTTCATTCACGGTGCTCAATGGTCTGCCCAATATCACGGAGCAGCGCTATGGATGACCGACGAATCTTCTTTCTTCCCTGTCCAAGTTCGATCCTTCGTGAGCGGATTTATTCATTTCCAGCATCTTGTCTGGATACCAATTTTTGTTTTTGTGAAGGAAAATGATCCCATTTACATGGCGTTTACTGTTCCTGTTTGTATTTGATACCAAGCCCGGAGAGCCTGGCCAATCCACATATGGATCTCATTTGTTTTTTTGTTTGTCTCATGGAGAAATACAGGAGTGTGAACTCCGTGGTTATACTACCTTGCGTACAAACCGCAATCCATCTTTTAGATAATGATGCCGATGGAAGCCGAATGACTTGTCCACCAGACCAGCCCTGGTTTTCTCGACAATTTTGCGTGGAAGATTATTGGGGTGAAATAGGAATGTGTATGGGAAATGGGCTGATAATAACTCAGAGAGTTCTTTAACACCACAAATGTATATCATAAGGCTCGGGTGTTTGATTTGCGAGCCTACGTGTCTCCCGGCGTTGTAGGAAATATTATAATGTCCCCCATAATCAACAACTGATCTTTGTGAGAGGCATATTACCGTGTGAGCATAGTCCTTTGGGCTGATCTGCGCCATTGTATTAGGGGAGACATCTCCAAGTGAACTCCTACCTTGATATCGCCAGCAACGTCTTATGAAGTTCAGGAGATTGTCCATGAAGCTCAAGAGCTACGTGAATTACCTTGTAGATAAACAGTGCAAGCGATGAATGCTGCTCCTTGGAAGCCGGAGAAACCTGCTCCGGACATCAGCCGCATTGGGCGATAGAGAAACTTGCTTGAAAAGAATGGAAAAGAAGGAGGTAAGAAAGGAAGTATAGAAGAAGCATAGAAGCATAGAAGTACACATCAGCCAATTTCACATGTGAATAGCGCAGTCTTTGCCTCTTGTGTTCTCTTTCTGGGGTGGATTTCCTGTTTATATGGTATGATGAAGGTGGCAATCGTGAGAATTGTGATGACCGCGGGACGATGCTAGTTCTATGTGTGGAGGAAGAGGAAGAAGAAGGAGAAGGGAAAGGAGAAAAGCTGGTAAGCTACTGTCTGTAGGCTGATGAAATGAAACAGAATGGGCTGTGGGCAGAAATCTTGCTTTTTTTTGGGCAGCGCATCTTGTACGTTGCCTCGAGCTTTGATGGCATATGCCGAGCGGAGCATAGGAGGGCTATCTATGGGGGTTTTAAAATGGGAATGGGAATGGGACTTGACCTTGATATGGCCTGTAGCGATGGGAGAGAGGAGAATTTGTCATTTCAAAAAGCATCTTGATTTACCCTATGTTTGGGTGATAATTAGCCTTTGGCAAGATGCCTCTAAGCGTCGCATATAGTTTTTTTTGACACCGGCGGTAAGTAAGTGTCTTGATTGCACACACCATCAACACTTGAGGGCGATTCCTTTGGGGAACGAGTCGACATGATGAGAAGTATTTGTCAGAAGCAGGCAGACAGAATGCTTCTTGCGGTGAGGCGATTCTATTCATCAGACGCAGCTGAAACGTTTGCGGCATCATGACGCTGGGTGATTGTTGAGCACTGACTTTCTTGATCACAAATCACCATCGACCCCCCCAAGACTGCTGGTGAATGCGTGCAAGTTGTGGTTGGGCCATAGGTACCTTGGCTAGGCTGGGAGATCTTCATCTAGTTTCTCTAGTGAAGAGCGAAAGCCCAGTGACCCAGCTCTGTACTGTAATAACGGATATTGGCAACATCGGTGAGTACTGTTGTGGTGAGGGCTGGGAAATTGTCCGTCACCACTGTCCTTGCTGCTGCGCTCGTACGGCGTCTCGAGCACATCAACGGGCTTGCTTGCTTCACCCTCCGTACAGCGCACACGGTCATTGGGCCAACCTTATTTTCACGACCTGCAAGCTGCTCCTGTGCTGTCGCAGAAGTTGGTTGTCCATCTTGCTCATTTGACGGAGATGTGCGACATGGAACGAGGCGCAGTCCCTGGTACATCTGGGAGGGGGGGGGAACGCCTTGGGTGGTGGTGGTGGTAGTGAAGGTGGTGGGGGACTGGACGGTCAAAGGCACAGGATGGATTTATCAGCGCTCCTTGCTGCCCAGGCCGTTGGGGTGATCGGCACTAAAAGTCTCGTAGCTCCAGACAAAAGTCTAAAGGGACTTGGGAAAAGGGAATTTGGTCATGGTCGAAATAGCATCAATGACGGGGCTCTCCCACGGCGTACATGCATCAGATATATATCCTGCGGTGCTCGTCAACACCCCTAGATGCCCGTTGGCTTTTTCTATTTTCAGGGACTCGCGCGAGAGAGCACCAGCGACCTATTCGTTGACTATTTTTGACAGACCAGATGATTATCGTAGTGATTCGAGTGATTCGCCTCGGGCGATGCGCCTAACCCTGTACTGTATGTAGCCGGAACCTTAGCAGAGTCTGGGTTTGGTCTGGGTTCAGTCTGGGTTCAGGTCTGGGTATCCGGTACTGCACACTACACTATACCATAACCAGACCAGACTATACCATACCATACCATACCTTACCATACCATACAGCACGTACTGATCGCTTAAGTAGTGGGATTTAGGGGACCCTGCAGCAAGCGGGGAGGAGTTAACCAGGGTTTGCTAAACACCGTCCCATCCGCTGCCAGGCCTCGGACCCGAATACGTCGTGCTGCTCAACTTCACACTTTCTCTCTCCCTCCCTCTCTCTCTCTCTCTCTCCCTCCTAAAGGACAATTCCCATTTACCTTGCCTTCCTTCTTCCGTACCGCATTCGACACATCTGACGTCAATCGATTACACTTCATGCATTCCCGTCTTGCTCTGTAAAGCTTGATTGTTGGCCCCAGAAGCTGTGGCAGTGAGGAGCAGGACAAAATATGGACCCGCAACAGCAGAATGGGAATGGGAATGGGGGGTTTCTAGGGAGCATGCAACCACCGCCAATGATGAACCCCCCACCACAGATCTTTGGCGCATATGATCACGATGGGCTACCCATGGGAGCGAATATGGTGGGCATGGACGGGGGAAACTACTTTGGAGAGGGAATGACCACCATGGATGAGAGTAGCGAGGCGAAACGGAGGAGAATTGCTAGGGTATGTTGCTTTCGACATTCCGGAAGTGAAAGAGTGGGAGAGCAGGCAGATTGATTGGGAGAGGGGGGACGAGAGAAAGAGCAATGTGGCGTGAAGGAAAACGAATGGTAGCTAACAAGTGCAGGCTTGTGATATGTGTAGGAAGAAAAAGATCAAGTGTGATGGAAAGATGCCCGCCTGTACGCATTGTTTAAACTACAAGACAGAGTGCATCTTCACACAGGTGGAGAAGAAAAGGAATCCACCGAAAGGGTATGTTGACATATCTTGGGCTTTGGATTGGCAACTGACGAGAGTATCAGGGCAAAATATATCGAGGGCTTGGAAAATAGGCTGGGGAGAATGGAAAGTCTGCTGAGACTATCGGGTATGAACGCAATCTTGCCTCTCTTGAGTCAATGGGGTTTGGAGCAATGCTGATGTGATGCAGGCCTTCTGAACGAAGATGATAATGGGAGAACGGATCTCGGAACCCTGGAGAGGAGGCTGGCCGAGAAGAATCTGTCCAGGAGGACATCTGCAGTTCCCGGATCGGGGCCGGCGTCCCCTGAAGATTCACAAGCGCCATCGCATGGTACATCAAACGTAGGAGGAAATGATGCAACACCACGTAGCCAACTCGCTTCTCCAGAACCTCAACCTACGCCACAATCTCAACCACGCAAACCGAGCGGGGAGAAACGGCAAAGTACGGCTGAGCCCGAGCAGACTCCGGAGGAGGTCGAAGCTTTGTCTGATATGATGTGTTCGCTGGTTACGAACAATTGTGGTGAGACACGGTATATTGGTACGTTTTCCAAATTCTACTGGTAGGTAATTTGGTACTGATATCTGTAGGATCATCTTCTGGGTTCTCTATCTTCTCACCGAAAGGCATACAATGGGTCAACCAGAAGACCGGAGACTCCTCATTTCAACAGATGATATCAGCTTCATCAGTAGATGACAACAAATGGATGTACTGGAAGCCAGAGGTGTTTACAGACATATTTCAGCGACGGATATTCAGACAACTTCCACCCAAAAACGAAGCGGTCTCTCTACTCAAGGACTTCTTTGAGAACTTCAATTGCATGTTCCCCTTATTCCATCAACCGACTTTTATGCATTTGGTTGATCGACAATATTCTCGAGATCCCTATGAGGGTTCGGGATGGTGGGCCAGTCTCAATGTTGCCCTGGCTATATCGCATAGACTCCGGGTAATGAGTAACCTGGTACCCGCCGAAGAGGATGAAAAAGCATGGGGCTACCTCAAAAATGCCCTAGCGGTATTTACAGAACTGACTTTACGGAATACTGACCTACTGAGTGTACAAGCTCTTCTCGGGATGGGGCTGTTCTTACAAGGTACACCAAATCCTCAGCCGAGTTTCTTCCTCGTCGCAGCCGCCATTCGAGCTTCACATAGCATTGGGCTTCACAAACGAGGGTCTGGTTTCAATTTGAATCCCGTAGAAATCGAACAGAGAAAACGAGTATTCTGGATCGGCTATATGCTCGATAAGGATGTCTGTTTACGATCAGGACGACCGCCAGTACAAGATGATGATGACATGAATGTTGAGCTACCTTCCGCAGATCCTGATGACAACATTGGTAACATCCCTTTGGCCGACGGAAAAGGGAAGGTAAACTTATTCCGACTTATGTGTGAATTTGCGACCATTGAGAGCAAAGTATACAAGCAACTTTACTCCACCAAGGCATCAAAACAGTCTGATGGCGAATTACTCAATACCATTGGTGAATTAGATACTATATTGGAAGAATGGAAAGACAATATTCCGTTGGACTTCCGCCCCGAACATGAGATCAAAGCTTCGCACACACCACTTATCCTACACGTTGTCGTTCTCCATTTCGCCTATTATAATTGTCTTACTACTATACATCGAATGTCGGTTCATCATGGATACTGGACGAGCCGTTTGTCGAATTTTGCTATCCAAGGATTGAATGCGAAGCCTTTGAATCCTAGGGTTTTCTCTTCAGCTGCATTGTGTGTATCTGCAGCTCGAGCCTCAATCCACTTGATCAAATACGTTCCACAAGGAGATTTTTCTTGTGTTTGGTTAGTTAACAAGTATTTACCGTGTTAGTCACAACGCTAATCAACCTAGGCTTATCCTCTACTACCCGGTTTCTGCCCTTGTAACATTATTTGGAAACATTCTGCAGAATCCACAAGACCCTCGCGCTCGCTCAGATGTGCGGCTGATGAACCTGGTGGTTGGATTCTTATCGATGCTAAACGCAGACGAAGAGAATGGTGGAGTTCGAAGAATGTTAGGAGTTTGTTCGGAGTTTGAAAGAATCGCCAAAGTTGTACTCGATAAAGCTGAAAAGGACACATCCTCGAGGCGGAAACGCAAAGTCCCCGAAGACAAATCCAAAACTGCAGCATCAAACCAACCTGGAGGTCCTCAGACGCCTATGATGAACAATGGCCATGGGATCCTTCCCAATGGCTTCTCGCCGGCTATGAATAATCCACCCTTCCGCCAGCAACAGCAGCAACCAAACGATTATAGTCCCGCCTCCAATAACTCCCCACAAACAAACTGGCAACCAGACCTTGGCAATGGTAACGAATATATGTCTCCTAACGGTATGACTCCTTTTTCAGACATGCAAGGTTATCCTAGTAGCAATGGGATAGGTAGTCCCATGGGGATGGGCACTTTTCAACAACCGTTTGTGCCGCAAGATCTCTTCCAAATGCCAATGTCTTTGGATTGGGATTGGGCAGGTATGACAGGCGGTCAATACCCAAGTTTTGAGAATGGTGTGGTCGGAGATATGGGATTACAAAATGTTGATAACGGACATTTGCAGAACCAAGGAGGGATGATGTGATCTCCTTCGCAACTCACTCTTTCGGTTGTTTCGTGGTAATATATGGGTATTTTCTTCGTACAATATATCTTGATGAATTGCTGGTATTTTCTAGTTTCTTAAGCGCATTGGAGTGGGTTAGAACTGGCTTCGGAGGCAAAACCGGCGTACAATTATGGGTTATGAATCATTGCTTCTTGACTGCTTTTGGGAGGTTGTATTAATTTATGATTGAAAATATCTAGCTGATAGCTTTGAAGAATTGTAATATTTAGCGTTCATAGTTCCTCTCTCTCACCTCAGTACACAATTTAAGAACCATGAAATCAGCTGCTATTAGACCAATTACAGGACTGTTCCATATAGTGTCAGATCAGTTGGGTTGAGTCTGTATTTGTTAGCAATCAAAACGTCGGGTCGGATTTACGTTAATCCCGACAGATCCAGATCGACAGGGATTTGATTTAGCTTTTGGTGACGGATAGTCATGACCACCACGAGTCTGTGTTGCCTCCAGAAAACCTTCCCAACCAATTTATTCCCACCAAACCCCCAATGATATGGTAGACGGAACATCACGATAATACTGCGACTTGTCGTCTTCCCCACCCCACATTTGGTTCTACCACATCGCAGTGCTCGCGGCTTTTGTGCTCGCACAAGCTCTAGCTTAAGCATGAGTGCGATTTTGCGGCAGTCAAGCGTAGTCGCACGACTCTCGAGATCCTCTCTGCAATCCGCGGCTCGCTCGAGCCTTCGCGCGTCGAATCATGCACCATTAAATCTATCCTCGAGCCTTGCTATACGGCAGGCCAGGTCGTTTGCGAGCAAGCCGAGCGCACCGAAGAAGGATGGAAAGAAGAAGGATGAGCCGGTGAAGGCGAACGGAAAGGCCACGGCACCACCCTCGAAATCAGCACCTGGCACCGAAAACCTCTACACTGACAATGGTGCTCTATCGCCGGGAGCTGAAAAGGCCGAGGCCAGTGAAGCACCGTTAGAAGATGGCATGACGAAAATAAGTCCGGAAGAGGAGAAGAAGATAGAGGAGCTTTTAGAGACATTGAAGAAGGGATTACCAGCTAGCCAAGTAGCGGTTATCGAACGTGCTTTCGAAAGCATCAAGAAGGAAGGCGTGCCGAAGGAATTAATGGAGTTAATAGAGTCTGTGAGAGGACAGCCGATGACGCTTTCAACGGCGGCGAAACTTACACGGTTGACATCTCAGATGGCAAGGAAACAAGCGGAGCGGGAAATGGGAAAGGGTTCCACCTCCTTCAACGCGAATGAGCCAAAGGGTGCTGCAGGAGAAACACCTCCTCCTCCACCTGGTGGCAATAAGAAGGATTCAGGGAAGCAGGATGGTTTTAAGCCAGGAGATATCAAGATAGATACGAGCACCTTCTTGATCTCTGCGTTTGTCTCCTATCTGCTATACCGGGTGGTCATTCCAGGCGAGAGCGGACGGGACATCTCATACCAGGAGTTCCGGAATACGTTCTTTGATAAGGGATTAGTGGAGAAGTTGGTGGTCAACCAAGGTGGTCGGGTTCGCGTTGATCTACATCGCGAAGCTACTCAGGCCATGTATCCTGATTCTCCCGCCGCGAATCCATCATTCCACTACTACTTCTCAATTGGCTCTGTGGAGGCTTTCGAGCGAAGACTGGATGAGGCACAGAATGAGTTGGGTATCCCTAGCTCAGAGCGTATACCTGTCAGCTATGCGACCGAGAGCAACACTGCTATGTCTCTATTGATGAGCTTTGGCCCAACGTTACTGTTCGTCGGAGTGCTATTCTACTTCTCAAAGCGTAGTGCTGGTGGCGGTGGAAATAGTGGGATATTCAGCATGGGTAAGAGTCGCGCGAAGCAGTTCAACCACGAGACAGCTGTCAAGGTCAAATTCAAGGATGTCGCTGGAATGGATGAAGCTAAGGCTGAGATCATGGAATTCGTCTCGTTCTTAAAGACACCAGAGCAATTCCAGAGACTGGGTGCGAAGATTCCTCGAGGAGCTATTCTGTCTGGCCCTCCAGGTACCGGAAAAACTCTTCTTGCTAAGGCTACAGCTGGAGAATCTGGGGTGCCGTTCTTCAGCGTCAGTGGATCGGAGTTTGTGGAAATGTTCGTAGGTGTTGGAGCTTCCAGAGTAAGAGACTTGTTCGCTATGGCAAGAAAGACTACGCCTTGTATCATTTTCATCGATGAGATTGACGCCATAGGAAAAGCCCGTGGAAAGTCCGGCATGTCTGGTGGCAACGACGAGAGAGAAGCTACACTAAACCAGATCTTGACTGAGATGGATGGTTTCAATACTCAAGAACAGGTCATTGTCCTTGCTGGTACTAACAGACCTGATATTCTCGACCAAGCTTTGATGCGTCCAGGTCGATTTGATAGACATATTGCTATCGATAGACCAACTATGGAAGGTAGAAAGCAGATTTTCGGAGTTCATGTTGGCAATATCGTTACGAAAGAGGACGTTGATTACTTAACTGGACGTTTGGCTGCCTTGACACCAGGTTTCTCTGGTGCTGATATTGCTAATTGTGTCAACGAAGCTGCTTTGATAGGTAAGTCTAGGCTTTCACGTTACTACGGACACATTGCTAACATTCGATAGCTGCACGAACTCGAGCTGCATCTGTAGAGATGACCCACTTTGAGTCGGCCATCGAACGTGTCATCGGTGGTCTTGAGAAGAAGTCACTTGTCCTCAACCCAGAGGAGCGACGAACAGTTGCCTACCACGAGGCAGGCCACGCCATATGTGGTTGGTATTTCAAATACGCAGACCCTCTCCTTAAAGTTTCTATCATTCCCCGAGGCCAAGGAGCTCTTGGTTACGCACAATATCTCCCAGCTGGTGACACCTATCTCATGAACGTCAACCAACTCATGGACCGTATGGCAATGACGCTTGGCGGTCGTGTCTCGGAGGAGCTTCACTTTGAGAGTGTAACCTCAGGTGGCTCTGATGATTTCAACAAAGTCACCAGAATGGCGACAGCCATGGTCACCAAATGGGGCATGAGCAAAAAGCTTGGTCCTCTTCACTTTACCGATGATCAACAACAGCAATTCACCAAGCCTTTCGCAGAATCCACAGCACAAACTATCGACTCTGAAGTCCGACGTATCATAGATGAAGCATACAAACAATGCAAAGATTTGCTCACTGAGAAGAAGGCTGAGATCGGTATCGTGGCCGAGGAACTACTTGCGAAGGAGGTAATTGGCAGAGAAGATATGGTGCGACTGTTAGGCAAAAGACCGTTCGAAGATAACAAGGATTTTGATAAGTATTTTGCAGGGAACAACTTTGGAAAGGGAGAGAAGAGTGCGCCACCACCTCCTCCGACCGAGATATCAAATGATGATCCACCTGAGGCTCCGGCACCTGCTTTCCGAAGATTATGAGTGGATTCATACTCCAGCAGACCTGAAGATTTGAGGAGTCGGAGTACGAAGAAGTGAACATGGGGAACTGTACAGGCATTGTTGGCGTATCATGCTGGTGATAAATCTGGCGATTATGTTTTTGTAAAATTTGTTCAGATCAAGAAAATCTCACTTCACTCCCACATTTCCTTCTGTATTCTACTATGAGCCACCGGGCTCTTAGACATGTCGTGTAGGGACTATTGTATTGTAGCTAGTGGTAGATGGAGAAATCAAAAGGCTAGACTTTGGAAACCTTCGCTTCGCATTTCGCTTGCTTACTTTTATGGTTGCTCCGTGTAGAGTTGTGATTCCACATAAATCTATTTAGACGTAAAGCACCATGTTACACGTAACTTAGTATTCCCAACTTCTCATACTCGGAATCAAATAAGAACCCTCTAAGATTCCATGAAATGATCTTGAGTCTGCTGAAACTCTACAACATTTGCTCTTTCTTCATCATCTCTCTACTTCCCACAAGACAAGTGCTATCGATCTCTCCTTCCTATCCACGCTCCTGCCCTGCGTCGCAGTCTCTCCCTACTTCAAACCCCACAAACTTACCATGCATATCATCTTCCTATAAGCCTTTTCTTTCCCCAGCGACCACCTTCATTCAAAAACACTCCAAACCCCTCGCTCATCGACTTCCCATCATCATCATCATCATCCGCACTATTTGCCATGGAAATGCCCTACCTCGACGACCTCTCCGCCGATACATGCGATCACCACCGGGAACTATTCCCCGCTCCTGAGCCGCTGCAAAGCGTCCTTCCGGGCGCGATGGTCAAGGTCGATATGCACGACGAGGGCCATTGCACTATCGAGGTTGGTGTTTTTGTGGAGGGGCTTTGCGTGGGGGATTTGAGGGGGAGGTTTGGCGAGACGGCGAGGCAGTTGGGATGTGCTGTTGGGGCGGGGTTGGGGGTTTGTGTAAGTTTGGTTGTTTTCTTTTGGTAGGGGAGAAGTAGGCGGTTTGAGGCTTGGAGAGGGGAAGGGGGAAAGGGGAAGGGGTTAGAGTAGGATGGGCTAATGAGGAGGTGGGAATAGGAATGTAAGAATGTTGGCGCGAGGTGGGAGGATATGAGCCAAACTGCGGTATGTTACTCGGTATCTATGTTGATAGGTTGTTATCTGTGGCTACAGTTATGGAGTAAGCTGATGTTTGGTAATATAGGGAGCAGGAGGAAATATCCTCTTCGTCGAAGCTATCAACGTCGCAGAAGCCCATCGTAGGAAAGGAATAGGAAGGCTTCTTGCAGAAACGATGTCTGTACGGGCGGCGATGGTAGGTGTCAAGCATGTCATTTTGTTGCCGATGGATCTTGAGGCTCGAAGCGGAGAGTGAGTAGTAGCGAGATGTTACTGGAAGCTCGTTGGGCCAGATTCGAAAAGCATTGCTAATTGAAGTCTTTACAGTATGGGTCTTTTTCACACCGCGAAGACTTTTTGGAAGGCGATGGGATATAGACAGATAGGGGATTCGACTTGGTATGAACTCCCGATTAGAGCGTGCCATCCGTCAATTGGTGATAGATATTGATTATCTATTGCCATATCGGGGTTGGAAAGGTTAGATATATTTCTGGTTACTCTTGCCTTCTGGCTGAGACACAGAGGATGGATTTCTGTCGTAGTAAGAAAGCTATAGGATTGCATGCAGTATGAATGTTACACAGAACATTAAGCGAGAAGAAAAGGGGCTGCGGAACTAATGCAGCTCGAACAACTTTCAATGCATACACAATAGAGACGAATGAAGTGATACAAATCTTGGCTAGGGCTTTGCTTCATTTGAAACTGCTATATACAAGAAAGATGGTTTTACCATAATATATGATATCTTTTCACCTGACAACAATATGTCGTGAAACATACAATTAATTCCTCACGAATATATCGTAAAGAAACAGTAATGCGGAATTTGATTTGCAAAGACAATCTGTGTTATGAAGTGCAATAAACTTTACAAAACTAGATATTGAAGCTCTATAAAAACCAAAGAATAATGAAGACTAAATTAGCAAGCCCATCACTTGATGTAACTGGGAGAAGAGAGATTAGCTAGTTAAAAAGCCTCTACAGTTCTTCAAACAATCATTTTAGCCAGTCACTAAGCTCTCCTGTTGCTATATTTAGTGGTTATTATTAAAATAATTTAGGGACAATTAAGCCTTTATTTTATACTGCCGATTTTGAGTTCGCGTTCGCCAAGCCAAAATCGCGATACTTTAAAAAAGTCCAGAGCTGACATCACCACACTATACACCTCAATGAACGTTTCTCACAAACTCCTTACCGTTCATAGGTCACGATTGGCCTCTGCGACATCATATGCTAGCTGTATTAAGTTGCAGAGGGCATATCTCCTCGGGAGCCAAACGCCAGCCCTGAATGTGCGCCTCTGTTCGAACCAGTGTGCAGCTGCACTGGAACAACTAAATCGACCTTCCACCACCCATCGTATCAGCCGACCCAGGAGATTCCGGCAATTCTCTACTACTAGAAGCTGCTGCAGCTCAATTGACCAGCACAATGAAACCGTCAAGAAGATCTCGACCACTATCCGCGGGTTCCACAAGCGCAAAGAACCATTCCGCATCTTCCACGGCTCAACGAACAGCACGCGGCAATCGATCTTGAAGAAGAATTTGGTGGATACAAGCAGCTTGTCACATGTTCTGAAGGTCGATGTGGAAAGGAAAACATGTCTGGTTGAGCCGAATGTGCCCATGGACAGATTGGTGGAGGCTACGCTGAAATATGGCTTGGTCCCACCCGTGGTCATGGAGTTTCCCGGGATAACAGTTGGAGGCGGCTATTCGGGGACATCTGGAGAGAGCAGTTCTTTCAAGCACGGGTTCTTTGACAGGACTATAAACTATATGGAAATGGTGCTTGCCAATGGCGAGGTTGTCAAGATATCGCCTACCGAGAAGGCAGATTTGTTCAATGGCGCTGCTGGGGCGGTTGGAAGCATGGGCGTAACAACCATGGTGGAGCTGCAGCTTCATGAAGCTAAGCAATACGTTGAAACTACATATCATCCTGTTTCTAGCATGTCTGAAGCTACTACCAAACTCAAAGAATTCACCTCCCAATCTGATTTGGACTACGTAGATGGTATCATGTTTTCCAAGAACCAGGGAGCTATCATCACTGGCCGCATGACTGATGAATTGAAGACTGGTATCTCAACCCAAAACTTCAGCCATGCGAAGGATCCGTGGTTTTATTTGCATGTGCAAGACAAGATCACTGCAAATGCGGGGCCTACGACAGAAGCTGTTCCTCTAGCTGAATACTTGTTCAGATACGATAGAGGAGGGTTCTGGGTTGGTAAATCAGCCTTCGATTACTTCAAGTTCCCGTTCAACAAACTCACCAGGTGGTGGCTGGATGATTTTCTTCATACGAGGATGCTATACACAGCTCTTCATGCAAGTGGACAATCTAAGAAATACGTTGTCCAAGACCTTGCTTTACCATATGACACAGCAGATGAGTTTGTCAACTATACCGACGAAGCCTTTGGAATCTACCCCTTATGGCTCTGCCCACTGAAGCAGAATCCCCTACCAAACATGCATCCTCAATCCAAAGAATACGAAGCCGACGGGAAAACACTCAAGCAGATGCTGAACATCGGGCTCTGGGGCTTTGGACCCCAAAACCACCCCGATTTTGTCAAAGCCAATCGGGATCTCGAGCACAAGCTTCGCGAACTGGGAGGTATGAAATGGCTGTATGCTCATACATATTATGACGAACATGAGTTCTGGCAAAT
>Ga0247807_10001056_pt1 | contig 16749 bp, 14 predicted proteins | sample UWRJL074202C1_FD_179931 | JGI IMG/M metagenome (GOLD analysis project Ga0247807, IMG submission 179931) | Plant litter microbial communities from Arlington Agricultural Research Station in Wisconsin, United States - UWRJ-L074-202C-1 | ecosystem: Environmental > Terrestrial > Plant litter >...
TTGTTTGCCCGATAATATTTCGAATCAAGGCGTTTGAGATAAATTGCCCCACCTTGTTTTGAATAGCAGGTACCGCTTCAGCGACCATTTTATCCGTCATCGAAGCAAATTCTTTTTCCCAATATGATTTTACGGTCGGCTCTTTCAATCGCTCGATAACGTCTTTACGAAACGCCTTGTCTGAAAGCATTCGGTTAACATCAAGCAGTGTTGCTTCTGGAATTTCCAAAAGCGCCAAAAGTGTATAGTTTAGGATGTACTCCATACGAGCAGACCATTGGTCTTTCCAAATTTTCTTAAAGGTCGACATCAAACCAGACACGATAAATTGTGACCGAATACTTTGTGATGACTCGTCTCCTGCCGCCGTATCTTCCAATACGTTTAGCGCTACCGGATATTCCATATCAAACGGTGCAAAGTAAATAACGTCCTTAATACGATGCTCTGGAACGAACTCTAAGAGCTTTTCAGCCGTTGTACCGTGCGGATCAAGGTATGCGAGACCTTCACCATTTTGAATGTCCTGAATGGCCATATTTTCAAGCAGGGTTGATTTACCCATACCAGTCTTACCAATAACATACATGTGACGAAGACGGTCTTCTTTTCGAATACCGAACTTAAGCTCCTTTCCGCGAGCGTCAGCAATACCGAAATAGGTTATGTCGTTTTGTCGCTTTGGTTCGTCGTTCATACGGGTATTTTACCACACATTTGATATGAGATAAATCAATGCCAAGTAAAAAATACCCTTAATTGGGTATTTTTATTTTATATTTTATGAAAAAATAATCAGATTATGGTGCAGGAGTTTCAACCGGAGCTTCAGCAGGTATTTCAGCTGGAGTTTCAATAATAGGTTCAGGTGCCTGAACTAGGTCATCACCAACAGGTGCTTCCTCTTGTGGTTCAGCAACAATTTCTGGAGTAGTCGTTGCAGGAACATCAACTACAGGCGGTGGTACAGATACCACGGCAGGTTGCACGTTACTGTTTAGTAGCATGGCACGAAGCTGATCCTTGGTTACACAAACATCATCGAGACAAAGCTGTTCGAGTTTGGCTTTTTTAGCATTTATTTCACCGCTTCCGTCGAAGATACCAGCGACTTTCTTAGATAGCTCTTGAACTGCTTTCAAGATGTATAGAGGCAGTCGAGAATAGTTTACCTGCTTGTATCCATTGGAATCAACAGATATCAGTTCCGGAAATACAGACTCAACGTTTTGTGCTAGCAATCCGTAATTAGTGACTGACATATCCACTTTGTTTACCTCGTTTGCAATCTCGTTCCAGTTATAGGTTACCAGTTTTAGGTTAGCCATCTTATCCAAGTATCCGTCTGAGAGATCCACAATATTTGTTTTCAACCTCTCGTCGGAAGAACAGGTTCCAGCAATGCCCGTTCCTGCATAGTCCTTGATACATCCATTCGTTCCTGTTGTACCAACGCGGATATCTCCGAAAACCTGGAGCCTGTCATTTGAAGTGGTACTCGTCCCTATACTTGTGTTACCATCGGCAGCAACAGTCAACAGCTGAGCATTTGTCGATGAAGCAATCACTAGAATGTTCGCAGTCCCAGGAGTTCCCGTTACTGCAAGTTTTGAAGTTGGGGTCGTTGAACCGATTCCGACATTTCCAGAACCAGCAAAGCGGACAAGTGTTGAAGTGCCAAGCTTAAGATCTAAAAGATTTCCTAACGATGAGGATGCGGAAACTGTTAGTACGGTAGACGAAGCCGAAGATGCTCCTGAGAAAATAGATGCCGGTCCGTATGACAACAGGCTCTCTGTTCGCAATTCAGTAAAAAATCCGGAGTTCACATTTAGCAATTCCGACATGACGTTTCCAGCACTAAGTGATGACGCTTCAAGACCAGAGAAAGATCCACCGTACATATCAATAACTCTAAATGTCGGCATACCCGTATCCCCACCAAAACTGGTGTACTGCGAAACCGTGTATAGGTATCTGCCTTTTTGAAAAGCATCCCAAATCATCCAGTTTCGCGTATTGGCATCAAGCGGGCCAAGTCTTGATTTTGCAACTATCAAAGTAGGGTCAGTCTGGTTTGTTATATCATATATGACAACCTCTCCATTATAAAAACCTCCCGCTACATATAAATTGCCCGTAATCCTACCCTGCTCACCGAATGAAAGCCCGGTATAAATTTGCTTCACCCCAACCATGTTTGCTGGATCTCGAGCATCAATGATCTGTATACATGTATCAGTTCCCCACGCAGAGATGGCGTATAGGTACCCATTTCGAGCCTGTACCCCTTTCACGTTATCAAGACAAGTTGCACCCTGAAATCCATCAGTGATCGTTCCCTTTAGGACTGGGGCTGCGGGGTTTTTGAGGTCATATGATTTGACTGAATCACCAGCAGTATCCATAACGTACAGGTACCCATCTTCTATGTCCAAATCGTCACTCATCGTGCCGGTAACTATCGTGTTTACATGATAGGTGTTTGCCGGATCCGATATATCATAAATACGAACACCTGAACCAACGGTATAGTACAAATAACTTCCCAACACATCAATGTTTCCAATAATTCCACTTTCACTAAAACTCGCGGCAATTGTCTTTATCAGCACCGGATTTTTTGGATCATGAATATCTACGATTCTAAAATTATTTCCTCCCACAAATGCGTAATCACCTATAACCTTAACTCTATGTGAATAACCGATACTTATAGAAGAAATCAGAGTTGGAGAAAGCGGATTTGATATATCGATAACGTTAAAACCGCCTTCACCCGTAACCACAAAAGCATAGTTACCTTTTACGTCAATACCTTGTGCCGCATTCATACTACTTGAAGCAGTATCATAGAGACCTGCAACTCTGATAGGATCAGTGACAGAAGCTTTTACGATACCATTGTATATGGCAACACGAACTTCTGGAGTTGTTGTTCCGATTCCGATATTTCCATTTGCCGCGATAGTCATCGTAGTCGTACCATTTGTCTCAAACTGCAAAGAGTTGTTATCATTTGTCCCTATTGTCAAAGTATTTCCATACGAGTTTCCACCGTTGGCAACGACATTCACCGCTACATAACAATTCGAATCACTCGGCGCACAGTTCGGATCCTGCACATTGTCACTCGGCAAAAAAGGCTGAGCTGGATTAGCGGCGAAAATAGGGGTAGAAAAAAGAATTAAAAATGCAGTGATATAAATTTTCAAATTCTTAAACATATACGTTATATTTTACCACTAATTCTTCTCCAAATACAGCAAAACCACTATGGCGTATACACAACAGATTTCTTCAAAAAGTTAATCAGCTTGATCACATCCCCGTTCTTGTCATTACTCTTCAAAACAACGATAACAACTTTTCTCGTCCCACCTTTCAATGTCGGAATTTCAAAAATAGACGCAGTTGTTTGGAGTGCCTGATCAATAAATCCGTTCTTACCTCCAATATATCCCGCTAATGGCAACTGCGCGTTTCGGTTCAGCCAGGTATGTCCTTTTATAGAAAATTGCTTTACGCGAGTCGTGTCAAAAATAGTCGGATCATGCTTCCAGATATACCGAACAAGCTTCAACAAATCTTTTGGGGTTGAACTGTTCTTTGGATCAAGCCCTGATGGGTCATTATAGTAGGTGTTTTCCATCCCTAATGATGACGCTTTGATATTCATCTCATCCATAAAATCTTGATGACCGTAGTGATCAGCAAAAACCTCAGCAGCATCATTACTTGATTCCATCAATAAAGGAAACACGAGATCAGACAATCTAATTTTCTCGCCAAGAGTTAATCCACCTTGTCCGCCGTACGCATTTGTTGCGTCCCGTGACACGATTGCAACTTGCTGCAAATTCATTTTCTCTGTCGCAATAACAGCGGTCATTAATTTACTCACTGATGCGATTGGATGAATGTCATCTGAATTTTTCTCAAGAATAATTTCGCCTGAATCTAGATCCGCAATCAGGTATGCTCTTGAACTCAATACCGGAAGCACGGCTTTGTCGATTGTGTCATATTTATCTTCCAATGTTTCGTCATACCCTCCCCCTGGTGCATTTTCATCAGGAATATCTCTTGTACCAATAACAAGTGTCTTGTCACTGTATTTATTTATATTGTCAGTTAAGAATTGATTGCCGAGACTCTCATCATATCCGATTCGAGAAACTCCGGGAATGTTAATATTAAAATATTTTGTAACGTCGATGTCTGCTTTTTTTTCCGCAACGGCAACCGTCTCAACAACTGGCACCGTAGGCGTCGCAAACACATCTTTATTTAAATCGGCTCGAACATATATTTTCTTAAGCTCATCGTTAACCTTCTCCTGATCTGACTTTACTGCCATAGGAGCTGACCTCGTGTCATTTTTTGTATCAAAAAATAGAAGCGCACTTTGCGTTGCAAATGATATAACCGAAACCCCAACAATCACAAAAGCAACAAGGCCTAGTCCGTATTTCAACCATGTTTTTTTATTTCCCCGCTCTACCACATATTGGCTTTCAGCAACCGGCTCTGATTTTACATACGAATCACTCTGCTCTAAACTTGATTTTAGATCTTCGAGGTATTTATGATAATCGGCTTTGTAGGGGTTATTTTCCATTATATAGCTATATTATATCTTTCACGGTCACAACCAGCATCAGTGTTAATAATAGTATAAATCCAATACTATTTAAAGCATTTACGAATTTTATCGGCAATTTTCGTCTCAATATTCCTTCAAGTACTGCAATAACTATTCGCCCTCCATCAAGTGCTGGAAATGGCAAGATGTTCATGGCTGCAAGCGAGATTGAGATTAGGATTGTAACGAATAATAGCGAAACGAATCCTTCTTGAGATGAAGTTCCGACAACCTTGGCAATCCCAACAGGACCTGAAACTTCTTCCCATGATCCATTTCCAGTAAACAGTTTACCGAAGAATCCGATAACGCCAGTAAATACTTGTCCTGTGAGGTTGTATGTTGCCTGTGCACCGTAATATAGACTTGGGAGAATTCCCATTCGTACTTTTGCGGTTTCTGCTAAGCCAACACCTATAGTATTGTTTTCCATCTTTTCAACTTGCAAAGTTGTTGTCGCGCCAAATGCATTTTTTATCATCACTGAAAATACCTGTGGAGAATTTTTAATGCTTTCCTGTACTTGCGTTATACCTGTCGTACTTGAACCGTTCACTTCTAACACATAGTCTCCTGCTTTTATTCCCGCTTTGTCAGCCGGACTATCTGCAAGTATCTGATGAATAAGAACTTCTCTTGGACCTTCGATGTATTTATCCTGAACTCCATCAAGTGCAATCTTTGATGTTCCAATAAACAATGTCAGCGACATTAAAAGCCAAGCAAAAAGAATATTGAAAATAACACCGGCCGAAAGAATGATGACTTGTTTTATCCAATTTATATTTTGGAAATTTCTCTTATCACCTTTTACGTCACCATCTTCTGGATTCTCTCCATGAATCTTCACATATCCACCCAACGGTAGGGCGTTTAATGCGTACACCGTCTCACCTTTTTTAAATGAGAAAACTCTGGGTGGAAATCCCAACGCAAATTCATCAACGCGAACTTTAAAAAGTTTTGCGAATAGGAAATGTCCAAGCTCGTGAACAAAAACTAATATTGATAATACAAGCAGGAATAGAAGTGTTGTTATCATTAATTTAGTATTTCTTTTTCTTTTTTAGCGAATAATGTATCAAGTCCGGCCATTGCAGTTTCCATATGCTTATCAAACTCTTTCTTTGATCGAGTAACGTCATCTTCCGACATCTCGCCATCTTTCTTTTGTTTGCCCATGTCATCGTTAACTGCGTTTCGCTCTTGTCGAAGTGATACTCTTGCCTCTTCAAGCTTTTCTTTAGCTTGTTTACCAAGTTGAATCCTTCTTTCACCCGTTAGGTCAGGAAAAATAATTCTTAAGCCCTTCTCATCAACGGAAGTTGATACTCCGAGGTCAGCTACAATAACCGCTTTTTCTATCGCTTTGATAAGACCACCGTCCCATGGTGATACACGAATACATTTCGCGTCTTCGATACCAATTGAAGCAACATTAGACAACGGAACCATCTCTCCATATGATTCAACGCGAACCTGATCCAAGAAAGCGGTTGATGCCCGTCCTGTTCTGATGTTTTGATATTCATTTTGGAGCCAAGTCTCTATTGATTTAGCTTTGTTTAGGAAATTTGAAAAATTGTATGACATATAATAACCATTATAGCATGAGATTGGTGGTTTTTCGAGAGCATATAAATTTATTTATGGAATGAGTTTCTTCGCAGAGCCTTTGCCTAGGGCAAAGGCTCGAGGACTGAAACGGAATGGAGTGAATAAATTTTGAATTAAAAAATCTTATTCACAACTTCCTCAATATCCAATCCCAAAGATCCCGCAGATTCAAACACAAAATCAGGATAGTACAAAAGATACGTTAACAGTGATGACGTATGCTGAACGAATATCCCCCTCTTCGGATGAATCGAAAGCTTATATACGACCGGCTGATTATGGAATGAAATCTTAGAAATATTAGTTACCACATTTTTAACTCCTTCCTTTTCAAGCATTGAAAGATTGGCAACATCAAACATAGCTATGCCATTTACATCTTTTTGAACTAATGGAAGAAAAGTATAGAAATCTTCACCCTTAAAGTCAGGTATAACCGCTACATAGACTTGATGACCTTGAATATATTCACGAAATGTAAGCTCGTCGAAGGTATGTCGTAGCGAATCAATATTCTCTATAAATTGCGGTGCGTTATATGAAAGATTTATATTTTTATGATTCTTGTATTTTGAATGCTTTGTCTCAAGTGTGTGAATCGGCAAAAACAATTGTCTCATAAACTTTGCAACAATCTCACCAGTTGTAACTGCGTTCTCATTATATTCTTTTGCATTTATATGTATTTGATGCGGGAATTTTATTTTAAAATTTTCTGTATTATTTATTTTTACGAGCGCTTCCAATTTTTCTGCATTATGAAAGATCTCATCTTCCGCTTTGTATACAAAAGTTGAATGTTTGGCAAAGAGCTTTGTATTTTGCTTAATATTGTCAATAGCCTTGTCAATATTGTGAACAAATACAAAAACGCGATCATAGCTTTTAAGCTTTATTTCAGGGGTTATTTTTCTTCCATGCATCAGCCACTCTGATTCCATCGATACGGCACAGATTTCAATATCAATGTCTTTATATATCTTGATCAACGTCTGCTCAAGTGAGATGATATCCTCTTGAACGTTGTGGCGAAGATACGCATCCTCGATGTGTGCAGGCTTGATAAATAAAAACTTTTGCATAGGTAGAGTTATTATATAATTTTTCTTACGTAAACGCACTCTTTCGCAATTTTTCTCTAAAGAATTTTATGGCAAAGCGGTGAGCTTCGGCATTGATCTTGATGATTTCATCTTCCTTCACATTTTTCTCAGTTAAAATTTCTTTATTGAGCACTTCTCGAGCCCTGTGATTTTTATCTTTCACGATAGATACTGAGTCCTTGAAAAAATGTTGTGCAACTCCAAGCTGGACCTGATTACCGTCAGTCACGACCAGGTTTGGCATTCCCCATTCCTCATGCTTAAATCGGCGAGTTAATACTTCAAACAAGGCCTTTCCGTCATCTGCATTATCTTGCCCACGAATAATAAATTTCTTATATTCATGCTTTCGAAATTGCCCATTCACCATCACGACCATTACCCCGATCATATTCTTCCCTCCCATATGCGCAATATCATAGGCTTCAATGCGAACGTCATTTTCCGTTTGCTCACGATTCATCAGAGAAATATCATTGATATGATTCAGGGCATAAATCTTATTTCGAATAAGTGCCGCTTGTTCAAATTCTTTTTTCTTGGCCAAGTCCCCCATCTCTTTTTCCAAAATTTTTAGAACCTTTTCAGTGTTACCTGATAGGAATAATTTTATTTTCTCGACTTGTTTTTTATAATCCTTAGCTGAAATCTTATCGATACAGGTTCCGGGACACTGTCCAATGCTATAGTTAAAGCACGGCTTGCCTTTTCCCATAACGCATTTCTCATCTCGGTACGGAAATAATCTTCGGACAATTTTTAAGGCTGCTCGTAACTGAATCGTCGACAAGAATGGACCATAGTAATTATCAATATTTAAATTTTCGATATTTCTTCCTCGTACAATTTTTACCACAGGAAACTCCTCATCGGTTATCTCGATATACGAATAACTCTTATCATCTTTTTCTTTCGTATTGTAATACGGCTTATTGAGCTTGATCAATTGTGTTTCCAACAGCAATGCTTCCAAAACCGAATTAGTTTTTTGAAATTTGATTATATCAGCCTTCGCCACCATATCAACCAAAAGCATTCCTCTGGTTTTTATTAAGTCAGGGGCAAAATAGCTTTTCACGCGATCTTTCAATGAAGTAGCTTTTCCGATATAGAGAATCTCCTTTCCTTTTTGGAAAAAGTACACTCCGGGCGCCTCAATTATTTTTATTTTTTTAAATTGTTCGAGCTGCATATTATCGTTCTATTTCAACTGAAGTATCGTCAACTATCGGGGCCTCAACTGGCACAATCTCCTTCTTATCCTTATTTTTAAAATCACATTGATAGGCCGCACATGACTGCATAAACTCTCTCAAATATGATGCGGCACCAGCCGTATTTGTTGCAGGACCTTTTTCAAGCATGTAGACAATTGCATACTTTGGCTCAGTATATGGCCAATATCCCACAAACCAAGAGTTAATAAACTGGTTTCGTGTTCCTGTCTGGGCGGTTCCTGTTTTTCCAGCCAATTTTAATCCTTCAAAATTTAATGACTTTGCCGTTCCTGCAGTTACCGTCAAGCGCATACCTTCAGAAATTTCTGTAAAATAATTTTGATCGACTTTTTTAAGCTTGTCGGCAATTTCTACATACTTCGTTTCTTCAGCCGTATTTATTTTAAACTGAGGAACATTCTTTGCATCATTAGCCAAAATCATCGTCATACCCAGCGCCTGAATTGGTGAAATAGAAAATCCATACTGGCCAATCGATGAGTTATATGTATCTCCAAGTCTCCAGATATCGCCTTTAAAGGCTTTCAGTTTCCATTCAGGGGTTGGAATAACTGACTGCTTACTTTGAAAGAAATTTCCTGTGTGCAAATTATCCAATCCAAAATATTTTGAATATTCATCGAGCTTGGTGATTCCTAAACCTTTCTTTCCTGGCACACCTCCACCAATGGTATAGAAATATACGTCTGACGATACAGCGATCGCCTCCCGAACATCCGTATAGCCGTGAGCCTTCCAGTCTTTAAATACGGTACTGTTTCCAGGATTATACGGGTTTGGAACAACAAGCTTTCCAGTTGATAATATTTCCTCACGTGCGGTTACAACCCCCTCATTCAAACCAGCCAACGCAAACATTGGCTTTACGATAGATCCAGGAGCATACAAACCATCAACGTATCGGTTTAAGAAAATACTTCTTGGATCATTGATATATCCCGATATTTTTGGAACATCAGTTCCAATTGACATGATGTTGGAATCAAAGTCAGGGTAGGTTACGGCTGCAATAATTGATCCGTCGGTTACATCAGCAATTAGTGCCACGCCTCCATTATAATTACTTCTCGTCCCGGCTTTTTTAAAGGTCTCAAAAAGAGCAGATTGTACTTCATAGTCAATCGTCAAATGAACATCCTCTCCATTTTCTGGAAGGTCAACAATATTTTGTGAAATAAGATTTCCGGCTGAGTCAGTCTCAGAATAAAAATATCCTGCCTTACCGTTTAATATGTCATTGTAATATTTCTCGATTCCCCCGATTGTTTCAACCTCTTTATTTATGTAAAACCCATTTTTGTCTCTTTTTGGAAACTTGATATACCCCAAAAGATTTCCAATTCCATTTGAATCTTTGTATTTTCTAATTTGCGTATTGTCGGTCGAAGTTGCGGACGTCGTTGTCGCGCTATCCTCATTCCATGCAAGTGGAATTTTATTTCTATCATAGATAACTCCGCGTGATGAAAAAATTGGCGTTGTTTCAAATCGATTATTCTCAGCCTTATTTTCATAAAATTCTCCTTTCACAATTTGCAGCTTGTACGAGTTATAAAAGAAAAATGTAAAAACAATAAGCACGATAAAAATAATTATATAAAATATATAACTTGAAATCGGTTTTATGATGCGACCTTCTAATTGACTATGATCAAAGGATGGAAGATTGAGCTGGTCAATTAATATGTCTTCTGGAGATATATCTTTCTTCATCTATGCTTTTATTTGAAACTAACTTTATACATGTTTTGCGGAGAAACAATCAGCTGTGCATACACGATAGTAAATGTAGACTTATTGTCTTCATCAACATTTATAATCTTGGCAAATGGCTTAAGGCCATCTACTGTTCGAACGTATACATATGAATCTATTGCTACCACTGTCTTTGGCGGTACTTTGGCTATAAGCTGTCCATAGCCGAGCCCTTCAAATACATATGATTGATACGTCTTATTCGCCTCTTTCACAACTTCGGTCTCCACTTCTAGTATATCAGTTGTTGAAGACGTTGTGGTAGACATATCTCCTGCCGGAACTTCAGGCCCGGTTGCGACTGCGCCCGATTGCTCAATCAGAAAATTATTCTTAAAGCCCGCATCTGAAAATAGTTTGATTCGGATTGTCGAAGATGAATTTTCTGTCGTTACCCCCATTAAGCTTTCGTTAAAATAATCATATACGTATGCGCCGTCAGCAACATATGAACCATCTTTTTGTTTTGAAATGAACTCGTCAGTTTTTAAAAAAACTGGGGCCACATTGTATGACATATCAACCGACATTTTTCTGCTCATTTGCATATCAGCATTTTCAGTTTGTGCCGTTAGCGCACTCGATGCATATCCATGAACATAATATCTTGTTTGAGGAATAACATAGACACAAATGATCAATAGCAATATTGTTGTTATCGTTCGATAGATAATAGACTTATACTCAAAGAGACTATTGCCTTGACTGGCAACTTTGTAAGCATTTCTCTTTCTTCTATTTCCCAAACTAATAATACTTCTACCGCCCAACTTGTTAGTGAGACTGGTAAAAGCGTCGTTTGATAAATATCGGTTTTTTAATTTATCTCCTGATTGATAGCTCATCTTCATTTTCTATGATTATATCACGATAATAGTCTATATTGGCTGCAATCATTCCGGTACCGCGAACAACGGCTGTGAGAGGGTCTTCTGAAACGACAACTTTGATTCCCAGGTATTCTGAAAGGGCTTCATCAAGGCCTTTGATGAGTGCCCCTCCTCCGGTTAGGAAAATACCATGTTCCATAATGTCAGACACGATTTCCGGAGGTGCTGATTCAAGTACTTCTTTCACTGATTCAAATAATGAGTCAGCTGAAATATGAATCGCATCATGAATATCCTCTTCCGTAACCACAATTTCTTTCGGCAAACCAGTCACCAAGTCTCTTCCTCGAACAGTCGATTCACGAACTGGATCAGATGGAATGATGTTTGATAATTCAATCTTCAATTGTTCTGCCGATTTTTCGCCAACCAAAACCTTAAACTCATTTCTGATGTATGAAATAACATCTGTGTTAAATCGGTCTCCCGCAACTTTAAGATTTTTTCCCTTAACAATTCCAGAAAGCGAAATGATAGCAATGTCAGCTGTTCCTCCGCCAATATCAATTACCATATTTCCTTGTGCCTCCTTGATTGGCAAACCGATTCCGACTGCAGCGGCAATAGGTTCTTCAATAATAAATACGTGACGAGATCCCGCATTGTACGCAGCATCGCGAACTGCACGTCTTTCAACGTTTGTTACTCCGTATGGAACTCCGATCACCACAGACTGAAGTGATGAAATTTTTAATATATCAATTGTCTTCTTGATGAAATATGAAAGCATTTCCTCCGTTACCTCGAAGTCTGAAATAACTCCGTCAACAAGTGGACGAATAGCCGAGATGTGACTTGGAGTTTTTCCAAGCATGATTTTAGCCTGATTTCCAACAGCTACCACTTGGTTTGTTTTTTGGTTAATTGCCACAACTGACGGCTCATTGATGATAACTCCTTTTCCGTCAACGTATACCAGTGTATTTGCCGTACCCAGGTCGATTCCCACGCTTTGTCCTTTGCCTGACATGGTGTTAGCGGCCATTTTTTTGAAGAATTTGAATGCCATATTTTCCCCAATCATAGCATAGATTACCATAAGTTAAAATGGCAATTTTCCTCTAAACCCGAATAAAAAAAGAGCTACATTAAACCCTCAATTAAAATGACTTAGACGAAAAAGTCTAAGTCATTTTTAATTTCAGGTTTGGAGGCGTGAAATCAAGACGGTGTTTTATTGAGCGTCCTCAGTCGGCTCGTTGATCTTTAGGTTTAGTCTAGAATTGTTTTTCATTCCGAAAACTCTAAGCAATGTTCTGATAGCTTTCGCTGTAGAACCTTCACGACCAATGATCTTACCCATGTCGTTCTTGTTAACTTCTAGAGTCAACAAAACTCCCATCTCATCTACTGTTCTGATAACTTTAATATTCTCTTGATCTTCAACCAGAGGTTTTATTATGTTTAACAGAAATTGTGTGTCGTCTATATTTTGCATATTGTTTGTTTGATTACTGTTTAATTATTAATAACTCTATTATAACAAAAAACAGCTCGATGTATAGCTGTTTGTTGTTTATAAATTATTTAGCTTCTGCTTTTGCAACTGGAGTTTTCTTAGGTAGAACGTTTTTCTTTTTACCTTCGATGATTCCCGCGTTAACAAATAGGTTGTGCACTGTTGGTGACAGTTGTGCCCCGTCTTTTATAAATGCCTTAATCTTGTCAGCCTTGAATGACTCTTTCTCTATAGTTTTTTTACGGAAATCTACAGATCCAAGTACTTCAATAGCCTTACCACTTCTTGCGGCATACTTTGAATTGATCAGAACTAGTCTGAATGATGGGTCGTTTTTTCTTCCTACTCTTTGTAGTCTTATGTTTAACATGCTCAATAATATAGCATAAAGTTTTACGGGAGGCAAATGGTTTTATAAGGGTTTATTTAAAAATGAAGGTTTCAAGACAATTGACAATTACACAAAATAGATATATAATATATAAGTCCAGTTATTTGGAACAAACACATACAGAATATATAGAAATGTTACTCGCTACGATTACTCACAAAGACGGAAGAGGCAACCTGGCAATTTTTGCAGGTAAGGAAGGATTCAGAAAACCTGAGGTAAGAGACCTGTCGACAAAGCAGATCAAAGACCTTGAGCAGGCGCTTATGTTCAGTGCCCCAACGCCGGAGCGCAAAAAACGCAAAACAAGAGAGCTGGAAATGGCATAATCACCACTTCTGGTATCACGAAATACAGCCTTCATGAGACAATGTCATCATGAGGGCTTCACTATTGCCTTATACTGTATTTATTGTTAATATAATCAAATAAATAAGGCCCCATCGTCTATCGGTTAGGACAGCAGGTTTTCAATCTGTTAAGCGGAGTTCGATTCTCCGTGGGGTCACCAACAAAAAAAATGCGCCACAAGCTTGTGGCGCATTTTTTTACGGATTAGCGTAACAACCCGCACCAACCCAAGCAGATTCTTCTATGGGAACCGTTGCCGACGTGCCCCCACTGCTGCCAACGCAATAAAACCGACCCTTACCTTGCAGCCAGGCCATGATTGAAAATGTGGTGTTCATTGACTGTGCGGAACCTATATAGAATCTCCCTCCGCCCGGTCCACTTATTGTTCGAGATACGATATTTTTGCAAATTTCTCTTGCCTGCTCAGCATACGTCCCGGAGAAACTTGATTCACAGGAAGCGGCGTCGTTTCTCCATGCGCCAGTCTGAAGTGAGGAATAATTTCTTGTTTCATTAAACTGATAATGAAGCAAAACAGCAAACTGCTGCACTTCTCTCATCGTAGCTGCGTCGTTCGCCTTCAGTTTTGCCGAATTTAATGAAGCCAAAACGATTGATGAAAGCAGGCCGATGATTGAAATGACCACTAGCAGTTCTATGAGAGTAAATCCTTTATTCCTTCGCATGTTATATATGATACCACACCAAATCATTGGTGATTATACGGTTAACTTTCTACTCGCAGGTCTTGTATACCAAGACACGGTAGTGAGCACTAGCAGCAACAATGCAGGTATCGTTGCAGTAATCGGTTCCCCGTTTGCAATATGCGAAAATATAGCACCAGACATCGTAAAGAAAAATCCTGCATAGGCCCATTCCTTTACCAAAGGATACCGAGGCGCGAGAATCGCAATTGTGCCTAAAATTTTCCATACCCCAAGTATGGTTAGGAAATAAAGTGGGTAGCCGAGATTGGCCATCATATCTACTTCCATCGGCATTTTTATTATTTGGACGATTCCGGTTGAAATCATTCCCAATCCGAGCCAAAGTGTCGATATCCAATATATAATTTTTTGTGTTTTTGTCATGTTGTTTGTATTAATTAATGAGTTGAGATGAATTGTCGTGTTATCGGTCCAAAGAATCCAACCGCAGGACTAATGCCGCTCGCCTTCTGGAATCGTGCCAAGGCCGCTCTTGTTGCTGCGCCAAAGAATGACGTCTCCTTCCCTATTGATCCGGCGCCAACGATAGACACCGTAAATCCTTTTGCATTCAAGAATTGCTGAAGACTTTTTACTTCGGGATTATTTGTGCCAGCAGATAAGGTTCTCGTAAATACATATGCGGTTGGTACCGTTGGATTTACCGGATTAATATATGGCACCAAGCTTGCAGGTATTGAGCCTGCTCCTCCTGATGACCCTGCAGAGAGTCTAGGCTGCTCCACAACAGGTTCTGGGGTCGGGGTCGCACTTACGACCGCAGGCGTAGTAAATGTCATATCTGATGAGGTTCCCGTTCCGCTACTATTTGTAGCAAAAGCTTGATAATGATATGTCGTATTTGGAGTCAGTCCTGAAATGTTTTGAGAAAAAGCCCCGGTATTGAATGTTCCAGTTGTTGAAGCCACGGAACCGTATGAGGTCGTCAAACCATAATTAAACCCACGCACCGTTGAGCTGGCATTATTATTATTTGTGATATCCCCGTTGAGTGTTGCAGTCGATGTCCCAATTGAAGAGGCCGACTGAGCAGAGATGGTCGGTCGAGTAACAACCACTGAAGAAGTGACAAGAGTCGCATCTGTCGTGCTTGAAGTATTTCCTGACGGGTCAGTTGTTATGATTCGATAATGATACGTAGTGCTTGGAGTAAGTGATGAAAATGAAGCGTTGTGAGTTGTTGTTGCTGGAGAGATAGAAACAGTTGAGCCGTATGATGTGGTTAAACCAAATTGAATGGTCGATGTTGCGACTTCATTTGTTGTCCAAGTAAGCTGAGCAGTTGTTGCTGATATTGAAGTTGTGGCAGTTGAAATTACAGGCGCAGTTGTATCTGGAGCAACATATATCTGAGTCGTGAATGTCTGATCAGATGAAGTCGAGATATTTCCCGAAGAATCTATCGCCAAGACTTGATAGTGATATAACGTATTCGGAGTCAAAGAAGAAATTGTCACACTGTGGGAACTCGTTGCGGATGAACTTGCGACCGTTCCATATGAAGTTGTCAGCCCGTATCTAATTGATGAAGAGGCAGATTCATTCGTTGTCCAAGAAACTTGTGCCGTTGACGTCGCCGTCGATGTTGCAATCGCACTTATTACAGGTGCAGTGGTATCGGCAGCAACAACTGCATATGAAATTGAGTTCGGATCAGTCCATAACTGACCGTTTGTAAATGCCAAAGTTTTTGTTCCACTTGAGGCCGGTGTATAGGTAAATGTAAATGATGTAGTTGTAGCATTAGGCTTCACAGTAACGGAAGATGAGCTCGCCGCTCCGCCTGAAGGTGTAAAAATTCCGCCATTTCCCCCATCACTAATAGTTACAGTAGAGCTTCCGTTAAAATATCCATTAGTTGGAGTTGTCACGGTAAAAACTGTTGAGGTAGCCAAGCTTCCTGAAGATGGACCTGAAGCAGTATAATTGAAAGGAAGAATGGCACGAATGGCAGCCAAAACATCCGGTCTCATCATGTCATGTCCCCAACTGTTTGGGTGAAGTTTATCAACGTTATAATATGTTGTGTCATTATATGAACCAAGTGGCCCCATGCCGGCAAGTGATCCGGAGTCTATAATATAATCAGTCCAATTCACACCTTGATTTGCGACATATAATTTAGAAGTTGTCGCAGAAGCCGTAGCATCAGCCAACATTCCAGCATTAACCGTTTGTCGGTCAACATCAACTGTTGTAGTGGAACTATAATATGCACTTACAGCCGTCATCCATGCAACTTTCAAACCTGCAGCTTTCGAACTTGCCCCGTAGGCTTTGGCTTTGGCAAGTACCTGAGATGTTGAAGATCCACTAAACAGATCATTTATTATTTCATATGGAACAACAAGCGTCGGATACAGCGGATTGTAGAAAGAGTTTATTTGTGCCGCTTGGTCACTTTGCATTTGTGTTATAGTTTGCCCGATCACTCCATAGTTATACACCTCATACCCCTCTCCACTTAAGAGCGTTGCGATTTGTTGAGCATATCCGTTTGTACCGACAGCTTTTTGACCGGCAACATATGAGTTTCCATCAAATACAATTCGGGCAAAAGGAAGAA
>Ga0247807_10001057_pt1 | contig 16748 bp, 12 predicted proteins | sample UWRJL074202C1_FD_179931 | JGI IMG/M metagenome (GOLD analysis project Ga0247807, IMG submission 179931) | Plant litter microbial communities from Arlington Agricultural Research Station in Wisconsin, United States - UWRJ-L074-202C-1 | ecosystem: Environmental > Terrestrial > Plant litter >...
TTGATGATCTTTTACGGATTTTCAATAAATCTAAGATTTTCTGATGGGTTTTTTGATGATCTTTTACGGATTTTCAATAAATCTAAGATTTTCTGATGGGTTTTTTGATGATCTTTTATGGATTTTCAATAAATCTAAGATTTTCTGATGGGTTTTTTGATGATCTTTTATGGATTTTCAATAAATCTGATGATTTTCTGATGGTTTTTTTTGGGAGAGTTTTGTCAATGTCTGTTTATCAAGGAATGAGGTGTTTAAGCTCATTGTTCCTGGACGGGTTTCCCAAAGTACTTTTGGAAATAAGAAGGGGATCACAATGCACTTTCTGATCCCCTTCTCGTTTTTATCAGTATTAGGGAGAAGATGCTTGGGCTCACCGTTTCTGGATGGGATCACAATGTACTTTCTTCCTTATTTCTATCAGTATAAGGGAGGAGGTGCTTGTGCTCACCGTTTCTGGATGGGATCACAATTTACTTTCTGATCCCCTCCTTGTTGCGTCTATTCTTGGGTACCTCTTTCCTTATGATGGACATTGTCCAGTCATCCCCCAACTACATGCCTTCCCATTACTATAAGGGAAGGAAGCAACAGTGTTGCAAGTGGCATGTTATAATTCGCAACCGCCCACGATGAGGGGACCAACTTTCTTCTTCTCTACACATTACACCAGCACCTGCACCCATCACCACCACATAATCGTCCCCGTCGGTTTGGGTTGAAAACATCAAGATCTCACATTATCACCTAACCGGCACTACCGATTGGGTTTCAAGACATCAAGACTTCACATCATCATCTTGTGATCCCCGTTAGTCTGAGTTGAAAACATCAAGATTCTACATCATCATCTTGTGATCTCTCTCAGTCTGGGTTGAAAACATCAAGATTCCACATCATTATCTTGTGATCCCTGTCAGTCAGGGTTGAAAACATCAAGATTCCACATTATCACCTAATCGTCCCCGTCGATCAGGCGGGAAGACGCAAAAATGCTTTTCGATACCCAGAATATTGCCAGCCTCATGGTCATGATCACATGGGCATGCCTCAATGTTGGAACCCACGTCAACCTTCGCTATCAGTACATCCTGCCAACCCAAGACAAAATCGTTGAATTGTTCGGCTTGATGGGGATCACATTCTGTCCTGGACTCCTCGAAGCCCTTAATGCTGCTGCACCACCTACCATCAGTTGGTTTCAGTCTCTCCCTGACACCATCCCTCTTCACGTTTGGGGGATCTATGTCCTGATACTCAAGAAACGGGGCCACCGATCCCTGATCTACATTGGGTCTGGTACAGGGTTCTATAGAGGGGTTCGTGCACGCGTCAAAGAACATCGGGATCACAAAGTCTGTCCCCGCTACGTCGAACAAGCATGTGCTCAGGGTTATGAGATCACGGACATCCGTCTTCTGGCTCACTGCCCGATCCCAAAAGCAGCAGACGTTGCCATAATCCGTACTGTGATCGTCGCCTTAGAAGCCGCTTTCAGCTGCGTCTTCTGGGCTATGTATCACTCCAACAGACTCTATGGGTTCGGAAACATCTGCCCTTGGTCTCGGGATCAATTTGAATATGGTGGTCTCTGCAGTCACAATGCCCTCTCAGAAGGTATTCGCAGCGGTGAAGATTTTGATTTCAGCGAACAAGAGCTCGAAAATATGGCTGCTGAGATCAAAGAGAAAAACCGCCTGTACCAGATTCAGTATCAACGGGATCTACGCGCGAACCCAACTGAGAGCTACAAAGCCCGCATAAAGGTTCACAATGAGAAGCAGAAGCCTGGTACCCAAGTACGACAGAAGGCAGCAGTCGAGAATCAGCTGTACCGATGTGATGTCTGTGATGTCTCATGCCGGGATCATGCATCCCTTGTCCGTCACAATGCCTCTCCCCGTCACCAGAGGCGATCCCTTCGAGGAGACGGAGCCTACGAATGTGCTCCCTGTGGATTCTCCAACAAGTACTTGTCCAACTACAACGTCCATCTGAAGACCAAGACCCATATTCGCAACGCTCGCGTCCGGAAAAGTTCGATTGGGCTCATGCAAAGTACTTCTGAAGTGAAGACAGCCACCTCTAGCGTCGAGACAAGTGATCCCGGCGTGAAGACAGGTAGTTCTGTCTTCAAGGCTGGTACTCTTGACCAGTGGTTGGGATCGGGCTTACGCTCGACCTGATCACATTTTCGCAACGTTTCTTTTTGGGGATCTCGTGGGATCCGTTATTATTACAGCATCGTCAAGCATACCTATACTAATCGAACATGATAGATCTATCTTCTAACTTACGTGCCCTCCGTCGTCTCCGCACTGCTTGCGAGCGGGCTAAGCGCACTCTGTCTTCCTCCGCACAAACCTCAATCGAAATCGACTCTCTTTACGAGGGTATTGACTTCTACACCTCCATCACCCGTGCCCGTTTCGAGGAGCTCTGCCAGGATCTCTTCCGTTCCACCACCTCCCCAGTCGACCGTGTCCTCGCCGATGCTAAGCTCGACAAATCCAAGGTCCACGAAGTTGTCCTCGTCGGAGGTTCCACTCGTATTCCTAGAATCCAAAAGCTCATCACCGACTACTTCAACGGTAAGGAGCCCAACAAGTCCATCAACCCTGATGAGGCTGTTGCATACGGTGCTGCCGTCCAGGCCGCCATTCTCTCTGGTGACACCTCATCCAAGTCCACCAACGAGATTCTCCTCCTCGATGTCGCGCCATTGTCTCTCGGTATCGAGACTGCTGGTGGACAGATGACCAAGCTCATTCCCCGTAACACCACTATCCCAACCAAGAAGTCCGAGGTCTTCTCTACCTTCTCCGACAACCAACCTGGTGTGCTTATCCAAGTATTCGAGGGTGAGCGTCAACGCACCAAGGACAACAACCTCCTCGGAAAGTTCGAGCTTACAGGTATCCCACCTGCGCCTCGTGGTGTTCCTCAAATTGAGGTTACCTTCGATGTTGACGCCAACGGAATCATGAACGTCTCTGCTCTCGAGAAGGGAACCGGAAAGTCCAACAAGATTGTCATCACCAACGACAAGGGCCGTCTTTCCAAGGAGGAGATTGAGCGCATGTTGGCTGAGGCCGAGAAGTACAAGGAGGAGGATGAGGCAGAGGCTGGTCGTATCTCGGCCAAGAACGGCCTTGAGTCTTACGCATACTCACTCAAGAACACCCTCTCCGACTCTAAGGTTGACGAGAAGCTTGAGGCTGCCGACAAGGAGGCCCTCAAGGCTGAGATCGACAAAACCGTTGCCTGGTTGGATGAGAGCCAACAGGCTACCAAGGAAGAGTACGAGGAGCACCAGAAGGAGTTGGAGGCTGTCGCCAACCCCATCATGATGAAGTTCTACGGTGCTGGTGGAGAGGGAGGTGCTGGTATGCCAGGAATGCCAGGTGGTGCTGGAGGACCAGGTGGTTTCCCCGGTGCTGGAGGACCTACATCAACTCACGATGACGGACCAACTGTCGAGGAAGTCGATTAGATTGCATTTCACGAATCTCTTTAGTTGATTTCTTGCATTGGACGGTCATATTTCCTGTCGGAGCGTTTCACTGATATCTGGTGTCCATGGGGTCCTTTTTCATACCTACTAGGGCTAGACTTTTCGCGGTTTGCGTTTCATTTTTACGGCGATACACTGGAAAAGTCCGGTGTTGATCGCACCGCATATGTAGTACAGAAAAGCCTTCATATAGAGGGTGGTACAAAAATAAAATCGTAAAACTTATCTATCAATTCTCCTTATAATGTGACATTGTGACATTGTGATAGGCGTGACAAAAAAGGTACTTTAGACCAGTGTCCAATAGCAACTGCATCGACAAAACGCATAAAAATGATCCTGTTGGAACGCTCGATTTATGTGAATAAATAATCCTGGTGATCCCAATTAATTAATTGTACACCAATTCGTTCATTTCAGTGCCGGAACGCTTTTTATGACGCCTGTTCAGCGTGACGCCTTGACCCAGGCTTAAAAAGGTCCAACTTCACCTACCCAAAAAAATCTCAAAATCGTTCGATGTTCCAACCAGACAACCACAACACCACTACAATGTCTGCAAAATCTCCGCACCCCGTTACGACCAGTTCCTACTCAGCTAGGGCTGCGAAAGCTACTCATCCCCTTTCAAATTATCTACTGCGTCTCATGAGCATCAAGCATTCCAACCTATGTCTCAGTGCCGACGTCTCGAACGCGAACCAACTTCTGAACCTCGCCGATACAATCGGCCCCTCAATTGTCGTACTTAAAACGCATTACGACTTGATCAACAACTGGGACTATAATCCTACGACAGGTACCGGGGCCAAGCTTGCTCGTCTGGCCCGTCGCCATGGCTTCCTGATATTCGAGGACCGCAAATTCGGCGATATTGGAAACACGGTGCAGCTGCAGTATACAGAAGGCACCGCGAAGATTATCGAGTGGTCGCATATCACAAATGTCAATATGATACCCGGCAAGGCAGTGGTAGATAGCATGGCTGATGCAGCGGTGCGGTGGAGAGAGAGAAAACGCTACGAGGTTAAGACCGATATATCTGTTGGAACTCCTAGGGCGGAGAGTGTGGACTCTGACAATAGCGACGGCGAGGATGTTACGAAGACGCCGGTGCCAGAAATGGAGTCCGGATTAGAGGCATATAAGGGCGCGCGAGATGGAAGGAAAGCAAGCATTGTCTCGATAACTACGGTTTCGCAGCGCTTTGAGCCTGCCAATAGCCCAAGGAACTGGGAGTCATTTGGGGAGGATGAGGAAGAAGTCATCTACCCAGGCATTGAGGAGGCTCCGTTGGAGAGAGGGCTTTTAATACTGGCGCAGATGAGCAGCAAAGGAAATTTTATGACTGCAGACTACACACAGGCTTGCGTGGAAAGCGCAAGGGATCACAAGAATTATGTCATGGGCTTTGTATCTCAACAATCATTAAACTCGGTACCCGAGGACAGCTTTTTGAGCATGACGCCTGGGTGTCAATTACCTCCCGAGGATGCAGAAGAAGATGCGGTAATGGAGGGTGATGGCAAAGGACAGCAATATAACACACCGAAGAAGATTGTGGGCTTGTTAGGTAACGATATTGCGATCGTTGGGAGAGGCATTATTAAGGCTGCGAACCCCAGAGCAGAAGCTGAACGATACAGAAGAAGTGCGTGGGTAGCTTACGAGGAGAGGATTGCTGTATAAATTCTTCAATATGACTAGGGGAATCTGGAGTAGGGAGTTGGAGGAGAAATTGGTTAAGGGAAGTATACCGGATGGGATATGTCCTGACTTTTCTGTCCACTGGCTAGGCATTCAATCACGTTTCCAGACTTTGATGGCATCATTAATCTTATCTAAATATTCATTTCATCAGAGCAAGTCAGCCTATATTCTAGGATATTCACAGAGTATCGCAAGTGGCGATTTAGTCGAAAATGCAGTTCAAAACATTGCTTGATATGTCATGACGATTAACTCATTAGAGCAGCCTCGCAACCAAGTTCTATGTACAAGCGTGGCACATTGGTAAAGACAATGTTGCCAAAGATTACAATGTAAACTTTACCAAAATTGGTTGATCTGTTTTGAATGATAGACAAATCTAGAAACACTGGAGGCTTATCTTGCAAGCCTTTACTAAATCTGGATCTCACGAGTCCTCAAGTTCTAGTACTTTGAATGTTGCACTAATTACACCTCTTCTGACACCAACATCAAGACTACTCAGCCACCAAAGTTGGAACGGGTTGCACGATGCAGCTTCGACCGCATGTGTTTGCACAATAGCTCATTAACAAGGTAGTTTTGTTGTAGGAGCAGGCGCTCTCATGCAGGTGAGCATGTCCAACTTACTTCATCATAACTAGCACCAAATCAAAAACGTTCAACTCCACCAACTTGAGCAGAATCCAACATGCAATGTCCACCGATAGCGATTTAGCCAATAATGCCTTGCCACCGCTTGTAGTCTCATCTCGGCTGTATATCAATTGCGTCCCGTTTCCCAGCCCAAATTAAAGGAACCTCAAGATCACGTTGTGCTCTGATCGTAGCAATTTTGTACCTTCAAGCTTACTCGAATAGCACAATACCATCATGTGATTTCTAAAAGAAAGGGGGCTAGGCACTGTAATTTATTATCTGACGTATTGAAGGTATCAGGATGTAACCATATTGAAGTCGCGAAATATTAATAGGTCTTTTCAGCTGCTTGTTTCGAGAGAAGCAATATTGTCTGCTTTACAGACGTTCTTGAATAAGGAACTGCTCACCATATCAGCTGTTCCGCGAGTCTCACCAAGGAGTGCACATTGGATTTGAATAACATAAAGTACGTGTAAGGTATCTAGTGTAAGAAATATTCCTGAGATATATTAGAGGTCTCAGAAGCTAGTCTCGGGTAGATTTCGTTTCTTGTGAATGAGACATCCGGATGCGAAATGGACTGACAAGTGATTTAAATAGTCATTGGGTTGGTGTGAGGGACTAGAACATAAGACTAGGAATTGACTTTGCATCTAGATTAATCGCTGTTGTTCTTCAATTCTACACGTTTAGCTACATTACTTGTGTAGCTTAATTGACCAAGCTTTGCCCATATTACCAGCACATGATCATAATTGAGGTATTGTTACACTCCAATATTCATACATCGTCCACCTAGATTTTCAAGATCTTTCTGTACTACCATGTACCCTTTTCCGTTCTTCCCTGACAATCCTATTGAACTCCTCATCACTTGGGAACCCTAGAAAAGGTTTCGACATAGCCTCCCCAGGCTCTATCTTCTTATCCCGACTTCTCCACACATCCTCACTACTTCTTCCTACGTCTTCTGTTCCCTCCTTTGAATATTTCGCCCGCTCTTTGTCCCTATATCTCCCTCGTATCGCTTCAGCTTTCTCGTTTTCGGACCATGTCCGTGTGCGCATGCAAAACCAAAAATCATTCCAGGAGTCGGAACATGAGCGTACTGTGCCGTAGCGATATAAATTATTGAATTGACCACCCATAGAATTGCAATAAAAAGCGGCGTCGAAGGCGTCGCGACAAGACATCGTCTTGGGGAGCAACTGATCACTCAGTGGGAGCTTGCTCTCATCTGTGGTTGAGGATGCCGGAGTGGAGGATGACGCCGCTTTGGGTACACGGGAGTACTTGGTGCTGCTGGGTTTGGTGTCTGCCGCTATTTCCTGGAGGAAGGACTCAAGTTCTTGCTCTGCGATCTCATCTCGACTTAGAGGTTTCGAGGCTGGAGGTTTTGGAGCGGTTTGTAGAGGTTCTTGGAATGCCGGGGCGGCTTGTGATGGCAACGAGGCAGCTCCTCCTTGTTCTGGAGCTGCCGGCGAGCTGGTAAAAGGCCATACCATAATTGTGTCTGTTCACCGTGGTTTTACAGAGGTTGATGAGGCTGAATTTAGGTTTGTAGATCAATCTTGGGAAAAGTTCCATAGAAATGGAGATTGACACATGTACCCTGCCAAGAGCTATTATTACCTTATTGATGGTACCATAAACGATCTGGGAAAACTTGTAGCTTATAGAATTTCCAGATTAGACTAATCTTTTACCATACCTCCATATCAAATTCTTTCATTCATCTGCTACTATGTTGCATAGTATACAAGTGTGACAATCTTTTCGAAATGCCAAGGGTGTGTCTGGATCAATCTGCCCGTACACCTGGCGGTGATCTTGTTTTACGGTATGAGGCTGATACTTAGCCTTATGACGTCCTTCTTCACAGGTATTTTAGGGACGCGTTACCATAAATTGCTTCATCATTTGCTGCCGACATGTTATGATACAAATCTATGAGCAGTCATGAGTAGACGCGTACTTTTCAATCCGACAAGTCTTCCAGGCCTCAGGACTGCCCGGCCAAGGCGAGATTTCAGCCACGTCCCAGTCAGTCCTGCTAGATGGGCAATAAGGAATGAGTTTGGAAAATGGAAAGGAATCAGAAGGTTAGATAAGTGAATTCTTTCGTAGGTCAAATAAGTAACAAAAATTTAGGGCAAGCTCAGAGGCTGGTGAAAATGCAACCGGGCATATCTCGGCAACAGCAAATGAGGGTATTCTTTTCTTTGATAGTGAGTACATCAAACTCCATCTGGATTGTCCCAATGCCTATCAACATAGCCATTGGAAGATTTCTAGCCTCAGATTTGGGAACGTAATATTGACTGTTGGATGCTTTATCGACGTTGTCATATTCTATCTAATCTTGCTCCGCATTTTGCATCGAGTTTGGTGATTAACGGCGTAACAGATCTATTTCCCTTAAAATTGAACTGGCTGCTTCGATTGCCATGGCATGTTGACAGGAAAAACATACCTGATATTTTACGCCGGTTTAACTCTCAGACACTCTCCTCTTATGAGACCCTGAACATGGTTAAGCGGTCTATTCCTGAAACTGCTCCAATTAAAGTCACAGAGATCCTTCCAAGAATGAAAGACGGTGGAGCTTTCGTTAAATTCTCTTATGCTGCAGATGTAACGGCTAGAGATGTGGAAACTCAGATTGCAGAGCATCTGAAGCAGCACCCAATCAAGCCATGGTTCTCGCCTTTTCAACGGGTGAGAACAAGTCTCGTCGTTGGAAAGCCCTGGCTTGAGGATCTTTACCGATTTCCAAGCTCCCGAATCAAGGTGGAGTTTGTCCCTACGGCCCCTGGTGGCGAAGTCGCCGAATTGTCTCAAGAAGCACTTTATAGTCTCTTTCGAAAATATGGAAAGTTAGCTGAAATTTCATCGCAAGCTGCTGACTCAAAAATACTACCGAGATATGCTACTCTGGATTTTTCTCGCATAAGACATGCCATTATGGCCAAAAATTGTCTTCATGGTCTGAAGGTTACAGAAGAAGCAGGTGGCGGTAAATCCGGAACGATCTTACGGCTTTCGTTTGAGCCCAAAATGAAGTCACACTGGATCAAAGACTGGCTTGTCAACCATCCAAGGGTAGTTATCCCAGCAATAGCTGCTCTTGTCGCAACTGTTACTGTCGCAGTTTTTGACCCAATTCGAACATTTTTCATCAAGGCACACGTGGACCATTCATTCAGTCTCAAGGATAATAAAATTTATAAGTGGTTCAAGAGCCAAGCGACAGACTTCTTAGACTTTCGCCGGAACCACCGCTCCGAGGATATAAGCCTATCTGCTATCTGGGATGACAGAAAGTCAGTGATTGATCAGTTACATACGTGGTTGATAGAAACAGCGGATACATTTATTATCGTTCAGGGCCCTCGTGGATCAGGCAAAAAAGAGCTGGTAGTTGATCAAGCATTGAAGAATAGAAGAAATACATTGATAATTGACTGCAAGCCCATTCAAGGTATGTTATTTTCTTTAGGCTAAAGTTTCATTTTTGGATACAACAGGTCGTCGGGAATCAAGCCGCCTCATATGGGAATGAGGCAGTCTCATTTTTCACAGATACTGACTCACTTTGTTTTTAGAGGCTAGAGGTGATTCTGCAACGATCTCAGCTGCTGCAACTGCTGTTGGGTACTGGCCTGTTTTTTCATGGATGAACAGTATTAGTAGTCTGATCGATCTGGCGGCACAAGGAACCATAGGGGTGAAATCTGGGTTCTCGGAAACCCTCGACACCCAACTCGCAAAAATATGGCAAAACACAACAACAGCACTCAAACAGGTTGCACTTGCCCATCGCCACAAAGATGATAAGGACGCACAACTGGGCGACGATGATTGGCTTGAGGCCCATCCTGAATTCCGACCAGTAGTTGTCATTGACAATTTCCTACACAAGAATGACGAGAGTGGCATAGTCTATGATAAAATTGGAGAATGGGCTGCTACATTAACAACTTCCAATGTCGCCCATGTAATATTTTTGACCAATGACTTGAGTTACTCAAAATCCCTCAGTAAGGCTCTACCCGACAGAGTCTTTCGCCAAATTGCTCTAGGTGACAGTAGGTAATCACCTAAATTTTCTTGCTTGCTAGGCATATTCCTCAGGATTAATTATTGCTACATACCCTGAATGCAAAATAAGTACTGACTATATGCCCTTAGTCACCGCTGAGGTCGCCAAGAAATTTGTTATTACGCACTTAGATTCGGAAGACGAAGCTCCAGGTACAAGCAATGATGAAAAGCTAACACCCAGCCAACGACGTACAGATATGGTGGAGCTTGACGAGTGTATTGAGGTTCTTGGCGGACGTCTCACTGACCTAGAGTTCTTTGGTAGGAACGAATCAAAATACAAAACCATATCTAAGCCTGCATTCACTAACAGTATAATGTAGCACGTAGATTAAAGACCGGACAAACGCCAAATCGTGCCGTTGCAGAGATTATAGATCAAAGTGCCTCTGAGATACTCAAGATGTACTTGCTCACGATTGGTAAAACAGACATGAAGTGGTCTACAGAACAAGCATGGTATCTCAGTAAGTAAACATTGCGCTGGACGCTCACGCTTGACTAAGCAGTTCAAACTTTGGTGATCCTATTTCTGTCGAGTGCTGACCGATCATTTGCAGTAAAATCCCTTGCTAATCACGATAAACTTCGCTATAATGAGGTGTTACTTTCCAATACATTCGCATCCTCCCTTTCCCCGTCTGCCTCTAATGGGGAAGCTGTGCTTGAAGCCCTGTCTGCAGCTGAACTCATCACCATCAAGTCATACAAGGGGCGTCCACAAAGTGTACATGCGGGCAAGCCAGTCTACCAAGCCGCTTTCAAGATTCTCACCAGAGACCACGTTCTGAGAAGTCGACTTGACCTGGCAATCCTTACAGAATTAACAAAGATCGAAACTAAGAATATCGACAAATACGAAACAGAACTTAACGTACTTGGTCTTCTGCCAAAGCAACCGAGTGAGGTAGGACCAAGAGTACAGTTCCTTTTAGCCAAGCTTGCAGCAAGTCAGGTGAAGGTAGAGGCCTGGGAAAAGGAAATGGGAGTTCTTAAGAAGGTATGTGTCCAAACCAATGTCAATGTAATAGTGAACGATAAAGACAGAATGAAAGTGCTAATACTGCTGTGTAGGTCTTGACGACGGATTTGTAAACAACAATATTGTACTATAAACGACTCTGCTCTGCCAAGCGAAGAACAGCAAGATGTGAAGTAATGAGTAGCTGGCGCTAAGTCTATGATGTATATAATAATACTCAGTACATCAAAAGCAGGCATTTCTTTTAACTAAACATTGAGCATATGGGTCGAATATGTTGTATCAGGATGCAGTGATCAATCACGAAGCACAGCCATTTACCAGTGCCGTACGGTAATTCTTCCCCGACGCTAACCCTTCGTAGTCGCCAATTAACTGAAGAAGAGAAAGAAGCTTAGACAAGCATTTCTATACCACAAGATACTTCTAAGTATTACCTCACCACATGGCGCTCAGATGAAAGAACATTCATGTGTAGCTACGCGGTAACATAGGGCACCGGATAAACCAATGACCCTGTCCTGTACTGTACCGGTACTATGGTCAAGGTTTGGATCCGAGCAATCTTGATCACGTGTAGTTGCTTGTGCCTATGTTGCTATTAAAAGACTTTCTGTGGCTCTCGCTTCGCTTGATATTGCCTTCCCGTCAATACTGGACGTTGACTGCAAATTAGAACCATTTCATATAGACCCGTGCCGGCTATTCTGTTTCTGGACTCCAAGCCCTTCGGACATGTCCATATTGATTCCACATCCCAATGAAATCCCGGTCCTTCGGTAATCTCGAAAAGAAAGCAGGGTAGGAAATGTCGTAGATACTGTGGCCAAGTGCCACCGGGCTTACCATAATAGCAGTTGACCCGGCTGAAGCTGACTTCGTAATACATGGCACAATGGCAACACCAATCTTTTGTCGGCCTAGAGCTCGTTATCTGCTATTATATAGGTGCTTGCCACTGAAGAACCTGCGGAGAAAGCGGCTCACGATCATCCGATCAAGCCACCGGGGTCTTCAATATGACCAGATAGCATGGGGTATTTCACAAAGTCAACCTATCGGGCATGTTCAGGGTAGCTCAATGAATCCAGCCAGGCTTGCATTGGCCAATTCATATTTCGAGCCAGCGCTGCCCACATCGAAATCCCCTTTTTCTTGCTACACTTAATAGGCCAGATAAGTGGTAATTCAAGATGTCCAATCGGTGAAGTTCCACTTCTCAGTCGCTAAATAGTGCTATTGAATTTTACTATCACATCTTCACCTGTTTGTACCCATCTGTCCCAACCCGAGTCATTCTCTAATAAGAACCTTACTCTGTAGCTTCCCATACTCAAAGCAACTTCCTCTTGTTACTGTTTCACTTTAGGCTTTGGCTCACAATATTTTGACTGTCTGGCTAGCTTACCACATGTGAAACGCGATCACAGATATAGTACAACTCGAAAGCTATTCAATGAGGATGAAGCCCAACATGCTCACGTCGATGGGCCACCTCGCCCTCCTCATAGGGGTTCTCTTCTGTCACTTGCAAACTCTGGTATCTGCTCAAACCTCAGCCTATGCCATGTGGTTCCAGCCAGGCGTCCAAGTCACGAGAGTAAATTCCCCTAAATGCCCGGTCAGAATGTATTTAACAAATTAGATGACTAGTACCATGATTGTACCCAAGGTCTCCACCAACTCAGGGTTTCATGCTGTTTGGCCTGGTCTTGAGAACACTGCCAATAATTTTGTTTATCAGAATGTGATAGCAGATTCTAAGACTCCCGGACAGTGGAATTTCTTTGTCGAGTACTGCTGCAAGTGTGTATTTTGACGTCAAACCGAAATGAAGCATACTGATGCGAACTCTAGCCCCAACGTTGAATATCCTGCTGTCAAGGGTAAGGTGGCCAGCTCTTTCTGCGTTGCAGGCTAGGACTAAATGATGTTTAGTTCAACCTGGTGACAAGATCGTTAGCACTATGTCCTACAACACAGTTAGTAAGCTATGGACAAACACTTGGTCTATCACTGGGTCCATATCCCAGAGCGCTTCATACACCGATGAATTTAATAAGTCTCCATTCCCCTTCGCTTGAGTCCATTCAATTAACATAGATTACCAGATGCTGGCTTGATCGATAAGGTCCATAACCTCAGTTCAGGCTTATAAAAGACGTTCTAACATTGAACAGGCAGTGCTTGCTGTCGAACTACAGAATGGAGCCAAATGGGACTTTGGCCAAATTCAATGGTCAAATCTCCAAGTCACTGCGACAACCTCATCCACCGCATGGTGCGGCAATGCGTGCGTTCTCCGCTCCCATCTCCAACACCCATACTAATAAGCTCAGCTTCACAATGACAGGTTCTTTCGGCTACACCGTAAGCGGGACCTCTGCGTCCACCTCCGGCTCCAGCGTCACCTGTTCCTACGCAAACGTTCTCTTCACTGGCCCCAAATGAAATCTCGTCGCCCTCTCGCTACTAATTTCAGGCTAGTTTAGTAATTTCATATTCCTACATTTATGTAACCAAATAGGAAAAACTTGAGTGGTCCGTTAGAAAAAGAGATGGCAACATGTTAGGTGGATATACCCATTTGCTTTCTTTGCTTTCTTTGCTTTCAGAAATAGACTTTCGCTTTTGATATGGCGCGGATGATTATATGAGGGAGATATACCATTTATATGTGGCGTTCACGGCTTAGTTGCGACATACGAGAGGGATTGTAGCTATACCTGGAGTATGGGTTTTCATCTCGATATAGCAACTCGTACAAAACAATCTAATCTCTGATGCAGTTTGGCGGGGGAGATGGAAGAATTTTTAACAACTGAAAATTTGATGCAGTCCGCAGTCCGCAGTGTACGAAAGTGAACATGATGTGTTTGGTTTAGATTATTACTCAAAGTACCATTCACATGAAGCCAGAGGAAACGTGAAGTTGGTGTTACAGTTACAGTTTTTGGAATTAACACCTAAACAAAAACAAAACGTCTTTATCTCACTTGTTCAGTGCTTAATTGTTAGCTAATCTTCAACTTCATGTGCACCTGTCAGTGACTTCTTGAAGCACCTTATTGCCAAACACCAATATTCCACCCATTACAAGTTCACTTCCCCTGACTCAAGAAAAGCCTTCCGTGCGCCAACCACTTCTTTAACCCAGAAGTTTCTCCTTCAATAACGCCAAGCTACCCACAATTTCAAATGTCCGTCTTAAACCAAAGAGACAGAGAGTCCTATAACACCTATAAAATTACCGTTGATCATCCAACTGTCGTTGAACTTGAAAGCCATCATTTACATTCCCTGACCCTGCATTCCCATACCATTCTGCATCTGCATAGCATTCTGCTGGGCCATTGCATTTTGTTGCTGCTGCTGGGCCATAATCTGCTTCTTTCTCATATTGTTGGTTACTACTGCCAAAGCGTTCTGCTGACAGCCTGCTTTCAACTGAGCTAGAACTTCCTGAGGAACATTTCCACCTGGATATTGGGCCTGGATTTGAGGTAATTGGGTCTGGAATAACGCTTGCGTATGACGCTGAATCTGCATCTGCATAATCTGCTGCGGAGTCAATTGTACTCGTCCCTGGCCCTGGGCCTGCTGAGCAGCTTGAATATGAGCTTGCTGCTGCTGCTGTGCTTGTTGTGCGGCTTGTTGCTGCATGTGTATTTGCTGAATTTGTTGCATATTCATATTTGCCATATTAACTGGCATCCCTTGGTTGAAGCCCATGTTTTGAGGCATAGCCCCTTGGGGTAATCCTTGGGGTTGTTGCATTCCAATACCAGCTAATCGCTGCGAATAGTTTTGAGCCATCATAGCTGGATTTTGCATATGATTTCCCTGTGCAACAGCTGCTTGCATCATCATGTATCGTTGTTGCTGTTGCGCTGGAGTCATGGGTTGTCCGTTTGCCATTGCCATACTATTTAGGTTGGCTTGTTGCTGTCTCAATGCATTCTGTCGCATTTGTTGTTGATGTGCCATCATCGCTGCCTGCTGTTGGGGATTTATGGGTTGATGTCCACCGTTCATCATTTGCATAGGTACTTGGGCCATTGGTCCTTGAGGAGGGCTAGCTTGACTCATTCTTGGTGTTTGGCTAATCGGTCGGTTGATAGGAGTTGATTGCATATTCGGAGTAGAATTTGGCATGCGTGGCGTCCCAGCGTGGCTCTGCTGGCTTCTCTGCGAGACCATTCCATGGGAAGTAGCGCTCATTGGAGCGTGATTTTGATGAACAACGGAGCTGGGTCGTGGAGGGCTGCCAGCCATGCTTGAATTGGAGTTTTGTATGGGCATGTTTCCTACATTGTTCACCGAAGGAGAGGAATGGTTTTGTGGTGTCCCATTCCGAACAATAGGAGACGACGCTTGAGCTTGAGAGACTTGCTGCTGGTGGAATCGCTGCGGCTGGGTTTGGATACCACTGCCCATGAGACCGTTATTCTGAGGATGAGCGTGTTGGCCTTGAGCTTGCGGCATTCCTCCAGCTTGGTTGCCCATCTGCTGAGCGGCCATCGCCCGACGTGCAGCCTCTTGTTGTTGTTGCCGCACTGCTGCTGAATTATTAAGCAAGTTCTGCTGCCGCATCTTGTCTTGGTCACGTTTTTCAGCCTCAATCCGGAGTCTTTCTCTCTCACGCTCCTGGGCAGTTTTGCGCTCCGCCTCTAATTGTCTAGCCTTTTCGGCCTTCTTGGTTTCTTCATGGCTGTTTCTTATATTCTCTATTGTCTTGAACCTCTCAAAACGAGGCTCAAATGATGCCCCACCGGCCTGGCCATCACTATCTGCAGGATTGGCTCCTCCTTGGGCCCCAGCTGTGCTGGAAGACAATCTTTCGTCAAGAATGAGCATGTATCTTTCTTGTTCGGCAGCAAGTGCTTCGTCTGCTTCCATTTCAGCAACGGTTCTTTTCCTAGTCTTTGGCGATGGTGGTTTGTCCGAATGCATTGGATGTGTGAGAGCTTCTAATAACGCAGCTGACTCCACAGCATTATGTACTGGTTCAAGAATGAGTGGTGCGGTAGTGGCGAGCGTGATCTGCGACTCAGCTGTATGAATATTGCTGCCGTCGAGTTCTATCTTTGTCTTTTTTGGTCTTTTTGCAGGCGGTGCCATACTAGTTAGTGGCGTTGGAGGAAGGATAGCGGTGCTCGGGGTTGGTGGTACTGTGGCAGACAGGGGGCCACCGGCAATAGCGTCCTGACGATCCGTGTTGTTTGACCGAGAGTCAACAGCGGTGATTGCGAGGTCAGCATACTTGCTAACAGCTGTTGGGTGAAGAACAACTGTAAAGACTTTGGGCTTCTTAGAATGCACTCCTGCTTTCCCTCGATGGACATCAGCGGGTACCACTGGGGCGGGCATGTTTTCTTTATCTTTTTGTTCGGATGTTTTAGTTTTCCCGGACAAATCATTCTCGACTTCTGGAGGGTTTCGACCTTTTGAGGCTTGACTCTCTTTAGGAAATGGTACATATGGAGAAGGAGTAAGATATGCATTAGAATTATGGACTGAGAAAGGCGCAGTCTTTCCGGATCCAGTATTCGCGCGATTAGATCCCTGTGATGGGACGGTCGTCTTGTGGTCGTATATTTGTATTATCATACATCCTTCGTAAAATGGTACGTTTGATACAGCAAAGAATTCGGATAGGTCATGCGGAATTGTACGAAGTTTCAGATGATCAATCATGATCCTCATAGGTGATTTATAAGAAAAGCTGCCCTCCTGTTTATCGAACCTAAAATGAGTTGGGTGCATATGTATCACTAGAGATGGCGGGTTGCCTCT
>Ga0247807_10001062_pt1 | contig 16693 bp, 15 predicted proteins | sample UWRJL074202C1_FD_179931 | JGI IMG/M metagenome (GOLD analysis project Ga0247807, IMG submission 179931) | Plant litter microbial communities from Arlington Agricultural Research Station in Wisconsin, United States - UWRJ-L074-202C-1 | ecosystem: Environmental > Terrestrial > Plant litter >...
CGCTACGAATTCTCGGTGATGCTGATGACCTAGAAGGTTGGTCTTCGGGTGGGCCACGTTTGGCATCTCATTGCGCCTTGATGAGGCTCCCATTTCTGCTTTATCCAGGCTGGTTTGATTTGATCTTAAAAGCAATGTGACCTTGTTGTCATGTGATGTCGCACTACTAACAATTTCTTGTCTGTATCATAGGAAGCAGTGAAGATCTTCATTCGTTTCATACTTTAGTCCAATATAGCGTACCTCAAGCCTTGCACAATTTATGATTTTCTGTCTGTTCGTTCACTAATTATAATATGCTCGTTGTGCACCCCCGGTACATGACCAGCGCCAAGGAGATTCATGGCAATTCCCCCAAGCTCAGCTTATGCTCTTTACTTGTAACTTTAATACATTGCGTTGTAGCGTATATTTTTCTTCTTGGGGCTATGTTAATAAAAAAATGACATTCTGTTGCGGTACCTGTCTTGATCATCCATTGCTAATCGCTTGGCTGGGGCGGCTATTCACTCAACGGTCCTTCAATGTAAAGGTCAGACGAAATCTAAACGCCGTACAAAGATGAAACCAAATGGTGGCTCTCATCTCAAATTCCCGCTCTATTCTAGGGGTAGTCACGCTATCATTAATCTTTCACATTCACATTTGCAAACTAAGTAAATTATAGCTATACATTATGACCTTAAGAAAGGAAGTTTAGTAGTAAGAACACACTATTCCAAAAGCCATTAGTCAATTAGAAAGTCCAAACGTTTCTCCTGCGCGTAAGAAAGACAACAACGAAGACAAGCATCTCTCTTCACCATGCCCCGTTTCTTTGTACTTAGGAGGCAAGCTACTTGGCCCAGATTATTGCCAAAAGATTTGAACAACTCCATCGGCGACCTCAACGCCTCATACTTTCCCGGAGTAAGCTCTTCTATCTTCTCGCCCTTCACAAGATGCATAGTATCGCTTTCATAAGAACAGTTCAAAACTCTGCAATCACATAACAGATTCCAACTTCGAGCTATTATGTCGCCCACTGATGCTTGAATACTCACAGAGCTTCCAATTCCAAGGTTAAAGGAGACTATCAAAACTCTGTCTTTCTCCCACACATTCCAAGAGAGATCGACTTGCCCAGTCTCGTCGGTAGATCTCAACACGAACGATTCTGTCCTTGATTTTCTATATGGTGGATGTCCAATCACTGTAACATTCTGCGCTGAACCTTGAATTGAATCAAAACGAGAATTTTCGTAAAGGATATAACCTGGCTGAACGATAACCATCTCACATGCTCTTGGGTCTAGCGACATATCCAGTAAAAGACTGCGATAGATCAAGAACCCATCAGCCGAAAGGCATTCTGGATGATCGTCTGGTGGCAAGCGATGTTCAAGCCAATAGTACCAACTGGCTAAAACATCCGATGGTCTAAGGAAAGATGGAGGTAAGGTTCCTCTGATTGCTCTTCCTAGAGGAGTCATCGATGCTCTACAGCTATTACGAACTCGAATTTGATGTTGCGAGATGTCGTTAAACTCTAGGAAGGAAATTAAAACAAGCTGGCTTGCCAAGTCACGCAACAACTCCGTATAATCAAACCGTGTGCGTGGTCCAATTGAGGAACTGTCAACTTGCCCTTGTTTTCCGCAAGTTTCATGTCTCGCAATTCTGCCAATGGCTTGATTTCCAAATCCAATCTTTTCCCAACCTTTCGGGTTTCCGCAAAACATCGGGTGTTCAGTAGCCTGGTCATATAAGGATCTTGCGTGGGATTCAGAGCAGTCCCACCACAACACCAGTACCGCTATACCAAGGCGAGTCTGGACAGGTACCAAATCTATCGGGCCATCCTCAGGGTGATTGAAATTAGTGTAAGGAGCCACGAGGTCACGGTCTGGCTTACCATAATCTATCAAATCACGCTTCATAATTCTCAACGCTCTCGCTGCGATACATACCGCGCACACTGCGAGCTCCTCGGCTTCCAATATACTCAAACCCTGTCCTATAGTCCATGCCTTTCCGATGCCTTTGAGAGGGATTTTGTTCGCCCGTATAAACCCTGGTTCACCAATAATAAGTACGTCCTGGATTTGGTCGATCCTCCGCCCAAGTTTAACTCTGGTTCCTAAGTTGCCCGAGACTCTTTCCAACCGCACCTGCCACCTTTCTGCACAGTCGTGTCCGTGGGTGACTTCACCATCTACCACGACACAAACACGAAGGCCACAAAATAGCCTGGCTAGAGCATACGGTAAAACGAGACTAGAGGAAGTCTCTAGGGTGCAGGAATAATCTGGAAAGCGGGTGACCGTGCATAGCGCCTGGTAGTAGAGAGACATAGCATGTGTCGGTATATCACGCATGCTCGAGTAGGCGCTGTAACGCTCTGCTGGCCGTACTCCTAGCTGAATATCACCAACCACCTTCTCTGCATCTTCAATCTGGTCACTCCAGCTGACCCCAGAGACCTGTGATCGTACCGCCTCGAGTAAGCTGATGATCTGGACGCGTCTTGGCTTGATCTGGACCAACGTTTCAGGAGTGGTATCAATAATGGCTTTGGAAATCTCGTAAACACTATTCAGCTCAAGTGAATCTAGTAGAAAAGACAGCATCATCAAAGTAACCTCCCCATCTGCTGTCTTATTCATTTCCGCAGTCACAGTGCTCTTCCCCGTCGCGAACTCGATTCCAGAATTCTTGAGCTTCCATCGAGCCGTAGATTTATTCCATCTTTCGCCCCATAGCTCAATGGCAGCATCAGCTGGTTTCAAAAGGCCAAATGCCTGTATTGCCGCGATCATTCCGACCGGCTCAGTGTGATCATCAAATAATGCTTGATAAAGATCCAGGCCTACATTGTGGAAGAGCTTAATCGCTTTGAACCCACTGAATGGGATTTGTATCAGTGACATGATCGACTACCCTGCTTTTGATACGGTGGTAGAGTGTAAACGATCTTATGTTCAGGTTGAGACGTTATGGCTGTACACATATATCTTTACAGCCTCATTGATCATACCCTTTAGAGAGTAATATCGCAGCGATGCAGAATTGGAGGCTTAAGCGTACCGCGGCTTGCAATCCTTCCTGCGTATGGTTGGCTGACATGCCATTGACGCACACCTGCTTTTCATCTTCCTGGATCTGTTATCCAATTATTTCGAAAGAAGCCCTAAGGCTGACAGCAATCTGCAGCAATCTGGAGCAATCTGTGAAACATGAGGGATATATGACATTGTAATATAGCACTCAAGAAACGGATAACCTCGCCGAATTCCATCAGTGATTGAAGTAGAAACATGCATTTTCAAATCTAGATCTTCACAATAGCGTACTTTATATCTGATGATTGGCTCGTTGAGTCATTCTGCTATTCAAATCAACAGCTCATGGCGTGACATCTTCAGTAAGATGGCTATCTATTCCACCGCAACCATGAGCTGAGTCTACCCCATTTCTAAAGTCTACGTCTAACCATGGTAAAAGGTGCCAAAGAATTCCATTAGAGAAGAAAAAGATGACTAATTGTATACATATAGCGTAGCTAGTGCATGTCTTGTCAAAGCCTAGTCAGGAGACGATAGGTATAAATCAATGTCAAAAACCACCCACTCTCTCCTCCCGGATAATCATAGCAAAGGATAGCTCCAACTCCACATTGTTCTTCCTAAGATGAGACGCCAAACTACTAGCTTACCCACTTACTTACTTACTTACTTACTTGCATAGATTAGAAACTTTAAATATTCTCCTAATGCGTGACAGAAATTTCAAGTTTTATCAGAATTTAATCAGAATTCAATATTATTTAGTCCACTACTGCATAGCAACATCTCCAGATTTCGTCTAACTTATTTCAATTCTCACTTTGACTTCCCATGTTGAACAACTGCCTGATACTATAAATCAAAATAATTCCTTAACTCCAGAATTCTCTAGTCTAGAATCACAACTATCTAATATGAAAAAAAAATAACTCCTTAACTCCTGCGCTCTCCGCAACAAAACTTATTCACCTGCGTTTTAACTTACTTCACTTTACGGTCCTGTTATCCCTAAAGTTGTTGCCACTGTGCTACATGACTTCGTACGTGACCCAAAGTTCTGAGAGCACTTTGGAATTATGCTGGGCGTTGCACCTGCATTCAACTTCCATCCCACCCCCTTGACCCACGTATAGTCGCTTTTCTTGTATCCAACAACGACGGTGATTGTTCCGGGTTTGTATCTCGCAGGATTTGCTGTATCACCAGGCCCAGGGTTACCTTTCTTTTCAAGTTCCTCCCAAGAACCGTCCTCTGCATGCATAGCATTTGTAGTACCTAGTGCGCGTTCAAGAATCGGTGCGCTTCCTTTCTTAAGCCATTCGTTGACGACAGTGCTCAAACCAAGTCCAGTACCAGGACTATAGCTGATGGCTAACATGGGATTGCTCAAAGTCCACAACTTTGAGTCTTGTTTAGTTTCCCAACCTTTTACTTTTTGGTTTTCCTCATTGACATATTGCCAGAAGGCGTATTTCTTGGCCTCGTCTTGTTGCATGACCCATTCGAAACTCAGCCCAGCAAATGCTTTGAGTTCCATCACTGTATATGTTGTACCTGAACTCGTCGCCTCATTTGGCTTGTTGAAAAAAGCCGAAGGTGCAGACTGTTTGACGAAGTTAGAAAACACTGTAGCGCCCCATTTGTTGGTCCTCTTAACCATTTCCAAATGGTTCGCCTCCCATTCTTCAGGTGTTATCTTCTTCGTTGGATCGAAGGGGCCGCTGGTTGCGGGCTTCTTGCTTGGGTTTCCGCCCTTCCCATCGTCAACGGCAGGTCGTTTGCCCAGAGTTCCAGCCGCTGGGGTGGTCCTTGGAGATACGGCGACACATGATGCGAGCTCAAGGAGCAGGAAAAGGGCAATGAAAAGTTTGAATAGACGCCGAGAAGAGAACATCTTGAGTCTTCCAAGGAGTTGTTGAAGAAATAAGTCAACAATAAGAATAAGGAGAGGTAGAGAGAACTGAAGGGGATGTTGATTGTTTGATTGATTGGTTGATTGGTGTTGGAATAGAATGAAGCTTTGATTTAACAATTCACCTAGGAGTATATTTACCTTGCATTATATAGAAAAAAGTCAGAGAAATTGAGTGTACATTGAGAATAAATCTGGGATGCTAGTATGTGCTTCAAGCCTTCAACGCAAATCCTTTTGTTACAAGTTGTCATCCCATGTTAAATCCTAAGAGTAAATAGTAAATAATGAGGAAGATATTGCTGAGTAATCTGACAAATACTTGAGAGCTTTAAAACACAGGAGTCTGGCATTTCTTTTCTCGCTTGGAGGATTCCAGTCTGGCTGTCGGTAGACTTATAATAGGGAGATGGATGGATGGAATCTGATATTTCTTTCCTCGCTTGGAGGATTCCAATCTGGCTGTCGATAGACTTAAAATAGGGGGACGGATGATGGAATGAAGCAATGAAGTATAGCTTGCGACTCATGAGAATTGTGAACATTTTGACTGGTGTTCATAAATATTCCACAATGCAATTGCGGCTTTATTGGATGCAGTGCCCCTGTTCCTGTAGGATCGCTTAACCACCCCTATTCGCATATCAGGCATCACCCAAGGCATCCATCACTTCAACGCACTAAAAACGGGTTATCTCCGCAACCACGCATATATGTAGCTGCACCGATCACTTGGCAGTGAACATCTCACGTACGATACTATTTCCAATTAGCCAGCCTTATTCCTCTACACTTATTACTGGGAATAGAGGCTTAGAGATCTATTTCCTGCGGTAAGCATCTCACCTCTCTTTTCCAGCGCCACTAGACTTCAAAATTCTAGACCTACCGAAATTTGGTCCGATTTCACCTCATCCTAGCCTTTACCCTCCTTTGTAGACGTTGGTGCTTCTACCATTAATCCCCGGGCAAACAACAGAAAGAAAAATTCGAAGTGTGTTCGTAATATCAGCACCAAGATCGCGCCTACATCATGGACCAACAACGGATAACCCTCTTCTTTCCCGTGGTCTCACGGAAAAAGACAACGCCTGCCGCAAGAAGTCACTTTCTCAACCTCCCCTCCAACCTTCGTCGGCGGATCTATCAAGAAGCTGGTGTAATATCAGGAATGACAATATCGATGAACTACTGGGGCATTCGCAAACGGCCGGACTTGAGGCACAAAGGATCAGATGATCACCTGTCAGAAATCGATTATCCCCCTTTGCCATTGAGCCTTTTTGCTGTTTGCCGATCTATTAATGACGATGTTTCTCAAATCTTCTATAGCGAAAATCAATTTATCATTACACGACGTGCATACAAGGGACTGCGAGTCCTAGAACGTTTCAGCGACTCTGTCCTTTCAAAATTCAGGTCACTCATTATCCGTCTCAGCCTCGCATCTTGTATTAGTTCCTGTTGCGGGGACATAGATCATGACGCTCGAGAACGAAGGTGCGGCAATGGTTTCAGCTCATGCTCTAGACCTTCGAATCATGATGCACCGTTGAACCATACTTCATCTTCGGACGAACGTGTTATTTCCCAGTGGATGAAGATTTGTGCCCGATTCTCGGAGGGCATTCAGCCAGGCAAGCTATCGTTGTATATCACGTGTGACTGTGCAGAGCATCAAACGGCAGATATGATCATTGCGCCACTACTAGCCTTACCCGTTTTGGAAAACTGCGCATTACGTCTAGCCAGAGAGTGTGATGAAGAACTGCAGAATATGGCGAAAACTACTGTCTTGAGTCTTACTGGCCGATCTGATGCCCAAGCCGTTCAACCTTTTAGATTTCTAAACCTACCTAAGGAAATTCAGCTCAATATTCTTCAGCATACAGGACTAGTATATTCGGGCGAAGGCAGCGAGACCGTTTGCACCCAGAGCCATATGCGATTCGGGGGATATTGTCCTGCCAATGGAAGTGCGCATAGTTCCTTTTCACCACCTAGCAGGCTCCTGAATGACTCTTGGAACTTGAAATGCTTTTGTCGCGCAAGCCACTCCGCATTCAGCTTCAGCTGTGACTCGTGTGAGACTCTAGGTTTTCCTCTTGCCTTATTTCTTGTGAACCGTCAGTTTAGAGAAGCTGCTATTGAGGTTTTCTACAGCAGCAATCAGTTTGCATTGGATATGCTTGGTAAGGAGCACCCAAGCTCTACAGCGGCACGAGCAGACCACAATCTCTCAATTGTACCGACTCTGCATCGGTTCCCAGAGTATGCTTTGGGATTCTTGACCTCAATCAAACTCGATTTTCACACGTCAAACCTTGACCTGTTCCAACCTGACCAATCGGGATGGAAGGCCTGGCTCAGTACAGTTCAGGTGCTGTTAGAGGGAGCCAATCTCGCAATTCTCAGCCTAGAGCTCCGATTCAGAGAAAAATGCTACGAGGCATATCCGGATGAAGAGTTTGATAATGGGTATAAGGATCGCATTTGGGAGATATACCAAAACTTCATACGACCAGTGGCTTCTCTTCATGGCCTAAAGAACTTTTATGTTCATTTGAATTGGGCCTGCACTATTGGCTTCCCGGGAGTTGGAGTGCTGGATGGGAGGGAGGAGTTAGAAGGGAAGCTCGAGACGATGGTCATGGGCGACGGGTATGATGCTTGGAAGTGTGGAAAGGTTGTGAGGATGGAGGGCCATTTGAGAGGTGCCTACTAAGGTTATCACATATTGAAGTGAGAATTAGCTTCTTCTTCCCTGTTGTGGTTAGATGATTGCCGTACTGCTCCGACTCACGATCCGCCCTAGCATGAGCAGCCTCTTAAATGCTTGGCCATCCCATCCCGTCTTTCTCCCCAAAGAGGATAAAACCGAGAATTTTTTTTTTTTTTTTCGCTGAGATAAACTTTTTAAAGGTTCACTGTTACTGACGTAGAATAACAGCCGGTAAGATTCTCAATTAGGGTGCGGCTGAAAAAACTGTTATCCCGACTCACCACCCACCCCCAGCAAGAATAAGCTTTTAAATGCTTAGTCTTCCGTCTTTCTTGCTTAAAGAGGATGAAAGAAGGAGAGATCCCTCGCCGAGATAAAATTTTCAAAGTTTCACTGTTGCGTACGTGAGATGACAGCCAGTGAGACTTCTAATTAAGATCACAACTAGATATTAGAGGTTTAACCATGCTTTTGGTGAATAAGAAATCCGATAAGAGATGCCTTATTTGCATGTAGAGAATTTAGAAAGCTACGCTAGGCTCGCACTAAATTGTGTATGTGGCTGATTGAATCTTAGCGTTAATCCACATAGATATCCACGCTAAATCAGTACCAATTTGACGCTATCTGTCTATTGTTTATTGTTATTGTCATTATTTATTTGAATTCTATCATCAACGCCAATCTACAGGAAAAAGTATTGGAAAAAAATTGCAAGCGTATCAATTGTAATGTCAGGTATTATTATTTGTAGTTACTCAATCTCCCCAAATAAACAAAAGAAAAACAACACTCCTGTATATGCGGTTTGTATAGTCTGGTTTCTATCGGGTATATCGCACCTCCCCATGCTCCAATGCTCCAATGCTTAATATGCTGATGTGTTCGTGGCTCATCTGTTCTGTTGCTCGTACCTCCGTGTTTTTCTGATCTGTTTTCATATCTCCATGAGTTTGTTGCGGACCTGTTCTCCTACTCCAATGGGCCTGTTCTGATTCGTGCCTAAATCTCCCTATATTTGCTTTCTGTATCTTCTTATGAACCCCGGGTTTTATGCTATGCCATCGCAGCAAAATGCATCGCTAAAACTCAATTTTGAACTCGCACCACATCAATCGTCATTCATTAGCTTCTGGTTCCCCAATCTCTCAAAGTCCGGGTTCTTCGAACCACCACCTCTAGAACGAGCCTGCCCGTCCAAAACCCGTCCAGCGCTTGATGAAGCCCGGACGTTTGGCATTGCCCTTCTCCTCCGGCAAGTCCAATCGATACCTCCGCACGCTTCCGACATCACTCCCGTCGTCCTCGTGAAATCGCGGCCGTCTTCGCTCCAATGGCAAGACACAATCCGGCACCAGCTTGATCAGGAAGCCCTTAACACCTCTGCTCGCCGCATCTATGGCCGCGTATTCGAGCCGGCGGGTGCTGTCCGAGGTCCAGTACTGACAGGTCACCGGCGGTGCAGAGACCGGCTCGGGTGCTGGCTCAACAGGTGCAGGAGGGGGCAGCGAAGGGAAGTGGAAGAACTGGTTGGTAGATTGGCAAGGTTGGACAGGGTAGGTGGTGGTGTGTCTCGCTCGAATATGTGGGCGAGCTGAGGAGGTTGAGTGCCGGTTGAGCATAGGCTGTGATCTCGCAGCTCTTTTGGCAGAGGGCCGTGATATCGCTGTGGACTCTGAAGGACGGTGACGACGAGTTGATGAGGTACTGGTTCTACGTGAGGAGAGCCCGTCCGAAAAGCCCGAGTCTTGACGGGACATTTTGGTAGATTCGAGCTTGTTTACCTCGGCGTGGTGTGTTTGGGTGGTTGTAAGAGGGGACGGCGACGAGGTCTGGAGACGTGAGAGTTCCATGGCTGGAGGGTGTACTTGTGCGTGGGCAGAGTGGAAAGTGGCTGCTTCTGATACTATGCTTGAGTGACTGCGATTGTGCCAGTGTGTAGTGAGGGAGAAGGTGTTTTGTTTTCTCCAGTGAGGATCCATCTTGAGCGTACCAATCGAGGTCAGTTATGAGAGAGATACTGGTGCTTGCTATTGGTGCTATCAGAGCTATTGGCCGTGCAACGGGTGGCTTTGACGTGTTGACTTTGGTTGGAAGAGATTCCTCCGAAACATAACAATACGACAGGTAATTTATTGAAATGAGAAGTGCGTTTGCAAAGGCTGGATTGTTGTTGTTCGGTGGGTCGTGAATATCTTTTGAATGGATGGTCCCGTACGAATCATGACCCTTCGCCCTGCGGATTCTCTGCTCTTTCTCTACCCTGCCAAGACGGGGAGGGATCCGACCAGCAGTCTTTGTTTTGAAAATGCTTCAGACGAACTAGACTTTCTGACCGACTTTCTTCGCTGGCAGAGAGATGGGAAATTCAATGGTTGGGGTTGTTGACGGGGAGGGGTGCAGTGTGGATTGTGGATTATAGATTGTGGATAGGCGGTCTATCAAAGCATGAACATCAACCCCACCACGAGCGAAGGGAAGAAGGGAAGGTATCTTAGTGACGGCCGGAGATGACTTGGCGAGGGGTTCATCCACTCTTGGATCGTGGAGGGAATGAATTCGGGAAGATGATGGAGGATGTGAGAGTGTGAGGATGTGAAGCAACGAAGATGGATCGCGCGTGGAGAGAGAGGAGAGTCGTCCAAGTCAACGAGAAACCAACAAAATACACAAGGGATTGCTTCCTCGGTTGGAGTGGCGAGTCGGATGTGCAGCGAGGGTCTCAATCTGGCGGTCGACGTGCTCAAAGGGATGTTTTGGGTGGTTTTGGTGGGCTTGGTTGTCTGGATTCGGGGTCGGGCGACCGCTGCAGGTGCACGAACAGATGCAATGCACGCTGCAACGACTGCAGTAGCGACACTGTGACAGTGAACAGACACTGGCGAGGCCGTCCGATGTCGCCTACGAGAGATGGATGATGGAATGATGGGAAGATGCTACGCTAGAGCTAGCAGACCAGTAGCGGTGGATGCTGGACTAAGGAAGTTGTTGAGAATATTGGTCACATTCACGGGAACCTCGAGTTTGGTACGATCCGGACAATGCCAACGGAATGCTCACAGAACATAAGGCTTTGGATCCTAAATATACCAGAGTCCTGCTCATCAGCACATCTTCACATGAGACAGCCAGCCTGCACGAAAGAGTTTGCATGTGAAAACTCTGCCTCCTGTCCAATCCGATCCCGACAGCAAAGAAACGCTGAAACCCCAATGGCATCCATGACTCTGGCTGTATTACCCGACTCGCCCTACCTGTTCAACTTATTACAGGCATGGCTGTTCGCTTACTGTAGTTTTCCTATACTATGCTATAGTAAGTAAGACGAGGCTTCAAACCTATCCCATCCAGGTCCACCTCGGCTCGTCACGACACCGCCGACACCAATAAAGTCAAATACAACGTCCACAAGTGACACACGAGAGAAGATCAGATTCGCTCACGCTCTGGGACGGAAGTAGACTGAAAGGTGAAGAGCGATAGTCACCCACGTGCGCCAGATGCGGTGCAGACGGGAAGAGATGGTAGATGGCATCGGCACTTATTCATCACCATCGTCACTTATTACAAATCATAGGCGTAGCTATTGTCTTCACTGTCTTTGCTGTCTCTACTGTACTCTACCGTACTATAACGCACCGTACTCGTGCGATCGATCCGTGTTCCCCTGTGAGATCAGTGAGATCTTTAATCTCTCCCAGCCCCCGTCACCGCCCATTGCCATGACATTTGAAATCCAAAAAATGCCCTGACCGCTTCGGCCCGCTCCCCACAGATGTCATCTGTGCATTGCGTCCCTTACCATAACCGTTCCATACCATTGTACCACTATACAGCAACAGATCGTGAGAATCTAACCCCCGCATTCAGCTTGACCTGAGAACCTTTAACTCTTTCACTTTCCGCAGAGAGGGTTGGGCGAGGGCCAGGTGTGCTCGTGGCACTTACTTAACCTGTTTTGGCAGTGTTCATGTAAGGTATTATGCTCGCGAGTTAAACATCGCATTCCACATTTGTGGTGGAGTGGATTAAATAAAGTAAAGGTCATCTCCGGCTTCAACTTGTCATTCGAGCGGTCAGTTAAGGTCTTCGGAAATACTTTTCTTTTACTTATCATGCAGGCGAGAGACGCATCCTTCTTCTCCCCTGTGAAGCTACTGCTCTCAATCAATAAAGAATGCATAATGCACATTGTATCCTGGTGAGAAAATATGCTTGATGCTTCATCTGATATAACCAATTCAGCACTACACTATAAACTGAAGATATTCACAACGTGTATGTGTGCGCAATATCAACACCCACTAACTTTCCGAGTTTATCCCCATAAAATAATGAAGTTTCAAGCTGTCAAAACCGACGTATCAAATAACCCATTTCATTGTTCTGTACGAGCACAGCCTATACACATATCAAATTCACTGTGCCTAGGATACTTTGGACACCACTAGAATTATTCTAATTCTTAGCATGTACCTATGTACACGATGCAACACCTCGGCTGGTCTATTACAGAGCCCCTCGCTTAACTTCACTGAGCTGACTTGGAACTTGTGATCCAATACCTGGAATTAGAATGCAAAGCTTCTCGTTGTGTTATATTAACCCAAAAACTTACATTACCCAACATAGGCATCATTTCAAGTTCAAGGAACAAGAGCAATAGCCTAGTCCATCATTTTCATCGAAAACCTACTCTCGCAAACCTGTTCATGACAAGGCAATGTAGAAGATCCAACAAGAACAAACGATTTGGGTCTACACTTCAGCACCAACAAACTAAAGATCCTTCGGAAAGCCCTCTCCTTTCCTCTGCATCACCGCCGCTCCTACTGCCCCCGCTCCATCCGCCGAGCCAATAAGTTCCATGCCCATCAGCGCTCGATACATCGGTACCAGCCGCTCCCAGCCCGACGTGAACAGCATGCTCCTCCTCAGGTACGGCATCGACTCGATGACCTCCTGCACACACATGATCAGCCACTTTCCCAGCCCGCGGCCCTGGTGTGCAGGCCAGAAATAGACGTCGGTCAGGTAGACAAAAGTCGTATAGTCGGTAACGCAGCGCGCGAACCCAACAAGCTCCATGTCTTCCTTCTCCCTACTCTCTATCGCATCTCCAGCATCAACTTCGTCTGGAGCGCCCTTTTTGACGTGCATGTCGTACAGCCCGAAACATAAAGACCGCTGCAGCGTCTCGCGCAGCACGGCTTCGGGCATGGGCAGCGCCCAGTATACATCGCTGCTGGCGAACGCCTGGTTGATCTTCGCGACGGGGAGCAGTGCCGCGTCGGTCGAGATGTGGTAGTGGTCTTTCGACCAAGTCTGGTGTTGCAACCGCTCGCCCTCGGCCATGATGTGATTTCCACCGAATCTCCTTTCTTCTAGTTAATAGGTCGTCAGTATGTTGGTGTACACTTCTCGAAGATTTCAGACTCCCGATTTCAACTTCTGCTTTCCCTTCAATCCAGCTTGGTATTTCCTTCTCTCTAAACTATATCGATTTTCTTCTGTCTTGCTTCTGAATGCTCTCAAATTTGTATAGGCACACTCTGAGTCATCTCAATCGTGACGTTGCGCTCCCACTTACGAATCGAATAGTGACCCTACAGTGCATGCACTATAGCTGCGTAATACGTGATGCGCAATGCATCGCTATGCAAGTTTTAGAACAGAAGGTAAGGGGGAAAAGATTGGGAGACAAACCGCAATAACGATAGCTTATTCTATTCGTCACTTGAGAGTCTGGCAAGTTGTGTAGGGCATATGTTAAATTACTCTCGAACCTTTAGTTAAGTACTACGCAGTTATGGAAAACTCCTTTTGATTCTTCACTGCGCATGTGTTTCAAGACATGAAGGATCCCTCTATCGTACTCCGGCCCACTGAACGCCATGCTATCCTCGTAAGAGATGAAAACGCCAATGTACCAGTACATCCCTACCCAATTCTACCAAGAAGTCAGAAATTCGTCCATATTTGACGTCAGCTGTACATATCACTTCGATCCTTCCCCTAACATTCTAGCGATGGCAACATAGATGAAGATGATCGCACCAGCCACCATAAACTTATTTCTCCTCAACCAGCTGCCCTCTCCAACAACCACTGCTCCACCATCTCTGACAGTACCTGCGATCGCCTGACTACCACTAGGTCTCGTCAATCCCATTCCAGGGGCACAAGCCGCAGCCGCTCCAGGTTCTGGGATCGCAAACCCAGTCTTGGGATCAATTCGTCCCTCCTTCATGATTAACCAGTTCTCGGTATCCAGCTCAGGCCACTCCTCCTTGAATTTGGCACCTCCATCTCCAGCCTTAATATTGCCCTTCTGCGCCGTCTTTCCATTATTCCATGTCCCTTTTCCTGTTGAGTTTGACCATCTACTTAGCTGCGCGAATCGTTTCCGCTCTTGTTCGGTTGCACTGACAGATCCGGTAGTCATCTCTTCTGATGTCATGAATGAGAGGAGACCGATGAGGATGGTGGAAACTTCCCAGGCCGGGTTATAGGATTTAGGGTGGAAATCAGAAATGGAGAGGCAGAGACGGGTAGAGGGTTGGAATCGTCCACTAGGGGTGTGCATCTTAATTGCTGGGGGCGCAAAGGGGTAATCGGTAGGAAACATCAAGGTGCCCCAGTATTGGCCATTGTGGTAGGGTGTGTCGGGAGGGCCGGTGAGGATGTAGTGCCATCTGTTTGAAGGTTAATTAGTATGTACTTGGTTTTGGAAGAGATTAGGGGCTTACTCCAGGATGTTGGATTCGGAAGGATGAGCAACGATGAACGGAGGAGGGTTCTTAGAAATGGTTTGATATTCGCGGGTTAACTATTGCTGTTAGAAATTTGTTCATCGTTCCAAGATATATTGGGAGGTTCTCACTCTTTTGTTAGCTGCTCGAGTTGCCATGGTGAGGTTGTGCGCAGAGGCACAGTTAATAGTTTGATAGAATATGAGCGAAATCCGTAGATAGTTGATATTTCAAGAGATGGGGTTTGTTGTGAGGGGAAGGGAAAAGTGATTTAATGGTTGTCAAACGGTCGTGTGCTTTCTATGGATTTGGATCTGTCCTGACATCAATGGTGGCACCTCAGCCTCATCTCGCTTACATAAGCCTGGGACTTCCCAGCTCAAACAAGGCTCCGGAAATATTTAGATTCTACGCACGAAGGCTAGACAAAGTAACAATGGCTGCAATTACGGACACGGGAGAACCTGATGTAAGAGAATACGTGAATCGCAATGATCAATTGGCAATGCTAACCATATTCGCAGCTCTTTGAGAGTCTCAGCCGGCAGGTCGATCCCGAGAAGGCTGCGCTGAGAGACAAAGAGGCAGAAGAAAGGCATAGGGCCCAGACACAAAGGGCGGAGAAGAGATTAGGGGAGCTGGTAAGTGACTGAGAGCCGCAAAAAGACCATGAGCTAATTTGAGCAGATCGGTGACAATTCGAGTTTACCGGTAACAATCAATTCCATCAACTTTATTGGAGGAAACCATACCAGACGTAGCTTTCTAGACAAGATATTTGATCCGCTACTTAGTGCAAACCGGGACCGGCCTTATACTCTGTCAGAAGCTTTGTATGAAGTTAGTTCCGTGGCTACGAAGCTTCAGCGTTTTGGTTTGTTTCATCAGCCCCAAGATTGATAGAAATACTGATCAATTCTAGAAATCTTCCACGAACCCATATCAACCTTTATTGGTCGACCTGACCCTACGAATCCAACCTCAACTCCTTCTGATATTGATATTTATATCAATGCTAGGGAGCGAGGCCGCTTATTGGTAAAAAGTGGCACAGATGTAGGAAATGTGGAGGGTTCAGCATATGCCAATATCAAATTAAGAAATCTCTTCGGTGGTGCCGAAGCTCTGGATCTCTATGCATCGATGGGAACGAGGACGCGTTCTGCTTACCAAGCTATCTTTGATACCCCAATTCTTTCCGATCCTGACAAGCGATTAAGCGTTGATGTATTATCGAGTACTACCAGCAAATTTTGGGCAAGCCACGAAGAAATGCTAAAAGGCGGTGGAATTAAGTACTCTTGGGCAACTCCATCTGGGACTAGACACAAAGTCGGGTATACTGGTGTATGGCGACAGATCACTGGCCTTGCATCAAATGCCTCCCCGATAGTCAGGGGAGATGCCGGGGACAGCGTGAAGAGCAGCATATCACACGAATGGGTCGTCGATCAACGAAACCACCCATTTCTTCCAACTAAAGGCTACTTGCTGAAAACCGTCTCTGAAATTGCTGGCTGGGGCCCATTGCAAGGTGATGTGGCGTTCTGGAAATCAGAAATGGAAACAGCCGGAGCTATATCAGTTCCTATCCCCGGTATAAAAGGTGACAGTGGAGTATCGCTGTCCAGCAGCTTTCGAGCAGGTCTTTTGTACCCGTTGCCCGTTGGGTTTAGCACTATGTCAAAGCCATCAAGATTAAATGATAGGTTTCAGCTTGGTGGTCCAACAGATGTCAGGGGGTTTGCGACTTCCGGTCTTGGTCCACATGATGGACAAGATGCGGTTGGTGGTGACATATATGCCGCTGCATCAACCAATCTACTTTTTCCTTTTCCAAGAGTCAGCAAAGACACACCGCTCCGCCTCCAGCTTTTCGCCAATGCAGGAAGGCTTTTGGCACTTAAAGATAGTAAAGGAAAAGGCCAACCAGAAAATGGCAAAGACGCACAGAAAGACTTCTATGGCACAATGGCACAACTTGGTGACGGGCTCCCCAGTCTGAGTGCAGGTTTGGGCGTAGTTTATGCTCATCCCGTGGCGAGATTTGAGCTGAACTTTAGTCTACCTTTAGTAGTGCGAAGAGGCGAGGTGGGGCGAAAGGGACTGCAGTTTGGGGTGGGAATTAGTTTCATGTAGATCTGGAGGTCTATGTGGAAGATGACATTAAATGTAAATATGTAGATATATTGTACTGTAAAATAGCAATAGATTACCCCGCACTTTGTCCTCTTTATACTGATCTAGATTGGTGCTTTGATTC
>Ga0247807_10001066_pt1 | contig 16673 bp, 14 predicted proteins | sample UWRJL074202C1_FD_179931 | JGI IMG/M metagenome (GOLD analysis project Ga0247807, IMG submission 179931) | Plant litter microbial communities from Arlington Agricultural Research Station in Wisconsin, United States - UWRJ-L074-202C-1 | ecosystem: Environmental > Terrestrial > Plant litter >...
GGTCGAGAAGAAATCTCTGGCAATCGTATCTCGGGTGCGATTCTCAAAATTCTCGGTGAATCGCGAGTAGATGATGTCCAGTCCAAAAAAAGGATCCTTCTGGGGAACAGATGGTGGTGGTTGACATTTTCCTTGGTGTTTAAGTTGATAGGAACGGAGGTTGTTCCATACGAATCGTACAGTTAAAAGCAGGATAGTGGATAGCAGAAGGGTAGCTGAAGAGCTTGTGTGATCTAAGGCACCATATAATGCCATTTCCACCGCGGCGCTTCTAAATCGCGACGGTTCAATTTATTGTAGACTTGGTAACAATGGTGATGGAGCCCTGGATAAGAGGTATTAGGCTTTGTCCGAGAAAAGGTAGCATGCGAGGTAATCATTTTGGAGGGAATTTCAAACTATCCAGAATTGGTGTTGGAATCTGTTGTAACCAACACTTAGGTTTATGACGTGCATATATGAGTTGTCTTTCAATAGCCACTTGCTCTACGTTGCCACAACCGGCCCTATATGGGCCAAGAGGCACACACCTAGGGATTTATGATGAATGGTCAGGTTGATCAAATGAAAGATGAATTCCTGGTTAAGTAACACGAAGACATTGGGAAATTTTAAACGATTTTAGGAACGGACTAGCCTATGTGCATTAGAGTAGCAACTCAGCCTTTCGTTGGCCACGGGAGAGTCTGCTAATGGACTACATTGTAGCGAGCGGCAACCATTTGTTTTAAAATTACTAATAATTTAAATACTAAAAGTTGCTCACGGATGATATTGGAGGTCTAACTGATATTTTCGAGAGGTTTGACAAGTGGTCTCTATTTAGACTTTCGAGACTAGATTGTGTTCTTCTAGGCTGAACAGCTTATAAGGCTATTTTTAGAGCAAAAGATTTGAAGGGATTTCAAAGAAATGCAAGCTTTGCTTCTAGATATATTTCGTTACCATTTAGATACTGTCGAGCCAATAGTGATCAAAGCAAGGGGACCCTACCGCACCAGTGAACTACACTCAACCGCCCATCTCAATCACTATCAGCCATAAAGCTCCTCAGGATAAGCACAAAAGCAAACGCATCATCCAAGATCCTCAACCCCTCTTCAATCTCCTCTTTCAAGACCGTAAGCGGAGGGGCCAATCGGAACACGCTAACGTACTTCACAAGCGAGTGGGCCACCCAAGCGAATGGGCCAATTTTCCTTGGCATTACTTTTTTAACTAAATATATTAATTATTAAACAACTACAAATAACTTGTATATAGAATAAATCTGATATACTTTTAGCTGTTCAATTTGTACGACAAAATCCTAAAGTTAATATTTGTAAAATTGTACAAATTTATAAAGTATCTTATACAATCTTATATCGCCGAATCCAAGGTATATCTATATAACTTGATACTGTCAATAAAGCTCAAAAGCTTACAAAACTAAAAGAGAAAACTATTGTACAATATATTCTTGACTTAGATTTACAAGCATTTCCTTCTTGGTATAGTGCTGTTGAAGATATAGCAAATTGATTATTTATAGTATACAATAATAGACGCATTGGAAAAAACTGGACTTCAAACTTCGTACAATGACAACTACAATTCTCTATGCATTTTATATATAAAATTGATTATCAACAAGTCAAATACAAAGATCCTGATGCATATAAAGTGTGGTTTCGGCTTGTACGAAATATAATCAACAAATATAGAATCTGTAAGAAAGATATCTACAACTTTGACAAAACGGGATTTTTGATAGGCCAGATATTCTCGAAAATGGTTGTTATAGCAGCTGAGCAGCGTAGCAGACCTCATACAACACAGCAGAGCAATAGAGAATAGATTACAGTAATCCAGAATATTGAATTATACAGATATATATTGCTGCCATTTATTATTGTTACAAAGAAAAACCACTTTTCTTCTTGGTACAAAAATATATCTATACCGGCAGATTGAATAGTTGCAGTTATATCAAATAGCTGAATAACAAATAAACAAAAGATAGATTAGATTAAATATTTCAATCAGTATATAAAAAGTTATACAAAGAATAAATATCGCCTTTTGATTATTGATAGATACAAAAGCCATCAATTATACAAATTTGAAAAATACTACAAAAAACAGAATATTATTATCCTTTGCATACTATTATATTTGTTTTATAAACTTCAGCTGCTTAATATTGAGTATTTTAGTCTATTGAAACAGTTATACTAAGCTGAGATTAAGAAGTTGATATATATATATATTACTCATATCTCAAAGGAAAATTTCTTTCCTGCTTTCTATATAGCATTTTGTATAATAATAACTGCATTAAACACTTAAGCAGGATTTCAAGCTGCAGAACTTGTTCTGTACAATCCTGATTATATAATCTCACAGCTTGACATTCGACTTTATATACCAATTTTATCACTAACCTTACCTATAATCTGAAAACCAAAAACTCCAAACAATATACTTGAATTGCAATTTCAATCAATATATCTTAAGAACCGAGTCATACAGCATTAAAATAGTTTACCAACTATAATTTTGCAGAACATTGATCAAGCTATAAAAGATACAATAAATTATATGCATAAATTGACATTGTTATAAGAAGAGATCACTATACTTCGTACAGCAAATGATTTGCTTAGCCGACATTGTTATACAAAAAAACGATATATTCAAAAAGAAAAAATAGTCAGAGTTGAAGATATTCAAGATTCAGAGGCTCAAAAAGAGGCTAATATACAATTGCAAGCTGATTTGCAAAAGAATAGAGGTTGTATAAAGCAAAGCGAGCCGTCAAAACGATACTGTAGATATTGCGGACAACCTGATTATAACATATAAACCTGCCCAAATATTATAGACACATCTGATAATTCAAATGCCGAAGAGTTAGAATAGTTTAATTAATTAATTATTGAGATATTTAATGATTTTGTACAATGCCAAGGAAAATTGGCCCATTCGCTTGGGTGGCCCACTCGCTTGTGAAGTACGTTACCCAATTCATGCAAATTAACAATATTACAAGAAAGTCCCATTAGCATCGCTCTATCCGACACGGCCTGACCAATGTCTAATCCAGGTGCCTTTGTATCAGCGTCTGAGATAATTTCAATACCTTGCAAGAGTCCACGACCGCGAATCTCACCAATGCACCAGTATTTTTCTTGGAGCTTGTCAAGGCCTGCTCGTAGTTGTGCACCAAGTCTTTTTACACGCTCGGCTATGTGGTCCCGTTCAACAATTTCTAGAACTTTGTTTCCAACAGCTGCTGTTAAAGGGTCATTGAGATGGGTGGAGATCCAGATAAAGCCTGCTTTGTTGCAGCCGCGTTCAATTTCGACAGTGGTGCTCACTGATGCTAATGGTAGACCACAGCCCAAGGTTTTAGACAGCACAAGAATATCCGGGACAATATCCTCGTACTGGAAGGCGAACATTTGTCCTGTGCGGCCGACACCTGTTTGAGCTTCGTCCATGATCAATAGCATGTTCCGCTTTTTACATTCAACAGCCATACGTTTGAGATATCCTTTAGGTGGAACGAGAATGCCACCTGTGGATAATATGGGTTCCATGATAAAAGCTGCAAGTGACCCTACAGTTTGCCTATCAATCATCGACCATCCAAATTCTAACTCGGTTTCCCAATCGTAGGATCCATCCGCTTTTTTGAAAGGCGATCTGTAAGCGTACGGTGCTGGAAACGCAAGCTGGCCAGCCATTGCTGGCCCACCATTTTTCCGTCCAGCAGAGTAAGTAGCGGACCCTGAACCTGACGTCAAGCCGTGATAGCTTGCTGTGAACGCCACAATCTCGAATTTGCCTGTGTAGCACTTGGCCATCTTGATTGCGGCTTCGTTGGCTTCTGATCCAGTATTAAGGAAAAATGACTTCTTTAAAGGCGTCGGGAGAAACCGGGCAAGTCTTTCGGCAAGATCGACGACAGGTTGCGTTATCATACTACTTAGGAGATGGTCTAGTTCGCCAATATATCTTCTGACTACTTCTACGATCTCTGGGTGAGAATGTCCCAGAATCGAACTCATTTGACCGGACGTGAAATCGAGAATCGATCGACCATTTGTATCGAATAGTCTCGTACCCTTCGCTCGCGCAATGATGACTGGTGAATACGAAACACCAGTTGCCATGAGGTGCTTATCAGCCTTGGTCCAAAAGGACGAAGTATCTGTAGAGACATTTCCCATGATGGAATTAAACGAACTGGGAGAACCCCAATACTATGATTGAATACGTACTATAGGATAGATATAATTAAAGATAAAATGGATTGAGAGTAAAAGTATGGAAGTTTTCAAATCCTACCTTTATTCTTGGAGGCTGCACATATCTCCACTTGGGGGAACTGATATCGGAATTTAGCCGCCAGACTTATCGCCTCGTGGTGGTTGTGTGATGAATTATCATCCATGTACAGGATTCTAGCCCCGGGCTTCTTTACTATTTCATTGTATGTATTGCTATACGATAAGTTGCAGTCGTCAGTATAGATACTGGTGTAAATTATCAGCCCCTCTGATTAATCTCACACTCCTAAAGTTTTTCAAATGAGGTTAACGAGGATCTTGTCAGTGGTATACTAGGATTCCAAAGGAATGTCCGGAGTATGTATCTGCATATGGAATATGGGATTAGGCGCTCAAAGGCTTTTTTTAAAAACACCTTTGAGTATTTGAGATGAGTCGTAATATGTATGACGCATAATGGATAGTGGGAAATCTAGATCCAATCTCACACCAGGGCATAACAAATGTCGTCTAAGATGATGATGAGGAAAAACGATCAGGATTGTAACTTGATCGAAGCAGAGTAAGGCTGAAATCCGAAATTGAAGTCCATCTGGCTTTGATAACCACCGAAGCGGTGCTTTCCAATCTCACTTGATGAGTGTATGAGTCTATCGATCATGTTAAATTTCATACAATTTCCGACCAGTCTATTCCTAATCCGGTAATGCCCTAGTCTAAACGCCAAAACCTTAGATGCTCGTTATTCATAACCCATTGCAAAGTCCTATGATCCCCTTCGTTGTCCGTCGATTATCAAGCATCACCCTCGCTGTCTTTTTGCTGCTGCTGCTGCTGCTGTTGACTCCCCGCAATCGTTTCCTCTCCTAATACCTTACTCGCAGCCATAAATCTGTCCCATCTCTTGTTAGCCTAATTCATTGTCACCTCTCCCTTCGTTCAACAATTGCCCTCCTAGGCCGCCCCTGACAGTCCCCAAGAAACGAAGACAAAACTTACAATCCTCCATGCCAAGCTCCCAACCCCCGCACTGATTCCGCCTGCACACTCGTCATACGCAACAAGTTCTCTAGATCTGCGAGGTTGGCTGATAGCTGCGCAAGCTGGGCGTGGAGATGTGACTGTTCGGGTCGGGAAAAATTAGCCATGCCACATCTTGTAAGGGAAAGAAAATGGAAAAGCGAATGGGGGGGTAAAGGGGCAGAGGAAGAAGGAATATTGGGGATATATGTACCAGTTGCCGTGGTTTTATGGAACTAGGTGCTGTTGAGAGACGCGGCGCGTTCGTGGTCGAGATACGCGTTGTGGTGCGATCCATGGCGTGTAGGATGGAATGGAAGTAGGCGAGTTAAATTTGGCCTATTTTCACAGGATGGGAAGGTATTTCAAGGTACAGTACAGGTTGTCTAGAAGAGATGGACCCTGGATGCTGTTGTTGTGATGTGAAGTTTTGGAGAAGTCTGGGGTAAATAGTAGCCTCGTGCACGGGCCACCACACCATACATGTACACTATATGCGAGAGTCTCCAAGTATCGCGGACTGGAAAGGGAAGAAAACGTGCAATACTAAAAATGTAATATGGAACTTCTTCGGATGCTTAGACTAGACTCAAGGCGCATATTATTCTCGAGTAATCAATTGCGCACAATATCATGTAAACCAAATTCTAGATTTGAATTAGTTGATAGAGGATGCTAGCAGTTCTATCACCTAGTGTATACTAAGCCCATATATCAGTCTAAGAAATGTACATCCCCAGACTAAGCAATCACAACCGCAACATGATCATCCATATACTTCTGAATATCCCCCAAACAAGCACTTGCTACTATCGCCACCGCCCCAAAGGCAATGCTCACATAATAGACGTATGGATAACTATCTGCGTACGCTTCTCTACCCGCCATTACAAGATCATTCCATATGGTAACATTTCCATCTACACCCGGCAGGTGCAAAATCTCATCTATCAAGCTAGCACCAGTGAGTTCCCCTGCAATTTTAATGACGGTGACGTTATAGATCTTATTACTGATGCAAGCTAGAACGAGTTTCTTAGTGAGTTTGGGGACGAATTTGGCATAAAAGACGTTGTAGTAAATCGTATAGCCAACAGCGCCTCCAATGACGCGGATAGCAAGAGTCAAGGAGGCGATTGTGCCAATTAGATCTGGGGGACAGATGATGGTTGTAATAATGGAGGCTGGAACGACGATGCCGCCGATGCCCAGTCCGGCAATGACAAGTATCACATAGACTGCCGGAAGATTGTCGATACGGGCGGCGGCCAGAGCACCACTGGATACGAAGTTAGTTGTGTTTGATATTTGAGAACGACTGAGCTTACCAGCCAGCTGTCATGAAGCAAGATGATACTACCATGAGCATCCTGTTGTGGCCACGAAAGACCGAAAGAAGCCAGAGTACAACGCAAGCCCCGACCAAAATGGAAAACCCAACTGGAAGGCCCCGGATGCCGACTCCAACTGGATCGTGACCATAAACATTAAAAGCTTGTGTCGGCCAGAACAGAAGCACAGAGAAGAAGTTGGCACCAGATATGAACGTGATCACGAGAGTCAAAGCAAGAATTCGAGGATCTTGCTTTAGCCGTGCTGGAAACATGGGATACTTGGCACCATAAACCTCCCAGAAACCGAAGGCGATGAGGAAAAAGGCGCCAAGAAGTAGTGGGACAAGAGTGTGTGCTGATTTCCAGGTATACTAAAAGGAGTGAGACTTGGAAGGTGAGCGTTCGACGAAAGTTACTTACCTGATAGCCTCCCCAGACGAGCCCAGCAATGAATAGAATCATGCCAACAATGGACAAAAAGCCACCAACAAAGTCAATCCGACCAATGATCTCTCGGTTTGTTAATCCACTGGAGTTATCTCTGGGTGGAGGGAAATAGAAAAATGCCGTCATTACTAGTCCTAGGAAAGCCCATATACCACAGAAGAGGCCGACATATCTCCAGCTAGAATTCGCAGCAATCAATTGTGCCCAGAGTACCGAAGGACAGAAGGGGATGATTGTGAATATCAATACCGCGACGTACTTCCCTCGTTTGCGAGTAGGGGCAAGTTCCGATGTAACGGCCAAGGCTGTAAGTTCGTTGATTCCCGCACCTGCGCCTGCTAGAGCCATTCCAGCTACCAACTATTAGACGAGGCCAAGCTTTGTTAAGGGAGATGCACGTACCAATGAAGATATTCATATTGTGAGCAGTGGAGCTGACGACCATACCAATCACGATCAAAGTAGCACCAAGAAGAGCAACGTATCGACGACCTATGAGATCAGATATTGCTCCCACGAACGGGCACACGGCTGCCAGTGCGAGTAGGTTGGCAAGTACAAACCAAACCCTAATCCCTTGATCAGTAATGCTTTTGTCATTTGAGAATTTCGTATTAACCTACCATCGATCATTCCCTCCAATATCTCCATATATCAAGGGAGGAATGCCACCTGAATGGTTAGCCAATTGCACCTTTCTTCTCAGGTAGAGTAGCCTTACCAAACAAGTAAACTGGAATTTGAGATCCGGTCCACAGAAATGCCATCGCGATCAGGGACATCATTCGATGAAAGGTCATCTGTTCTTGTCAGCATGCTGTTTAGCAGATAAGAATCAAGAGATTCTAACCGGTGGCTCATGTTCATGATCCAGACCATCACCATTCGAAACATCGCTCCCCTTCTCTTTGAGTTCATCGGATCCCCTTTCACCAGAAGCGGTGTTGGCGAATTCTACGTTCTCGCTGTATCCCGGGGCGGTTTCTTTCTGAAGAGATTCTCGACCAGCGGAGCTCGTTGGCGCTGTCTTCGATGTGTCTGTGCTTGGAGTTTCCATGTTGATTGCTGTGAGTTGTCTTGATTAATATTCAGCAAGTGAAGAAGAATTATCGACCTCAAAGTGGTTTGAATTTGGCGACTTCTAGCGTTTGCTAATAAGCATGAGACAAAGTCCTAGCTTCTTGAAATGCCTATGATTTCGACGAGACAGAAAAGAAATGGTACCCAGGCAATCTGGCTGCCAAATTGTTTCAGAACCTGTAATCTAATATTTCTCAATGGGCTAGGTTATCTGCCCAGGTAGTTTTCTTGTCTGAGGATCCGAGAATCGTAAAGCTAAATATACCACCACGTGCGGCCCCGAGCCCCTCAAACCCCTCTTTGTAGATATACTTTTCCCAATTGAAACCGAGGCACGGGGTAGCTCATAGAGAAAACCGGAGGAACTAGCGAACTAAGTTTGTTACTTATATTTTAGCGCCAAGCGAATCAAGTGCCCGTTCACATTCGGTCTCGCTCCAGCGTGCCTCTGTACACCTTTATGTAAAAGATTGCGTGTTATGATTTACAGTAGTACAACCCGAGAGTATGGGAAGAAAGTTTGCAAACTTAAGTAGGATGAAAAAGGGGAGGGCGGCGCTCTGGGATGGATGCGATTTGCTGGGGAACTCGAAATATCATCCCTATGTGCAAGCACACACCAAAAAGCAAACATCGTATCCTTGCAAGCCAAAAGGATTGAGCTAAGGAATGCATAATATTGATGTCGATACCTTGTATGCGTCGGGGTTCCCTCCGCTTTGAGCAATGGAAGTACAACGTGGAGGGGGGCAATCTGCACGACTTGTACGAACGGAGATACCGGATGATGGAGATACTAATTAGGGAGAGTGTTGCTTTAGGTTTTACTGTAAGGGAAAAGGGTCAGAAGCTGCTGATCTGGGGGACGGCACACGGCGGATTTAACGTGGGCGGATGCAAGTCTGGCAGGCCTGAAGATAATTGGCGATCTCGGGTAGGCTGGGAGGCTGGTCCAGATTACGGGGAAAACCTGGGGAAGAGTATCAGCCAGATGATCCGGTGATTTCTTCGAGCTTGGCCTCAATGGGAACTAGAGCATTGGTCATGATTTGATCAACGTGTGAAAAGCTGTTTGAATGGTCACCGCGGGTAGCTATAGCGTACCTTGGCTTGACTCGTGAAGAACTATCAGCTAATTTGTCATGTCGTTTAAGGCGTACACTACTCTCAATCTTTAGTATGCAACAAGCAACAACTGGAGTGAGGAGAGTTAGTGACCTTGTGCTCAGTGCATTGATTTGATTGGAGATCTTTGATCTGACGGTATTGTATACGATATCAGCTTATCCCTTCCGGTATATTCCGTTGAGGGTTCTCTTTTATTGATGTTGTTAAATTGCACCAGTTCTTCGGGTTTGAAAGATAAACACCAAGTGCCAGGACAGCCGGCTCTTTGACAAGTCGATAGTCCATCAAGTACAACACAACATGCAATTCGTACAACCAAAGCTACTCTGTATCAGGAAATACCAGATGGAGTTGGATCAACTTATTTGGAATGGCAAATACAGTCACATGCGTGGTGAACTACGCCACTAAACAGAGAGTGAACGCAGGGCACAAATCGTAAGGCACCAAAGACACCCTAGAAAATAGTAATAAGATCAAAGATGAGTAAATATTAGTGAGTTCAAACAGGAACAGAGATATTCACAAAAGTTGTGGATCACGAGAGAAGACAAAAAGATCAGTGGTTCCCGAATTCATGTAAACATTTGCTGCGGTGAGAAAATTTAATGGGACATGTTCTCACACGGACATCGAGTTATAGAATGCTTGTGAAAGCTTACTTGCGGGTAATATGTGACCATCAGAGCCTACTCCTCTCTATCAAGTACTTCTGCCCAACCAACGCCTGTAAAAGGAACATGGATCATACATGTCTCATATAACCATCTTGCTGTATTGTCCAGCTACTTGTTTCACTTTCAAAAGTGATTCACTCCCAGAATCGCGCTCTTATATGCATTGTACGATCGATGTATATCGCTACACTTCTAAGAGATTGCATGGGTCTTAGTCCACTCGCGAGCCGTCGCAATAGCAGCGGGCTCATCCTCCTTCCATCTCTTGGCAACATCTGGGGCGAGGGGGTCGTCTGGATTCGGGGCACCGAGGAGAGCTTGGATGGAGAGAAGAATAGTTCTTATTTGCAGTGCGGGAGACCAGTTACCTGGCAAAATGTGTCAATAACTCATATGAAGGAGCCTACTTAGGACATCTTACTCTTGAGAACATCGAGACAGATACGACCGAGCTTGTCAATGTTGGGATGATAGATTTTGGTCAAGAATCGGATCTTGGGCGGGGTCATTGGATAGTCATCTGGAAGGAACAACTCAAGCTTAAAAATGCCACCTGCATGGAGCATTAGTTGGAGATATATGTAGGATCGGCAGGTTAGGAGCGTACCTTCATATGGGGATTGGCTAGGACCGTGAATAGAGACATCAAAATATCTTAAATTATCTTCATGGGGAACGGCGCTGATACCTGGAACACTGCAAAATGCTTTATCAGTATATACTCAATCTGTAGGATAAGGCAAGGCAAAGCAAGGCTTGCTACTCACGGCTCTGCCATTAATCTCTCGGTCTCCTTAATAATTCGCTTTGGCAGTGCCATGTCTGCTGTAGTATCGATTCGAGTTCTTACAGAGGGACACTTTTCTGGTCTGCCGATCTATTCCTCCAACAATTACTCTAATTCTTGAGCAGAGGTGTCTCGTGGTATAATCGCTTGGAAGGACCTCAGCTCAGATCTGAGACTTGCCGATATGGAAGTGTTCGCGTGGGGGCAGATGGCACTTGTTCCTCGTGTGAATATTGCACAGTAAATATGAAATGTCTCTACTGGTGGTTTTACTGAATAGCTAGTTGAGGCCGGGACATGTACAAAGTTCATGTCGGCGCGTTGACGATACCGACCCCGCCATCAATGGAGCTAACCGAATTGGGAGCTGTATCGAAGGCGTGGTGGTCAATATGTATCTCCAACACAACTTTCATTCATATCATCATTCAGCATCCTCTTCTATTTATAAAAATTCGATCGCCTTAACCATATGATGCTAATATCAGCGTTTTATTCACATCTGCGAACGTGATTACTGGCCAAATAATGCTAAGTAGGAAGGCGCATTTGGAGCATTCACACTATAAATGATCTAGGCTCCATAGCTCAGGAAATGAAGGTGCTGAACCGCAATCGTGACTATGATGGAAGAGTCAAGAAAGGACGTATCCATCTACGTGGATCGTAAAGTGGGCTCGGCGTCCATCTCTCCCTCTGGGCGTGATATTGTGCTTGCTTCGTATGTCTTCTCAATGGAATTGATCAAGCTCTATCTAACATACTCAGCACCGATGGACTCGATATCATTGACCTTGATAACCCATTAAACCCTCCCCGCCATCTTCGCCATGGACTCCCTTGGCTAGTCGCAGACGTACAATGGTCGCCATTCGCAGTACGCGATTACTGGGTTGTCAGCACCGCAAACCAAAAAGCTTTAGTATGGAATCTAAACTTGCATGAGGAGTCTTCTCAGGGAGCGATTGAACATACACTCAAGGGGCACTCCAGAGCTATTACTGATATCAATTTTTCTGCACATCATCCTGATATGCTTGCAACATGCGCTGTGGATGGTTATGTGCATTGCTGGGATTTACGAAGATCTAGGACACCCGCCCTTACATTCTGTGACTACTATGCGGGAGCCACACAAGTGAAGTACAACCGGCAAGACTCGCACGTTCTAGCTTCCTCTCATGATAGGTGGTTACGAATTTGGGACGACAGAAAGGGTGCCGCGCCCCTCAGATCCATAGATGCACATAAGTCTAAGATATATGGGATAGACTGGAATCGAACTCGGTGCAACGGGATAGTTACCTGCTCATTGGATAAGACTATCAAATTTTGGGATTATGGAAACGATGAAGATGTTCCTGAAAGAGTCATCCATACCGACTTTCCCGTCTGGCGCGCTCGGCATACACCATTCGGCTGGGGCTTACTAGCAATGCCTCAAGAAAGTCCAGGCCACCTTCATCTATATGACCGCCGATCCAAACCATCTGTAGAGGATGGTTGCAAAACAGCTGCAGTGAAAGTGTTTCCTGGCCACGGAACCTATAAGGTCAAGGAGTTTCTATGGAGAGCTCGTGGTGTTGTTACTGATGATGGAGCGGACAATCGAGAGTTTCAGCTTGTTTCTTGGGGCGATGATAACAAATTACGCTTACACAATGTTGATCCGGCAATTCTTGAAGGTGTGGGGCATATCAAAGGTGCACAAGTTCGTAAAAGATTGACTATGACCCGCAAGGGGGCTGCATACAAAACATTCCGCAACGTGGACAAGAAATCATCAGACAAAAAGATTGCAACAATCACTGGCCCTAGGCCAGGAAGCTCTGGCCTGAAGGTAAGTGCCTTGAGTACGGGAATGAAGAAGATGCATCTGCCATCTTCGACCCGTACTCATATGATGATCAAAGCCCCAGCCCTAAAGCGCAAAGATAAGCCGTTCGCTGGAGACGTGAACCAAAGACAGATTGGTTGGATGAGCGGTATCAAGTTCACCAAGCCAGAAAACGATGCATCATCTCAAAAACGTCCTGCCTCGAGACGCCTCTCGCTGCTCAACCCAGAACTGAGAGACTTGGAAGATGACGGCGATTGGGATGCACCTGAATCGCTTCATGATGAGATCATTCGTATTCACGAAAAGCTTCCCAAAATTACTTTTGACAATGTGAATATGGATAAGAGGACCGTGGAAGTTTCGATGAACGGACCATGGGGCGAGGAAGGCAAAGCCATATATATTCATGTTACCATCAACTTTCCAGATCAATACCCTGAGAAAGTACCTCATTTTACGCTCGGCAGAACGTCGTTAATGCCAACGGCGACGTATGATCGTCTCAAAAGTGAAGTTCATCAAGTCGCAAGCAATCATATTCCTCACAAGAAAGGATGTCTTGAAGGAACCCTTACCTATCTTCTCGGAGAAGTAGATTTAGAAGCTAGTACAACATTCTTTGCGGATGTGGGAGATATTGATGACTTAGATGGACTTGCTGACGAGAGCTCAAGCGATGACGAAGATGAGAATATCCCAGCTGGTGCTTCTGCCATGCTGCCTCAAGGATTGGAATCGAGTGCAAATGAGGATATGCTCACTATGATGAGTCGTAATGTTGACGTTCCAATACCAAGACTTTGTGGTGCTCGATTTTCCGCAAACGGAAAGCTAACTTGCTTCTTCCCTCCGAAAGAAGATAAAGTAAAGTCACTACTTGGGACTTTAGTAGCAAGAAATAGTGCTCGCTTAAAAGGAGAACCGACGTTTGAGTCGTTTGGGAGACTGCATAACAACAGCTCTCCTGTTCCCAAGATTCAGACATTATCCACAACTTCCGAGGTCAAGGACGAGTCAGATTTTTCAGATGACTCTGAGCCATCCTCTTCCAGTGATTCTGATTCCACGCAATTTCATCAAGTTGCTCGCTTCCCTGTGGCGGATTATTTCCGAAGATCGACTCGCAGGACCTATATGAAAGCATCGTCTGCTATTCTTTCCCAAAGGTCTAGCGCTGGAGGTACTAATACAAACACTGGCACTGGCACTGGCACAGGTTTCAGTCGGCCACGTTCGAAGCCCAAAAACTCTGTAGTGATCCACGACATCAGTGTGTTATTACCATCAAAAATCAAACTCGCTGAGGAATATGCTATCTTTGGCGATGGTCCGGATGTTTGTGAGCACAACAGCAAAGTAGCAGCTAGTCAAGGGTTCCGTGACTTGGCCGATGTATGGAAATATGCTGCTATGTTGCTGCATAACGAAGTACCTTTAAAGATCCTCGATCAGAACCATCGTACAGAGCCTATCCTCGTAGTTGCAAGAAATGCGGTCAAACATGCTCAACGTGATAGCGGGTCCGACAGTGGTGTAGATGTCTCATACGACTATTGGCGTCAAAAGACCCTGTCTGGCAGGGTAAAATGGGGAACAAACCCTCTTGCTGTTCAGCTCATCCGGGATCTTTTCTCCTACTTCGAGCAAGATGCTGATGTCCAAATGTTGGCGATGTTGTCTTGCGTATTTCGAGAACCGACAGTTCAAGATGTTACATCTCAACCAGAAATACAAATGACTCAGCCACAGACACCACTGAGTATGAAAACTCCAGCTTTTTCTCTGGATTACTTCCCCACCGATGCTGCAGCTTGGAGCATGTACCAAAAGACACCAATAAATTCGGCCGTAACTACCCCGAAAACATCCCACACGCCAATTGGTCTTTACGGATCCTTTGGATCATCGAATGGTGCCGCTTGGAGTAGCGATCCTGCTTCAGCTTCTTATTCGTGTGGAGAGACCCCGCCTTTGAGATCAAGCCAGACAAACTCAGAATACTTCACTCGACAAGCTCATAGTCTATCAACTTCTCCAGATAATCCTCGCCTGTTCCGTCGTGCGAATTCAGCACTTGCGTCTGGTTTCGCAGCGAGTTTCTCTCGGCCTTTTGCCGCCGTCTCTTCATCTCCACCAAATCCGCCTCTTCCACCAAGCCGTAAACGCCCGAGTCCTGCTGAAAATCTGCTGAATTCGTTGAACACCTCATCTGCAATTACTTGGGGAAATACAACTGTACTAGGCAGTGTAAAAGAGCAATTCGCTCCAGATATCTCGCACTTGGAAGATGACAACCCCAGGGACATAAAGGCTCCGGGATTGGTCATTGGCATCAACCTTATCTTGGAGAATCAGAATGCTTTTGATGACGAGGGTTGCATGACGTCGCCATTACTCAATCCTAAACAGGTAATTGTTTTCGAGAATTATCGAAGAGCATATGCCGAGCTTTTATATGCCTGGGGCCATCCACTAGCACGATTAGAAGTCCTCAAGTTCAATGGTCTACAAGATTATGCTGAAGATGATACTCCTGACAATAAATCCTATGTGGGATCTATTCTTTCCACCTCAACTCACACTATGACCCATGAGCCAACTCCACCATCACCGATTATCCTTGGTAGAAAGTCTACACCTCCCCCCCAAGCTTCGGAACATGGTCTCGATATCACAGGCTATTGTCTAAAGCATGACAGACGCCTTGAACCACTAATGACTGGCACTGCTGGCGGAGCTGTAGGTCGATGTGAGCGTTGCAAAACTATTCAACGTCGTCTGCGCTGTACAATTTGCCTAGAGCCTGTCAGCGGCGTTTTCACGCCCTGTCTTTCATGCGGGTGTATTACTCACCAGCATTGCCTCACAGAATACCATTCTTATGGAAACACTGATTGTCCTGGTGGTTGCGACTGTGAGTGCGGAATCAAAGCCAACGACGGTATTGTTGAAAGTTGGGAAATCATGATGAGTGCTATTGAACGACTGCGTGCTCTCGATGCTAAGCACCATGCTAGCGCGAGTGAAAAATTAGATGATTGGGACAGTGGTGGAAAGGACGACTGGGAACAGAGCGAGAGAGGTCTAGTTCGTGTACCCTCGGGAGCTTCTGGTGGACTTGGGAGGGGATATTCGACGTTGAGTCAACGCTTAGGAAGAGTAAGAACAGGTGATTGGACAATGTCGGGGGGGAAGAAAAAAACAAGCAGTCTTCGCAACCAGGAGTTGTGAGCTGATTTGAAATCCTAATTAGTAATTTACTAGTAGATGTACGCATAGTGTAAGATGTGAATAATGTGTAGTATATAATACCTATTTGTTAGAGATTTAGCCCATAAATTTTTGGAATTACACTAGAAACTAAAAATCACGGTTTACGAAATTTGAGAGTGTGTACAAGATCATGAAGTTCTACGCCTAGCCCATGCTCAAATACTGGGGTTACATCTCTAATGAGAAGTAGCTAGCTTTAAGCCGCTCCTCCGCAAGTTCTTGGGTCGAATATGTGCACTACACATTGTTTTGCAATGGGGAAGCTTCAGCATCTTCATCTAGCTTTGTTACACAGGTTGGAAATATGGTAGTGCCCATGTGTTCAATTACGGAAGTTAGATTGAGAGTGCGGTTAATCTCCAGTAAGGTCACTGCTCCGAGTTCCCGTGGTCATCTCTTAAGAAGTATTCGCAGTGATTGAAGCGGACAAGGGACTTGCAGTATTCAAAGGCTTGCTGTTTAATAGATACTGGGCATACAACTCACGGTCAACTTCTAAGTTAAGAGAAAAATAAGTTTGCTCAATATGGCTTTTTGAGTCGGTCGTTTTTCTGGCGATATATATTCTACCAGTTGCCGTGATTAAACCACTAATAGATTCATCTGGGAATTGTCTTCCTAACGTTCCGGCAAAGCCAGTGCCTAGTATTTCTTTAGAGGCTATCTCCAAACCGACATTTGAGAATATGCAAAGAGACATGTTTTACTTATAAGTTCTTGCGAATGACTTTCCACTATCTACATAGAGCCCTCGTGAATTTGGATGTCTTGCTTTTCCTGAAGCTAACAGCAGCTACTAATGAAGATGTT
>Ga0247807_10001068_pt1 | contig 16648 bp, 23 predicted proteins | sample UWRJL074202C1_FD_179931 | JGI IMG/M metagenome (GOLD analysis project Ga0247807, IMG submission 179931) | Plant litter microbial communities from Arlington Agricultural Research Station in Wisconsin, United States - UWRJ-L074-202C-1 | ecosystem: Environmental > Terrestrial > Plant litter >...
GTAACCAAGCACAACGCGATGAAAGTTTCGCTCTGGTCCCATGCTGGTAAGATCCTTCCAGCTTGTAGCCTGAGCATCTGCAACAGTTTCGTGGATTTCTTGGACTTGGTTTTGGACTCGCTTGGATTCGGCTGGGAGATCGTCAAGGGCGGAAATCTAATGATGTTAGGACTCGATCGAGGCTAGAATTGCTAGTGCAATTGCGTATAACTTACAACAGAGACCGCTTCAGCCTCTCTTCCCTTAAGGATAAGCCATCTTGGCGATTCTGGCAAAGGCATGATAAGAGCGAGAATTGGTAGAGCAAACACGATCTGGAAAGCAATTGGGAATCGCCAAGTGATCTGGCTAGGCTCGAGGAATGAGAAGGCGAAATCGACCCAGTAACTGGTGCAGATACCACCGGTAATCATGGCTCCTTCAATCATGACCATCTTTCCTCGCTTGTGGCTCTTAGAGGTTTCGCTAGCCCATGTAGGAACAGTAGACGTGTTCATGCCGTTTCCAAAGCCTGTGATCACTCTCTGTTTATTGTCAGCTGAAGTCCAATCAGTTGTTTCCGGAACATGTCCTTACACCAATAATCAAGTGCGTGAGACCAAATGCAGTGCACTGCAAGATAGCTCCGACTACAACAATGGAAGATCCGAGTAAAATCATCTTCCGTCTGCCGAGAATATCGCCAATCCACATGGTAAGAATTGCACCAACGAAGCAACCAAGATTGTAACTGGCAACTGTGATACCTTGGATGGTGGTTTTTTGGTTGTCTGATGGGTCTATAATAGTGTTGATCTCGGGAAACTTGGCTACGAAACTAGGAAGAGTCAAGAGTCCTCCCATCACACCTTGATCATAACCGAAAAGGCTGGGACGAGTTAGCCAAACGAGCTTCCAAGATAGAAAAAGAGTCGAAGCTGGGCTCATTGGAACAAGTCCAATTTGAGTCGCAGAAAATCACATACAAAAAATCCAGCCCCGCGACAATGTTGATCGCCGCATTCAACTTGTTACCCCGAAGGCCATAATATCTTTCGCCGCCAAATAACCCCATGATGAAGAGTTTAGAAGAAGTATTTGTATTTCGGATTGGCAACAAAACTACAAGAACAGACAATATTCGGCTCTTAGATGTTGATAAGAAGAAGGGGCATTTTCCCACGGGGAATGATAGACAGCTACTTATATCTCAGGATTTAAAAATTACAACATATGTGGAGTACAGCACGGGAAGCTGACTCGATGTGTAGTGCAGTGTATGGAGCCTCCACAGGTAAGTGACGGTGTAGGAGCATTCTCGGGGAGACTCCATAATTCACCCTTTGAGTTGTGGAACCAACTCCATTAAATTCTTAACATCTTCCCAGTTTGGCTGAGAAAGGGGGAGGAGGTACATATTGCACCCACGGCGCCACTTGCCGAGGGTGGGAGGCGACGCTTCCATGCAAAACTCCAGTTGTTTAAAGCAATCATACGAATCATGTGTTCCTGACGTGAATCAAGACGGCGGCAAAGTTGGCGCGAAAATTGGTTTGAGGTGGAAAACTCGTTAAAAAATCTGAAGGCGTTAATAACAAGTTCTACACTACCGATTACGGCTAGTCATTCGTCGGGAGACTATAAATCCTTAGGTAAGCTTAATGGTCGTCCAAGTAAAAGTCGATGCTTATGTAAAGAAGTGGATATGAGAAAGAGAAATAAGCATGAAATAAGCATAAAACGTCAACCGGATGGCTGAATAGGGATTCCCAGCGTCACGCACGATGACGGTGAATATAAAGCCGCAACTTGGCAGCATGGCGATCCGTGGAACGATCTACAGGAACAATCCACCCTTCAACGACCAACTGTCCGTCGCAGCCTATCACGGCGGGTGCTGGAGTCGATGTTTTGTTAGTGCGAGAAAAAGAAAGTGGGTAATGTGGTTGAAAGAAACACCATTTCTTATGCATGCGACGCTGCGAGATAACAACGATCTGCTGCTGAAAGAGCGTGATCAGGAGTTTGGAGATTCCATGGAAAGAGATTCACGACCAAGACGAAAACAAACAGGAAGCAAAGAGGAAACCAGAGGAAAGCCAAGATAAATAGGATACACCACCACCCATATGCTCAGGCCACAATATCTCCATGAAGTCGCGATACTACCTGGCTGGCTGGCTACACTTACGAGATGCCAAGCTGCTAATCCCCTATGAAAATCTCACAGGATTTTAATATTGCTATTCTTCTTAGCTCGTTCTTCTTCGGCCGATGCGTACCAAGCAAAACACAGTCCATAAAATAGTTCCCTACTCGACCCTTTGACCCAAACAAGGGCCCAACGCTACCAAGTTTGGCATTTCTAGATTAACTACAAGATTGCACCCTCGATTGGCGCTGTTCGATCTGTCACTTCTACGGTACCTTTGCAACGGAAATCGGCTCAGATTTTCAGGAACCAAGACCTTGTGCTCCATAGCATTTGCTATTGACGTCTCCACGGCAGTTCAAGGTAATTGTCGCCTTCACGCAGCTACAGATCAAAGCCTTGACTTATCCCCCACAAGATTGCAAGATTGCAGTTCCAACATTATGGTTCAAGTAGACAACCTCTGTCGTCGCAACTCGTCGCAACTCGTCGCATGAAGATCTTGTGGGTATGTTAGTATGCTGAGCTCAAATACACAGTGGGCAGAATGAAAATGCCATATTTCGGAACGCATAGAAGATTGCCAAAGAATCGAGCAGAGGATTAAGGTTGAGGCTAATCGCGTGCGTAGCAACTATAAATATGCCACCACGTGCTCAACGATAGACAGACCTCGGGAAATATTTGAGAAAAGTAGCAATTATTGTACTCTACCGGTGCTACACTATTGATCCCAAGCGCGATTCTTGGTCCATAGGGCAGACGATAGTCAATGCGGGAATTTAAGCTTGCAATCCATGCGACGCGGGGCTTTTAGTACTGGTAGCAAGTGAAATGCCTTAAGGTAGTCACAGATATAGTCCAGTCAATCTCAACCGATTTGAAGGCTTCTAGCACAGAACCTTCCGAGCTACGTGGGATCGCTGAACCTGACTCGTTGTCGTGTTTATAGGCGCGAGCTAGATAACAACAGCCTTATGAACCACCCAAAGGTGAACGAGAGGCGGCTGTCACATTCAGATGCGGCTAGTTCCCCGTCCAATATCTGCCACATAATAAATGTACGCCGCTATGCTGTGATGACGCAGCAGCCTACAACTCACCTCCTGATCTGATCAATCTAGGGGACACATCTGCATATTTTGACAGTTTTTGTTTCATTTGATTTCAAACTTGTCTAGCTTGAAGATATGGCATTCATATGAGAGCAGCCAAGCCATAATGGAGCTTGAAGTCCATTCCCATATTTTCAACAGACTCGTCACGTGCAACGCGAGGATAAACCTTTTATCGAGTATTGTGATTAATTCAAGCATACCCAAAGAGAATTCTTGATAGTTTCCATTGGTTGCTGATAATTTATATCAATGTTTATAAAGGGAAGGTTTGGCATTATCCATAACAGAGAGCAACACTGGGAAATAACTCTCTCATTAATTAGAGCTAGTTGTTAAGTAGTCTCCACTAAACACATACTAGTCACTCTACTGTATGTGTTCAGATTATCTCAAGCAGTCATTATGCTGAACTGGTTGTTTCAATGGCGGTAAAAGACTTAAGGACTAAAGTACTATTGACCATAATTACCCAGTCTTCAATTTTCATCAATTGCTACATTGATCTGCGTTGAGAAAGATGAGTAGAAATAACAAGAGCCTTTCTTTTTCTAAACAAGTAAAAAGTCAGACTTGTGCAGATATGAAATCTAACTAAAACCACTTCCTATTAAAAGTTGTGATGGTTCACCTTTTGTTTTTTGTAGGTTGAGTATGTGACACTGTCTGGTATCGTCAACTTAATTCTGCAAGATGAAAACTGGAGCCACATATTTTTAGTGGTGTTCGAGCTTCCTTCTGGATTTGGAGACGAACCTCTACTGGGAGCGTTTAGATAACTGAGAATGGTTTAGTCGTTTCTTGAAAATAAAAGAAGAAAGGGTTAAAGGTGGCACATGGTATATTTTACAATGCCTACGGTAACATATCAGTTAGAACAGATATGAATCTCACAGCTATCGGACTGGATTACCTGCAATTGCTTTGAGCGAAGACGATGCTTTTGTAATATTTGAAATATAGACGTGCCAGTCCATCCCAGCATGTAATGTATTGTAGACTACATCACATTCACGAGATGTTATCAATAAATAGCCTCAGAACCCTTACAAACTGTGCCACTAAAAGCAGAAAAGGTATTTGGGTACGCCGGTGAACGCTAAATGTCTGATCAATCTCTAGCCGGTGGTACCTTGCCCTAATACCAATACTCTAATTACTCCTATATCGGTCACAGTAAGAGAACCAGCAAGCAAAACTCGCGTGGGCGTATGGTGAAGTGGGATCTGGGGCAACTGAAGTTTCGGGGTTTCTTCTACAAGTCTCGATACAAAGACACACATGCAGGAGGGAAATATTCAAAGTCGTAACAAGCTATCCCGACAGTTGAGTGCTGCCCCATTTGACTGGTTCCGTTGCTTAATTGCTCCGGATGTCCTCCTGCAAGTCGAGCTACCAGCAGATATCAATTCTAAAACGAATCTTTTTTTTTCCCCTTTTCGCACAATAATCTCTGCACCCAAGACATACAATGTTGGATCTATGTGCGCTTTGCCTGTCAGTTCTTCCGACGAGGTATCCGCTGTTATAGTGTGAGATTAGGTTGTGTTTCTCAGAACAACTTGCTCAAGTCGTGAGTAGTTGAGACTATTTAACTTTCTTCTCACATAGCTGCGGGAACGCACAAAATAGAGCATTTATTTATATACACAGTGTCGAACTAGATATTCACGTCATCATTGTAGTGCTATACCGCTATGTAGATAAATTTTAGCGATAGCTGATTTAATACTATTCATAGAAAGATTCAGCTGGCGAAAAGGTTATAAAAAGCATATGGGCAATATGGTAACCACTTGTAGTTTGATGATTGAAAGAGGCAATGAAGTGGTAGAGGCTATCCTAGACTAGATATTGTCCGTAGATTCATAATAGGAAATATGGCGCCTAATGGCTAATTACACTGCGTGATACACTTACAGATTCTATACAATATGAAAGCCATTGTATCGACGGTGCCTTTCACTCGTCAATAATCATAGTATCACCATTCAACCCCGAGCTGCTTCCCCTTTCAGGGCACACAAAGCCAGCTGCAACCCCTCCTCATCAGTGGAACCATGCGTTCCAAAACGTCCCGTTCATTCTCCATCTCTCTCAGGGGGCTAGCTGCACTGACCAGATGCTCCTCGGCCTTTGAAATCTCCCACCACTCTATCCATTCCGTTCTTGCCACGATAAAGCTGCGTTTACAGATTGTGCAATTGGTGTCACCGGATTCTTTCTTAGCATTTACTTTGGCCAGCAAAGTAGGAAAATACGGGGGATGGGGATCTGGGAGCATGGCATGGAGACGTGGGAGATCTGGATTGCGGATACTGTGGATGGAGTTAGTCGTAATGTAGCAGGGTGCTTTGCAGGTCATTTTTGACGAGTAGAATATTGGTGGGGAGGGAAGGATATGTTAGGAGATATGGCTTACCATGCGTTGAGAGCTACTTCTAGGAGAGATGGGGCGCGTGAGACCTGTTTCGTCAAATTAGCTATAGCTCTCAAATCGCTCGGAGAACGTCATAAAAATCTACGGGTTGATGTAGGAGAACGAAAAGTACGGGTAAGAACTTACCGGCCCACCTCTCACAGGAGGCGATTTAGGGATATCGGCGACATTTGCCATAGGAATACCATCAGGGAACTGCCGCGATCCGAAAGCGGCTTGCCTTGAAAGATCTGGGCCTTGCAGATGTGCACCGTTAATATCCAGATAGCTGATCTCTGTGCGAGCTTTATATCGAGCTCTCCATTGCGGATGCCACCGTCGGCCTGAAAGATCTGGGACTATGCCGCAAATCGCGCCAGCTCGTGGTCGACTCCTGTTTCCAAGTCCAATTTTGTACTGGGGCACCTCATCTTCTTCTTCAATCTCCTTGCTTGGTGGGAGCTGAGGCTCGTAAAACTGATTTGGATGAATCTGAAAACTCTCCAACCTGCTGTCGATAGAGAAGAGATCTAATATCTCATAAGGAAGGTGCTGTAGACCGTTTTGTGAGAGGTTCAGCTCTCTGAGTTTGCGAAGCCTTCCGATTGCTGAAGGAAGCTCATAGATCTTATTGCCTCGCAAACTGAGAACAGTCAGGCGATCAAGGTTGAAAAGCTCCTCGGGCAATGTTGTCAGATTGTTGGAAGCTAAGAATATCTTCAACCTTGGTTCCAGTTTCTCAAAAACATCCTCAATAACTGGAGGGAGGCGTGTGAACGCGGAGAGGGGTCGTATGGTTTCATTAGAAAGTGTTGTAAGACTTCGAAATGACAAACTGGTGATATCACAATCAGTAACCGTACGCCACTAATTTATCCTACTAGCTCCGTCCGCAACCAAATTGGTCCACTAAACTTACTCAATTGTTTCATTCCCATTCTCCAGGCATAGCTCAATATGTTGGCGTACGAGGTCTTCTGCAGTGGGTTCTTGCTTTACGGTGTTCTGGCTCGAGTTCCATTGCCTCAGTGCTAAGTTTGCATACACCGACTCAGATTCGTCCATCCCGTCATCCATATCGGTGCCATCGCTCCCAAGAAACACGCCACTATCATATTGCCTTTTAAAGTTTCTCTGCTTTTTATTTCCCACCGTAGTTGGTTGAGGATCGTACCATGGTCCTCGAAACTGTCTTTTCCTTCGTCCTCCGGTATAATTGTCGACAGATGGGTCATCATCACCTGCCAATATAGTCAGCAATCCACCAGATCAAATACTTAAATTCCGACGCGCGAGAAACGACATACTTGAAAACAATGGCGGATCACTCGAGGGTGGTGGAGGAGTGATTCTGACGCGTTTACGCGACCTCTCATGGCTGAATGAATCTGTAGAGGCGTTCCAAGCCAGCTTGGGAAGCGGAAGAGAATCCTCTTCCATTCTATAGAGATATCAATTCTTGCTTAAGCTAAATTACAAAACTTCGAGAACTTGAATCAATAAGGTAAATGTCAAGACTGCGGAGTAAATACTCACGAGTCGCGTTCTACCATTGAAGCTCGGGAATCGGGTCTTGGCGATATTGGCTCGGCTTCAGCTTCCGAGGTGATTCCCGATATCACCTATAATTTCTGTGGTAGTACTCTGTAGAGTTCCGTTTATTTGAAAAATCACATCCAGTCTTTGATATTGATCTAAGAATTCTATTATTATCTTCTAACATATATCGAGCAATCTGTGTGAGATAGGTGTGCAGCAGTCGATCAAGGCTTAGAGCAGTCCGTTCAAGGGTTTGCTTCAATTACGACATCAACAGCTTCTTCCCCTCGGTTCACCATCTCCACTTTCATCCAACCATTTTCCTCAATACCAACAATCTTCCCATCAATACAGCATCTCCTCCATTTCCAATCCTCTCCATTTTCTTTAAAGTTGATCTGCAACGTGTTGATTTGACGATAAAGTACCTCTGGTAACTGAACATGAGACCCTTTCTGGTAAGCTGCTCCCATGACCTTCATAACACCGTTCCCCTAGGTATCTATGTTAGAACATATCGTGATTTATTGTGATACAGTGACTTACATCCAAGGTACCAAACTGTACCAGTCTAAGTTGTCCATTCAACTGCTTGCTACTTTCTGGTGAAACGGTGAATGTTCTTTCCAGGTTAGAAACCAGCGTGGCTAATACATAGCCATGTTCACCGTCTCCAATCACCTCCAGAGCTCCATCCTCAGAGCCAGCTTTCACTTCGGCTTTGTAAGCATGTGGTAGAGATTTCCCCTCGTCCGGGTTCAACAGCTCGTTAGCAACCATGCCGAACCGCTTATCTCCGTGTTTCCGGTACTGCGGTGTATCAGAATCCGCCACAAGAGTTGCATGAAATCCATATGATGCTACAACAGCACCATACAGCACATTGTTTGGAATAGGAGCTTGTGTTTGCCCCTGGTTGGACAGAATCCGCGCTCCAGGCGAGAATGTCGCTCGGTATGTGGGAAGGGGAACGGGTGTGCCGGTGAGGAAAGTTCGAAGGGACTGGATATATATCGATGGTAATGCGTGCGGCCTGTGTATAGAATGGTACAAAGCATTTCCCGTTCCAAGTGGAAATAAACAAAGCGTAGGCTTTACATAAGAACTGCCGGCTGCGTTAGCAAGCACAGAAAGGCAAAGGGAACTTCAACACTGACCTCTTTTGATACCCGTCCTTACTTTCGTACAATTCATTTATTATATCCACAGTGCCGCCATCACCACTGAGCATCAACACAGTTTGTCGATAGCCTCGGATCGCATTTGGAAACAGTACTTCCTTCGCGAAGTTTTTCACGGAATCTGCGTTACTAGTCCATATAACGGTGTGGCTGCCCTTTTTGAAGCCGATCTTCCAGAGAAGCGGATATAGCAGATTATCAAAGAATTCGGCCGCAAGTTGCACGCCCGACAGCGTGGATATGAGGATATATAGAGTAGGAATGTCTGCAGACTAGAAGCAGGTCAATGTCAGCCTATCTTTTGGTGTAGGTAATAGTAACAGTACGTACATCGGTAAGCCCTGGGGCATCCAAAGATTTCAGATAGGCCGGTCTGCGATCAACCTGGAAAGTGAACCTTTCCGCGACGTCATTTGCAAGACTTGATATAGCATTAAATCGGATTCCTGAGGGCTTCTGATCTGCAGGATCGGTAGGTCGTCCGCTCACTACTGTGGTTCCCACAACAGCTATGATATCCTCGTCCTTGATGTCTTCCACATCACCCTCATTGTTAAAACTATCGTTATCGTATTTGGCATCTATGGAGAAATGAGTATGGGGTTCAGAGGTATAATAACATAGGTGAGGGAGGTCAAACCAGATGCTGGAGCTACACGATCCGACCAATCAGACTCAGGAGTGCCTGATGTGCTGCTCAAAGGGCTATCCATCTCACAGGATGACAGCTTCAGATTTTTGTTCTGAGTTTGCTGAGGCCTGCAACGCGAGATGTACAACTACCAGACACCATGGTGAAAGGCAGAGGAGTGTGCCTTGTTATAGGGATTACACATCAATATCTGCCAGCATGTAGGAATGGCATCTTACAAGGTGGGGGGCTAATCTGGCGGGGTACGTACCCACCACCAGCTTCCTCTCTGCCAATGCAACTCGAACTTTATATGGAGCGGATACGATGAAATACCTTTTAATGGCTGTTGTTTATGATAGTGGGTATCAAAGTCTATAAAACTCTAGGCTGGAGCAAAAAGCCCCGACATTAGGGGTCGCGGGCCATTTGTTTATGTTGTGGCATATACCTACTACGGAACGTTCACCGACCATAATCATCCAGTCCTCTTTGCGGTCTTACTAAGATCCCAAATGCAATGCTATTTCCAAGGCATTCTAGTGACTTTTTTGGTCATATTGGATTAGACAGACTTGTTCCTTGCAACGAAAGTACCGACATAGAAACTAGGTTACATTCTTCATATGCTCTTGGAATTTGCAATCTGCAGTAATGTAAGCTCCAGGAAAGATGGCAAGTAGTGTTTACTGTCCACAACAGATGCAAAGATCAGGAAGTAAGTTCTTAATGGGCACTCGGCTTCATTCTTTTTCTAGCTTAGTCGTTTTCTCTTTACATCACATTACACGACATGTTGATAATCTTCGATGATACGACAAGTTGCCGCTAATCACGTTCAAGACACTGATCACCACAATGTCTATACAGTAAATGTATTGAAATTTATAGAGATTATTCAGATGCTGTCCAGCTATTATCTGCTTACTGTTGTTATCCTCCAATTGCTAGTCGTTGTATATTATTATTGTTGACCCCTGTCCACAGCCTTGAGACAACGCGTTTTTTGATCCACTCTTTACTTCCCGTACATCCTCAAAATATCAATATATCTTGGAACAGGGCCCTAACAGATTAATTACTACTCTCTTGGCTTTGGATATCGCAGCTATGCATTTCTTAAATTGGCCGTACATAGAAGGGGTGTCGGCATGGGGAGAAAACACATCGGCTTATAAGTTTGTTTGTCAATGTATCGTATGTTCGAGTACTTACTGACACTGCAACTAGCTTCTGTGAAATGGTTCGTCTAGTCTCAAGCCGTTGGATTTATTTTTGGACAACTCTGATTATATAGGATTACTACATTACTCCATACGTCGCAGAGTTCATCAACACTCTGACCAATCTTGGATATGGTCCGTTGCACCAAATTGCTTCATGAGACACTTCTGACAATTTCACAGTCTTTCTCGCATACAAAGGCATTTCAAATAACCGCAAGAACAACAATGATGCAGTAGTAAACTTGTGCTATGCTCTCCTAGCTTATGTTGGCGTGGGTTCAGCGATCTACCACGCAGCCCCCAAATACTTCACCCAGATGAGTCAGTTGGCCTCACCCACTGCGTTTGAATTTTCTAACAGATGGCTATTGTAGTCGATGAGTTTTCTATGCTCTACGCAACAGCAGGAATTCTCTATGGAGCTTTGAGTATCACTCTTGTCGGCTCCGCAAAACAGTCGCTCGCGATTATATTAACGGTAACCATCACAGCCGTGTCTTTTGCACATGCTATGCTCGGTCATGTCACCGCTTTCAGACTTTGCTTCTTGATGATGGTTCTCTCAGTGTTCGGACAGCTTCTTTACTTGGTATCTAGTAAAGTGCCAGACCCCAAAGTCAGGAAGGAGGGTACTCTCTTGGCGCTTTTCGGGGCCGGTATGTTTCCTTTTACCCTGGGTGACGCTAGAGCATATATTGATGCGTGATAGGCACGTTCTTAGGTGGCTATGGACTTTGGAATATTGATATGCATCTCTGTGGGCATCTTACCTCTGCGCGAGGTGTGGTTGGGATGCCTCTTGGGTTTCTGACCGAGTTCCATGGCTGGTAAGCATACAAACGCCTATGGAGACCATATTTTTTCCACAGCTAATGACTGGAATAGGTGGCACATCTTTACTGGAATCGGTGTTTACTATGATATAGTATTCATCGAATACCTGCGAATTTACATCGCCTCACTCAACAGTAAAGCCCCACAGCGCTTCGATCTAATTTGGAACAGCACTCTCTCCCTTCCTTATATTAAGATCCATCATAAAGACGCTGCTAGAAAGTCATAGATTTAGATGGTTCCGATAACTTCGAAGAATTATTGTTACTTTCACGAATTAGAGAAGATATCATGTAGCCAATCATCAATTGCTCCTTCCTCGTCCTCGTCATTATCAATTGAGCGCCATTGCAATCTTTTGTCTTTTAGAGAAATAGACATATTAACAAGAATAGTATTGTGCAGCCGTCGCCTTCCTAATCCGGTTACTCGTGTTCCACATAAGCCGTGACTCACATAAACATGAAGTTGAAGCTTAATGCGTCCATCAGCACTAAATAAAAGTAATATATAGGATCCCCTTTGGATCTCAAGTGGGAGATAAAAATAAGTATAGAATATTCTTTACTCTTAATACGGACAAATATCTACTAGAACAGCAAATTTTCTAGTTTGAACTTCTCCCAACACTCTTTGCTTTCATCGACAATAGACTCTATCTACTTCCCCATTCTTGAAAGCTCCCTCATTCTTAGAAACGAAACCATGGCCGGTTTCCTAGACACTAAGCTCTACTCTCCCACCCTGCCCATCCTGCTACGTAACCCTGAGCCCCGCGATGCACCCGCGCTCTCAAAGCTGTTTTCCGACCCAAGAAACACCCAGCACGACGTGGCCACCTCCATCACTCCGGAACAAGCCCTCACCACCATCACCAGATTCCGGGAATCAGCTGCCGCCGCTGTTCCCACGCGCGTAAACCTTGTTGTCGTGCTGCTGCCCGCTGTTAACTCACCTGACGAGGTGGAAGTCGTTGGTATCAGCGGCTTTGGAGGAATCGATGAGTTTGAGAGGGAAGTAGAGGGTGAGAAGAAGAAGGTAAGGTTTGCGGATGTGGGGGTGATGTTGAATGAGGAGTGGAGAGGGAAGGGATTCGCGGCGGAGTCGGTGAGACTGAGTGTCGATTTTGCGTTTGAGAAGTTGAAAACGGAGGGAGTGAGTTGTCAGATGCTGGAGGTGAACGAGGCAATGGTTGGATTGGTGGACAAGAAGTTTGGTTGGCGGAGGGTAGATAGTAAGAAAGGTGAAGTTAGGTTTGAGGTTGAGCCTGAGGAATGGAGGGTTTGGAATGAGAGAAGATCGTTGTAGTGAAGGTGATGCCTCTCCATTTGAAAAGTTTGGTTTGGTAAAAACAAATTCGAAGTTTAACAAGTGAAGCTTGAAGCTTATAAGAGCACCTCCAGAATAATGATTAACTGTATAAAGTTGGGCCTCTTCATGCAATGTTAGCAATGCACGATATGAAGTGAATATTGAGCAACTATTTGTCAACGACTCACCTCAACTTCTTCTATAGAAAGAAGAGAAATAGCATGTCCTTTCCCCGAGTCATTCTGAAAGTCGCTGAAGCTAGTATGCGAAGCAGAAGAGATACTGTCTGAAGAATAAAAACCCAGCTATGTTTCACACATATATGTATCATTTATATTTCTAAAGTCTTGCGGCACACTTGCCATAATTGTACACCACAACTTCATTACGCCATGCCAGGCTGTCTAATCCCAATCTTCATCATCGTCTGCAACAGTTGTCTTCTTCGAACTTCTGATACCGCCCTTCTCGTGTCGTTCTTCTTCCTCATCCTCTGCCTTTCTTCTCCGTTTCATAACTCTCATATCATTGTCCCTTATAGCACCAATCTCAAGTAGAAGATTATCGATCTGTGGCATGCCTACTCGGACCCCACCAAGAGTCATCAAAGTGACTACCTGCTTCACAATATCGCCCTTGTTGTATACCAGAATTGTCGGACAGTTCTTATCTGGGTAGCCCTCGATGGCCATGTCACCTTTGATCTCGCAGAATTTAATCTCCCCAAACTCTGCTGCGGCAGTTCTCCATAGCTCACTTAGCACCCGACTCTCGATATTTGTTCCCAAGCTGCTGACCAGGTTGACCAAAACCGGACCGTGAACACTAGCCTCGGTAACCTCTCTCGAATAATCTGGTTTTGATATAGGATATACTGTTCCGTGCAGAGCTTTCTTTGTTAGAGAAGCAAGTTCCTGTACTCGCTGCTGCCTGTATTTCTCCAAGAAGTTCTCATCCTCCAAATCTTCTAGTTCGTCAAGCTCGTCAAGGTCTTTGCCTTCGAGTCGGTTTTCATGTGCCAGTCGCCGCCCCTCGATAATCGCCTCTTCGATTAACGGAGTTGGGGAAGGAGGCTTCTCGGGAATAATTTTATGTTTGCGAAGGATGTCATTCCTGACTCGTTAGCATGTAGCAACGTCGCTCAGTGGCAAGATCCTCACCATTCAGTATCTGCGTTTGGGTCATCTATAGGCACATTAACTCGCTCATCCACAGGAGCTGCCATCTTTGTATATAATTCGTAAAGGTCGCATGTTGCTGTTGAGATAATTCCTAACATACGAACCCCTCCAAGCACGGATCGCCCTAAGCCAGTCTCCAATCCAATCCAGCCCCACTTACCTAAAGCTGGTAAGCGAGATCCCACAACACGCTAAAATTTGAAAAGAGGCGACATCCTTTTTCCACGACCACATCGACAACGACTGACCTTCGCCTTCTACCGTCATCAACAACTAAACAGACGAAAGACCTGTCAGTCAATCCGAATTGATACTTATCATCTTCGCAAATCGTCAAAATGGTAAGGCCACCCTTTTCCCCCTTGGTGGATGAACTTGGAATGAGCGGTGGAGGCAAATTACGCACACGACCTCAGCAACAGATCTGGAGATGGGAAAAAAGAGATGGGGATGCCCCCGACGACAAAGAGCTCGATATGCAGAATAGAAGGAGGAGATGCCAGGAGAACTCGATGGATTCGATGAATATGAGTGCATAGGCTAACGTGGTGCTGCCTGAATAGGTTCTCGCCGTTGATCTTCTTAACCCAACCGCAGCCGCGGAGGCTCGCAAGCATAAGCTAAAGGTATGTCGCAAGCACCGAAACCCCATCGTACCGTGGAATACAGGTTGTGCTGACATTTCTACCCCTCCAGAACCTTGTCCCAGCACCCCGCTCTTTCTTCATGGACGTCAAGTGCCCTGGTTGCTTCACTATCACCACTGTCTTCTCACACGCACAAACCGTTGTCATCTGCGCAGGTTGCTCGACTGTTCTCTGCCAACCAACAGGAGGAAAGGCACGTCTTACTGAGGGATGCTCCTTCCGAAGAAAGTAGATTATTATTGTCTGCTTTCGTTCGTCTTGTCTTGGGGTTAATGCATGGTTTCGCAACACGGTCATACAATGAGGGTTAGATAGACTCTCTTGCTAGCATACTTGGACGGATAGAAGATGGTGGCACCCCAAAAATCCTTTGAACCATCTCGCAAAAAGGCGTTTGGGATCTTTATCCGGATATCTTGTCCATCTTATTTTTTTCTTTTTGCCTCGGTGATGTGACGGTGGATTCTTGTGTCGATATCGAAATCTGAACTTGGAGAAATCTTGCATGGATGGAATATTTGGCCGGAAATGAAGCTTCTGCATCAGCGTGACTTGTTGGATGGATTCACCTTGGAGAATCTATACAATGAGATAGCGCGAGGACGTGGTGCTTGTTGAGGATTGCTACATACCCAAGTGCAAGGCGGCGGATCTGGGCTTGTACATTCGAAAATAAGATTTCCACAATCATTTGGATTGATCATATGTGAAGCAATATGTGCAACTTTCGTTATTATTCCTTTTCCCATCGTGCCTCCCGACACAGCTCCTGTCCCTTTCAGACTTCTACCATACTTCTGATTTCTTCTTTTCCACATTGTTTTGGTATGAGCCGGTCTCCCATGAATCTTATTTGGCCTACCGCAATAACATCTCACTCCCGTTGGTGTAAGGATTCGCCCATGTAAAGAATAGTAACTGGTCTCAATGAGCACTTCTAAGTTCAACATCAAATTTTCTTTGAAAGCACACCTTTACCCCCACAAGCACGGCAGAAACACCGTTCGTGAAGAAACAGGTTGGTATATGTATTTGACTTATGAAAGCGGTGTTTTAAAGTGCCGGCCATAATTGTTAAATCAAACGGAGAATGTATATTTTATTGCGTACCGGATTGCTTCGTGGCATCCAACCTGGAATCGAGGTGGAAGTCATATATCACTCTGGCCGGCTCGAGTTTGTTCAGAATTAAAATGCTGATGACGTTGAGAACATTGCGGTATGGTATTTCCTCCTATCTTGGTGTTCAAACGAGGTGATTTTCTCCTACATAACAAGATCTGCTTTCTTGAACACTACTCTTCTATATATTTTGTTCTGCTATGAGTTTCAGATGGATCACAATACTTAAAAAATCTTTTCTACTCTATTCCAATAGATTTAATATAAAGTGCGTTCCTTGGAAGGGTGTATTCCATAAATCGGCGACACTGTGAAATCTGTAACCATCCATTCGTATAGAGAGATGGTATTTTGCACCTGCTCAGTTCTGGAATTTTTATGTTCAAAATCAGTTCAGTATGCGACAAGTTCAAAGGAGATATTAGAGATATTTTCAAGCATACAAATCTTGAATACTTTCTCATCCAGAGATTAACTCATCTTTATTGTGAGGAAGGTATAAGTTTCTCAGTGTTGAGCTTTTTATAGAGTAATCATGTACCACCAGAATGCTTGAGGTTATACTTTACACCATGTGTCGTTACTTAGCGCTTGTTGTTACTATTATTGCCAATATGGTATCAATTGTGGATAGAACAATGAGGCTAGCATTTGGAAAATAGTTAATAAAATGCTAATACAATTGCTGATGCTAATAGTCATAATCCTCATCTAATGCATTTCGTAACTAATTATTTACTCTATTTCTTGCTAATTTCTGCAATCTTCTGCTCGATTCGCTTTCCCAAATCAGTTTCAACTCGTGCAAACATTTCTGCATAATTACATTAGCCTCTCAACCAAAAGATATATCTTGAGTGTGGTGCGTTCTCACCTAAGGTTTTGCTTTGCACCTCTGGAATAGCCTTCTTGAGATGTCCTGCAACATTCGAGACGAGAACATCTTGCTGTCCATCCTGCTTTGCCAAAAGATGCCATAAATCACGAGATTGGACGAAATCATCATGGTTCACTTCAGACGTATACGCAGCAACTTGTCCTACCCACTTGTCGTGTGCGATATCCCTAGGACCAAGTCGGATTGGTTTGAGGCTTGACCGCACGTAATCTGGATCGGCGCCATAGTTCCCGTTGATGGATCCAGGCCCGTCTCGTTGGTATGGGTTATATACCGGGCTGATCGCCGCGTTGCACGGGAGTTGTTGGTAATTCGTTCCGACGCGGTATCTAGCTGCATCCGGGTAACTGAACATACGAGCTTGGAGCACTAGACATTTGTTAGTTTAATTATTCTCAAGCGATTCTGAGATA
>Ga0247807_10001071_pt1 | contig 16618 bp, 13 predicted proteins | sample UWRJL074202C1_FD_179931 | JGI IMG/M metagenome (GOLD analysis project Ga0247807, IMG submission 179931) | Plant litter microbial communities from Arlington Agricultural Research Station in Wisconsin, United States - UWRJ-L074-202C-1 | ecosystem: Environmental > Terrestrial > Plant litter >...
CGTTGCCTGGTAGAAGGCCTTCGCCTGAGGAACGCGCCAGTCGAGCAGGATGGGACGCTGATCGACATCCCGCAGACCGATGCGACCGATGTAATGCAGCTCCGCGCCCTCGGACGCCGCCATCTCAAGGCGTCCGAACGCGAGACGTTCGTCGATCTGGCGCAGCTGACTCACTCGGTCTTCGTAGATGCGAGCGAAAGCGTCTCGCTCCGAGCGATTCTGGTGGGTTCCGCCGGGTGTCGAACGCCGCACCGCTTCGAGCTGATGTTCCGCTTCCAGGCGCAGTTCATCCAGCCGTTCGTAGAGCCCGCCAACGTAGCTTTGCTCTGCTTTTAACTCGCTCGACGACATGCACTCTCCCAAGAAAACCGGCTATCCATTCTAGATGAATCGCCACCGGACTCTTGCGCGACAGCGTGCGCAGTGGCACGCTGTTAGCAGATCAACTCATCGCCCGGTCGAGTCGCAGGCATTGCCGCACCGCTGGGCGATGAGTCTGTTAAGGGCTCCGTTCCCCGCCTAGCATTGAGCCATGACGGTCGATTTTTCCGCGTTCACCCAGCCCGTGACCTCAGCCCAGGTCAAGGAGTTCAAGAAGTGGGCCAGATCGTCGGGAACTCCCGGATACAACACCACGGGAATGGTGGTGGGCGGCCTGGTTGCCGCCTTCGTCGTGTTCACAGTCCTGAGCTTCATTGCAGGGGCCGTTCTGCCCCCGGCAGACGGAACAATTATCCCCAGCCTCCTACTCTTCGCTGTCATTCTCGGGATGGCGGTGCTCGCGTTCCTCGTCGTTCTCGCGTCGACTCGCAGATGGGAGAGTTGGTTCCGGCTCTCCTCGTTCGCTCAGCACAACGGATTTCTGTTTTCTCCGAAGTCCGACGCCCCCTACTACCCGGGAATGATCTTCACCCAGGGCCGCAGCCGGGAAGCCCTCGACCACATCCGCGCCATATCGGGCCGCTACTTCGACATTGGCAACTTTCGCTACATCGTAGGAAGCGGCAAGAACCAGCGCACCTACAACTGGGGGTTCCTCGCGCTCAAGCTCGATCGGGCACTCCCCCACATGCTGCTGGACGCCACCTCGAACAACAGCCTGTTCGGCTCGAACCTGCCCACACTGTTCAGCAAAGACCAGATCCTCAGCCTCGAGGGCGATTTCAATAAGTACTTCACGCTGTACTGCCCACGCGAGTACGAACGAGATGCGCTCTATGTGTTCACACCCGATCTCATGGCGCTTCTCATCGACGAAGCCGCACCTTTCGATGTCGAGATCGTTGACGATTGGATGTTCGTTTATTCGTCCAAGACCTTCAGTACTGCCACTCCCGGGAACTACGAGCGGATGTTCCGGGTCATCGAAACCGTCGGCACCAAGACCCTCAGTCAGACCGATCGCTACTCCGACGAGCGCGTCGCAAACTTCTCAGCGAACGTCGTGGCGCCGCCCGGACGGCGCTTGCGCACTCGCGTTTCCGTGTTTGCGATCATCTTCGTGGTGATTGTTGTCGTGGTTCAGGTCGCGAGCTTCGTCAGCGATGTCTTGCACTAGCGAACGCTATCTAACGGGCTGTGTCCCCGCGGCCGAAAGAGCTGCGCGCGACTCGAGGATTGCCCCCAGCAGTGCCGCTTCATCGGCCTGAGCACCGATCTTGTTTCGGCCCGTGACGATCCGCTGACGAGCAAAGGCGAGCTTCGTGGCGTCGTTTACGTATTGCTTCATCTGTTTACGCTTGCCCTGGGATCCCGCCCAGGCCAGCGCCTGTCGACGCCCCGCTGGGGTCGCGAGCGCGTTGACCTCGGAAGGTGCGAACCACCCGGCAGCCGCGTAGTCAGCGAGCCTGTCGCGAGTGAGTTTGGCTTCCTGCCGGCGCAGCAAGAACACGATGCCGACGGCGATGGCGAACAGCGGCACCTGAACGAGGATGTAGTAGCCGTAGAAGTCGGGAACGAAGAAGAGCGCACCGTTCCACAGGGCGTGCAGGAGCACCGCCGGAATGAGGCCAATGATGTAGAAGCCGATGGCGCCGAGCGCGCCCGTGCGCCTCGCCGCGAGTCCGAGCGCCACACCGATAAACGAGGTGAACATCACGTGCGCGAACGGCGACATGATGCCTCGGACAAGGAAGATCTCGGTGACCGAGGCGTCGAAGCCGCCCGCGTCCAGAAGCTGCGAACCGAAGTAGAGGATGTTCTCGGTAAAGGCGAATCCACCCGCGACCCATGCCGCATAAACCAGACCATCAACGGGTCCATCGAAGTGCTTGCGGGCGACGAGGAAAAGGATAAGAAGCCCGAGGCCCTTGCCTCCTTCTTCCACGATGGGAGCTTGAATAGCCGCACCGAAGAACTCGTAGCCGGCCCCGGGCCCGCCCATGCTGTAAACAACATTGTCGATCTCGGCGCCGACGAGCAGGGCGATGATGACGGCAACACCCGCTCCCCAGAGGAACGCGAAGACCACCGCGAGGCGCGGCTCGGGCTCCCATCGATCAATCCATCGCACGACAAAAAACACAATCGCGAGCGGGATGAGGGCCATGATGCCGCCGAGGGCGAAGGCATCGATACCGAGGTTGCCGATGAGGATGGTCACGACCCACAGCGTGATGATCGACACAAGAACAACGCCGATGATGCCGAGTATGAGAAGCACGTTCGTCGGCTTTGTGGGGGCGGTGAGGCCCGGCTGAGCACTGTTGACGGCGTTCGCGGCGACCGCTGTCGGCGCGACGGCAGGTGCGGGTGCCTGTACCCCTGCCGCGGCCGTGTAGTCGGGAGTGGATGGGGTTGGCGAGCTCCAAGTCATGACCATGACCCTATCGGCTGGGCCACACTCTGGTCGCCCTGGTGCTCCAGTGTTCTTGCGGACTCGAGAGTCAGTCTTGTTGCTCGCGAAGAATCTGCAGAGCTCGTGTCACGCGATCACCGAGACCGGCGACGCGCTTGCGGCTCGCGCGCGCGACCGTCTCGAGAAGCTCTTCGATCTCTTCGCGCTGAGCCTCATGCACGGACGCCCTCGCGCTTGCCGCCGCGACAGAGGCCCTTGCCGCGGCGAGAGCCAGAACGTAGGCGATAACGGGTAGCGGTAGGACGAGGAGCGCCGAAACCGGTCTAGCGCTCGCCAGCGCAAGCCACACAAGGGTGGTCGTCAAGAGCAGCGCAGGGACGAGGCGCCACGGCGTGAAACGCCAGAGCTGACGACTAGCGGTGCGGCCCGCCGGAATCGCACGAGCTCGCTCGCGGGCATCCAGCGCAGCAATCTGCTCACGCCAGCCTTCGATGTCTTCCGTCGTGAGCTTTCGGCCCGGGGACTCGAGCAACTCGCCACGGACCGCGGCGAACTCCGACAGCTGTGGCAGCCGACTCGTGGCGAGCACGACGTCGACAACTTGGAGGGCAAGGATGCCGACCCAGAGGGCCAGAAAAAGCTCGGAAATCACGTCTCGACCCTACCCGGCTACCTTGACCGTCGCGCGTCTGGTGATAGCAGCGCTCACGACGGCGGCGACCATACAGAGGCCAGCGGCACCGAACCACGCGATGGTGTACTCGCCCGTCGAGTCGCGAACGAGACCCGCGACCGTGGCAGCGATCGCGGCGCCAACCTGGTGAGACGCGAAGACCCACCCGAAGACGATGGGCCCGTCCTTACCGAATATCTCGCGACACAGCGCCACGGTAGGTGGCACCGTAGCAACCCAGTCGAGCCCGTAAATGATGACGAAGATGATGATGGGCGGCTGCACGGTTGCGGATAGCAGGAAGGGCAAAACGAGAAGTCCCACCCCGCGGAACGCGTAGTACGCAGCAAGGAGGATGCGCGGATTCACCCGGTCGGTGAGCCACCCGGACGCGATCGTGCCGACGATGTCAAAGATGCCGACGAGAGCAAGCAGACCGGCAGCGGTCGTTTCGGGCATGCCGTGATCGTGAGCGCTCGGAATGAAGTGGGTGCCGACGAGCCCGTTAGTAGTTGCCCCGCAGATGGCGAAGCCAGCGACGAGCGCCCAAAACGTTCGAACTTTGCTGGCTCGCGCGAGAGTCGAGAGCGCAGTCTTCACCGCGTTTTTTCGTGCGGGAGGCTCGTAGACGTAGCTTTCCGGCGCCCCGTACGGAGTCATCCCGAGATCGTGTGGGCTGTTTCGAAGGAAGATCAGCACGAGCGGGACCACGAGTAGAGCTCCGCCCGCCACCAAGAGCGAGGCCTGCTGCCAACCTTGGTTCTCGACGAGAATAGCGATGAACGGGAGGAACGCGAGCTGTCCGGTTGCGCTGCCGGCAGTGAGGATACCGACGACGAGACCGCGACTCTTCACGAACCACTGGTCGGCCACTGTCGCCGCGAACACCAGCGCCATCGACCCGGTGCCGAGCCCGATGAGCACACCCCACGTGAGCACAAGCATCCACGGTTCGGTCGCAAAAATACTGAGGCCAGCGCCCGACGCCACGAGCAGCAAGGCAACAGACGTCACTTTGCGCAGTCCGAATCGGGCCATGAGGGCTGCGGCAAACGGGGCCATGAGGCCGAAGAGCAGAAGGTTGACGGTCACGGCCATCGAGAGCTGCGTGCGCGACCAGCCGAACTGTTCCTCGAGAGGAAGCATGAGCACGCTGGGGGCCGCACGGAAACCCGCTGCACCGACGAGAGCGAGGAACGCGACCAGGGCCACGATCCAGGCGGGGTGGATGCGGCGGGTGCGCGTGCGTGCTGTGGTCACTGCTTGATTATGCCGCCGTGATCAATTCGGCGCCGTTCAACTTCCGCCATTACTGGCAGCCGACGGCTCGACCGCGAGATTTCAGCGAGTGCGCTCGTCGCCCGGCTTGCGATAGTCGTAGAGATTCTCGTCGAGGGGAACCCGACCGGCCGTCGCGAAGAGGTTCGTCGCCACCAGCTGGCCAGCGAACGCGAGGAGAAGCACTCGCAGCTGAGGATTGAAGGCGGCTTCGAGCCGCTCATAAAATTCGTCAGAGATTCCTGCGGGATCCGAGGCGATGAGTCGACCCCAGTCGATCAGTAGTTGTTCGGTCTCCGTCACCTGCGGGTGGTCTGGGTCCTCTCCGCTATCGATGAGGATGCGGCGGAAGAATACGGAACACACGAGACAGTCGTTCTCGTCGGAGATCGCGTAGCTCAACAGCGACACCGCGCGTTCTCCGATGAACGGCACCAGGGCGTTGCCGAGAGCAAACCGCTGCATGTACGCGGTGAAGCTAGGAACGCTGCTGAGCAACGTCGCTTCGAGGTTCGTGATCTCGCCGCCGTAGCGAGCCACCTGACCATCGCTTGCGGCTTTCGCCTCGGCACTGAGGGTGTCGTAGCTCGTGATCGGCAGGAACGTCATGCCTCAAGATTAGCCGCGCGTACCAGACACTGCGGGAGTGTTACCTCGCGCTAAAGACCTTGCCCGGGTTCAAGATGCCGAGCGGGTCGAATACCGCCTTGACCTGCGACTGCAGCTCGAGCTGGTCATCGCCGAGTTCGTCACGAAGCCAGCGACGCTTGAGCAATCCGACGCCGTGCTCACCCGTGAGGGTGCCGCCGAGCCTCAGCGCAGCGAGGAACATCTCGTCGGCCGCCGCCCAGATGTGTTCGGGGACCTCGGTGCCCTCGAAAACGAAGTTGGGGTGCAGGTTGCCGTCCCCGGCGTGAGCCACCGTCGGGATCTGGATGCCGTACTTGGCCTCAATGTCCGTGATCGCCTGGAACATCGCGGGCAGTTGGCTGCGCGGCACACAAACATCCTCGATGAGCACTGTTCCCAGGTCGAGCATGGCCGGGTGGAAAGCGCGCCTGATGGCAAAGAGCCTCGCCGCTTCGGCGACGTCGGTCGACAGCACCGCTGTTCCGCCGAGCGAGCGCACGACGGCGAGCGCCGCATCCGCTTCGACGATCGCCGCAGGCCCATCGAACTGGATGATGAGTTGAGAACCGCCGGAATAACTGATCCCCAAGTGCGTCGCGATTCCGGCCATCGCGGTGTCGCCGATGAGTTCCATGACCGCGGGCTGAAGGCCGGACGACGTGATGACCGACGACGCGCGCGCTGCGCCCTCGACGGTGTCGAAGTTGGCGCTGATTACCCCAACCGGCCCCGCGACGAGTCGACGGAGCTTGACGGTCGCCTCGACGATGACGCCGAGGATGCCCTCCGACCCGATCATGAGCGCGGTGAAGTCGAGTCCGGTCACGCCCTTGACGGTGCGGTGGCCGAGACCGAGCAGGCGTCCGTCGGCGAGAACAACCTTGAGCGCAAGGACTGCTTCGCGCGTAACGCCGTACTTCGCACAGAGAAGGCCGCCGGCGTTAGTGGCGATATTGCCGCCCACGGTAGAGATCGCGCGGCTGGCAGGATCCGGCGCGAACCACAGTCCGCTCGGTTCGAGGAGGGCGTTCAGTTCAGCGTTGATTATGCCGGGCTGAACCACGGCGAGTTCGTCGTCTATTGAGACCTCGAGCAGCGCATCCATTGCAAGGGTAGAGAGCACAATCTCGCCCCCGGAGGCGATCGCTCCGCCGGCGAGTCCTGTGCCTGCACCACGCACGACTACGGGCGTGCGTGTCTCGCTCGCGATGCGCATGGTGGCTTGCACATCCTCGGTGGTGCGCGCGGTGACGACGGCCAGGGGCGCGGAGGTCGATCGATGACCCGACTTGTCTTCGCGCGCGACGTCGAGGGCTGCTGGCTCGGTTGAGACGGCATCACCGAGAGCATCAATAAGCAGATGAAGCACGCGGGAGTCGGAAGCGGCGCTGCCTGCCGACGGGGCGTTGACGGATGACAAGCTCATACCTCATCTTCCCACGGCCGGTAGCGGGTTCGGAGGCGCACACCTCAGCGCGGCCATGTCTGAATTCCGCTAGCCAATGTCGTCGGCCGGTGCGACTCTTGAATTGTGAACGCCGACCGCATGACCGACTCCACCTTCGCCGAGCGATACCGCGCGATGCAGGCGAAGGATGCGCGGTTTGACGGTCAGTTCATCACCGGCGTTCATTCGACGGGCATCTACTGCCGTCCGAGCTGCCCGGCGATGACTCCGCTCGCGCGCAACGTGAGCTTCTACCGCACGGCGGCCGCTGCGCACCAAGCGGGACTTCGCGCGTGCAAGCGATGCCAACCCGACGCAGTTCCCGGATCCCCCGACTGGAATCTGACCGACGAGCTCGCCTCGCGCGCGATGCGCCTCATCGAGGACGGCGTTGTCGAGCGCGAAGGAGTGCCCGGCCTCGCGAGTCGGCTCGGATACACACCCCGACACCTCACGCGCGTGCTCACCGCCGAGTTGGGCGCCGGCCCCCTCGCTCTCGCCCGAGCTCACCGGGCACACAGCGCGCGCACACTGCTCGCATCCACTGATCTGCCGATTGCCGATGTCGCATTCGCGGCGGGATTCTCGAGTATCCGCCAGTTCAACGACACGATCCTGTCGGTGTATGAGTGCACACCGGGGCAGCTGCGGTCGCTCGCCCGGCGGGGGCCCGGTCGCCAGACCCCAGCAGACGGGTCGACCCACCTCACGCTGCGACTACCTGCTCGCGCTCCGTTCGATGGTCCGGGGCTCATGCAGTTCTTCGCCGATCACGCGATCACCGGGCTTGAGGCGGGGGACGATGTAAGTTTCCGCCGATCGGTTCGGCTGCCCGGAGGAGTAGCCGAACTTGAGGTGACGCTCGATGGCGACGCGGGTGTGACGTGCGCGGCAACGCTCAGCAGCATCTCGGATGTCTCGACTCTCGTCGCGCGCGTGCGACGGCTGTTCGACCTCGACGCTGACTCTGTCGCGATCGATCACGCGCTCGCTCAGGATGCCGACCTCGCGCCGCTGATAGCGCGCGTGCCCGGGATCCGCATCCCAGGCAGCCTCGACCCCGAGGAAGCCCTCTTTCGCACGCTCGTCGGCCAGCAGATCTCGGTGCCGGCCGCCCGCACCGTGCTCGGCACGATCACGCGAGAACTCGGCACCGACGGGCTCTTCCCGACCGCCACGCAGTTCGTCGAGCGAGGACGCGAGGTGCTCCGCGGCCCCGCGAGCCGCATCGAGACGATCATGGGGGTCGCCGAAGCGCTCGCGTCCGGTGACCTCGTGCTCGACGTGGGGATGCCATCCGACGAGTTCATGGCGAAACTTACGGCACTACCGGGTATCGGTCCTTGGACGGCTGGGTACCTCGCCATGCGTGTGCTGGGCAACCCCGACATCCTGCTCTCCACCGACCTCGTGATCCTGCAGAGCGCAGCCGCGATGGGGATGCCGGGCACCATGAAGACTCTCTCGGCATATAGCTCCCGGTGGGCTCCGTGGCGCAGCTATGCAGGAATGCACCTCTGGCGCAACCGCCCCGCGCAGATTTCCCGCAAGCAATAGCATCGGGGCATGGAGAGCACCCACGCCGACGTCGATCCGCACGATGGACGTGATGAAACGGAAAACGAGCGACTCGACCGCAACTGGACCGAGCTGCTTCAAGAGCTGCGCGTCATTCAAACCGGAACGCAGATTCTCACCGGTTTTCTGCTGACTCTCGCCTTTCAACCCCGGTTTGGCGAACTCGACTCTTGCCAGGTGAATACCTACCTCGGCCTCGTCGTCACGGCCGCGATTGCAACCGTTCTCGCGCTCACCCCGGTAAGCCTGCACCGCTGGTTGTTCCGCAAGAAAGCCAAATCGACGATCGTCGCGCTCGGCAACCTCGGTCTCAAGGTGACACTCATCGCTGTCGGCGTCACGCTCATCGGCACAGTGCTCCTCATCTTCGACGTTGTCGTCGGTCGCGCGGGTGGACTCATCGCGGGTTCCGTGACGCTCGCCGTCGTCGTAGCGGTATGGATCGTGCTTCCGCTCGTGGTGAAGGGACAACATCGTGTCCGCTGATCCGGCGACATCCGACCACCCCACCGTGCGGGGGGCCGAGGCGGGTCAGTGGCGCTACGCGGTGCAGCGCGCCCAGCACGGATTCGTGCGTCACCGCGGAATCGACTCGGCTGCCGCCCTCGCCTACTTCGCCGCGCTGACTGCCTTCCCCGCGTCCTTGGCGATCGTGTCGGCCATCGCGATCCAGCAGGGCAAGGAAGGTGCGTACAAGCTTGTCCTGAACATCGCGGAGGAGGTGTTGCAGTCGAGCACTGTCGAAGTTCTGCGCGAACCAGTCCAACAGTTGTTCAGCATCAGCAACCCGTGGATCGCCCTCGTTCTCGGACTTCTGCTCACACTCTGGACTCTGTCGGGCTACTCAACGGCGTTCGGCCGGGCCGTCAACACGGCCTACGAGGTGCTCGAGGGACGCGCGTTGTGGAAGTTCCGGGGCACCATGCTCGGCGTAGCCGCGTTCCTGATGATTCCGCTGGGCGCCGCAGCGGCATGCCTTATCGTCACCCCAAGCATCCTCACCCTCACCGCAGGTTCTGCCGCCGAGCCCTGGGTTCCGCTGTGGTCGATAATTCGCTGGCCGATCGCGATAGCGCTCGTGGGCCTCGTGATCGCTGTGCTCTACTACGCGACACCCAACGTTCGTCACGAGCGCATCCGCTGGGTCAGCCACGGTGCAGCATTCGCCATCGTCGCGAGTAGCGCTGCGACGGGGGCCATGGCGCTCTATGTGTCGACGGTCGCCCCCTATGACCGAATCTACGGCTGGTTGGGCGGCGGGCTCGCAGTGCTTCTCTGGTTGTACATCATCAATCTCGTGGCCGTTTTTGGCGCGGAAGTGGATGCCGAGGTCATGCGCCTGCGCCAACTCAACTCGGGCATCCCCTCCGAGGAATCAGTGCAGGTGCCGCTTCGGGATACGGCGAGGAATCTCGCTCTCGCGAAGCAGCGCGCCGACGATATCGCCGAGGGACGGCGCATCCGTGAGGCGGCAGAACGCGCCTAGGCGCTCGCCTTCTTCCTCGCGGGTTTCTTCGCCGGCTTCTTCGGGGTGGACTTCGTGGTGGACTTGCTCGCGGACTTGCTCGCGCCGCCAGCCCGAGTGCGCTCGACGCTCCGACGCAAGGCTTCCATGAGGTCGAGAACCTCTCCCCCACCTTCGTTGTCGCTCGCGGTCTCCCCGAAGGTCTCTTCCGTGTCGACGGAGTCACCCTTCTCGAGTTTCGCCTCGATCAGTTCGCGCAGCTGTTCCTGGTAGTCGTCGGTGAACTTCTCCGGGGAGAAGTCCGACTCGAAGCTCTTGACGAGCGCTTCAGACATCTTCAGTTCCTTATCGGAAATGTCGACCTTTTCATCGAGAGCGGGAAACTTCGCCTCTCGCACCTCGTCATCCCACAAAAGGGACTGCAACATGAGTACGTCGCCACGCACGCGAAGCGCACCCAGACGGGTCTTCTGACGCAGGGCAAATTGCACGATTGCCGTGCGGTCGGTCTCTTCGAGCGTGCGACGGAGCAGCGCGTAGGCCTTCACCGATCGAGAGTCCGGCTCGAGGTAATAGCTCTTCTCGAACATGATCGGGTCGACCTGATCAGTGGGCACGAACTCCACGACGTCGATCTCGCGACTCTTCTCCGCGGGAAGCGTCGCAATGTCCTCATCCGTCAGCATGACCGTGCGGTCCCCGTCATCAAAGGCCTTCGCGATGTGCGCGAACTCGACGACCTGACCGCATACCTCGCACTTGCGCTGATACCGGATGCGCCCGCCGTCCTCATCGTGAACCTGATGCAGGGAAACATCGTGATCTTCGGTCGCGCTGTACACCTTGACGGGCACGTTGACGAGCCCGAAGGTGATCGCGCCTTTCCAGATCGACCGCATATCGCATCCCTTCATCGATGTGTACTGAGTACACATTGGGTCAAGTAGACACCGCAAGCCCTTGTTCTGTCACCCCCTTGCTCATAAGGATTGAGCCATGGCAGTGGATGAGCAGTACGTCACGATCGATGGTCACCGTCTCAAGCTGACCAATCTCGACAAGGTGCTCTACCCCGAGACGGGCACGACCAAGGCCGACGTCATCGACTACTACGCCCGCGTCGCGACAGCGCTCTTGCCCCACACCATGAACCGCCCCGCGACCCGCAAGCGTTGGGTTCACGGAGTCGGCACCGAGGATGCACCCGGCGAGATGTTCTTTCAGAAGAACCTCGATGACCGCTCGACACCGCAGTGGGTCACTCGTCGCAGCATCGAACACAAAGATCACGCCAACGATTACCCGCTCGTGAACAACCTCGCCACACTCACCTGGTTGGGCCAGATCGCTGCGTTGGAAATTCACGTTCCGCAGTGGCAGTTCGGACGCACCGGACTCCGCAAGAACCCCGACCGGCTCGTGCTCGACCTCGATCCCGGGCCGGGTACCGGGCTTCAGGAGTGCGCCGAGGTTGCCCGCTCCGCCCGCGCAATTCTCACGGATATGGGCCTCGACCCGTTGCCCGTCACGAGCGGAAGCAAAGGCATCCACTTGTACGCAGCTCTCGACGGGCGACAGACGAGTGACCAGGTCTCCGAGGTTGCGCACGAGCTCGCGCGTGCCCTCGAAGCCGACAACCCCGACCTCGTCGTGAGCGACATGAAGAAGTCGATGCGTGAGGGCAAGGTGCTCGTCGACTGGAGCCAAAACAACGGGAACAAGACGACGATCACGCCATATTCGCTGCGCGGCCGCTCTCATCCGATGGTTGCCGCGCCTCGCACGTGGGAGGAGCTCGACGAACCCGACCTGGCTCAGCTCGACTACCAGGCCGTCATCGACCGCGTGGCTGCGGACGGCGACATCCTCGCCGCGCTGACCGCTGGACACCTCGCCTCCCTCGAGCCCACTCCGCAGCGAATGGCGGGATTCACCAAGGTAGACGACGCTGACGACCGCCTCGCGAAGTACCGCAGCATGCGTGACCAGGGCAAGACGCCGGAACCTGTGCCCTCCGATGCGCCGCCAACGTCTTCGGGAAATAGCTTCGTCATCCAGGAGCACCACGCGAGAAAACTGCACTACGACTTCCGTCTCGAACACGACGGAGTTCTCGTGAGCTGGGCACTTCCCAAGGGCGTTCCCACCGACGTCGCACAGAACCACCTCGCAGTTCAGACTGAAGATCATCCGCTCGCGTACGGAGCGTTCGAGGGCACGATTCCCGCTGGCCAATACGGCGCGGGCGACGTGAGCATCTGGGACCACGGCACCTACGAGCTCGAAAAGTGGCGAGACGGCAAGGAAGTCATCGCCACACTTCATGGCGTGAATCACGGTTCGCATCGCTACGCCCTCATTCACACGGGCGGCAGGGACGGCAACGAGAACGCGTGGCTCATCCACCTCATGAAGGATGCCGGCGAGCAGCCCCCTCGCACCGCGAAAGCCGATTCCCGTCGCAAGGTCATCGGGGGAACGTCATCGCTCAAAGCGCGGCGGGCATCTGCCACCTCTCCCATGCTCGCCTCCCCTGGCACGATGTCAGCGTTGTCCGACACCTCCGAGTGGGGGTTCGAGATGAAGTGGGATGGCATCCGCGCCATCGCGAGCATCGTCGGAGGATCGCTGACGGTGACGAGCCGAAATGGGATCGACATCACGGGCAGCTATCCCGAGCTTGCCGAGTTGCTCGATCTCGTCGACGGAGATGCCCTCGTCGACGGGGAGATCGTCGCCATGGATAAGGCCGGGCGGCCGAGCTTCGGCGTACTCCAGACGCGCATGAAGCTCACTAAGGCGGCCGAGGTGGCCGCGGCAGCCGCCAAGACTCCAGCGCTGTTTTTTGTGTTCGATCTGTTGAGTCGGGACGGCGAGAGCATCACGTCGAAGCCGTGGACCGAGCGCCGGGCGGAGCTCGAGACGGTCGTGGAATCGGGGAAGTCCGTTCAGGTGCCTCCCGTGTTCGACGGCGATGCCGAGGCCGCCTTCGCGACGAGCCGACAGCTGGGACTCGAGGGCATCATGGCCAAACGGCGCACGAGTGACTACCTGCCGGGCAAGCGGTCAACATCCTGGCTCAAGTTGCGTCACAACCTCGCGCAGGAAGTGGTCATCGGCGGCTGGAGGCCAGGATCGGGCGCTCGCGCCCACCGAATTGGGTCACTCCTCATGGGAATCCCCGAGGAGGGTGGGCTTCGATACATCGGTCGAGTGGGTAGCGGCTTCACCGACAAGGAACTGGATGCGCTTGCCTCACGGTTGTCCCGCATGGAGCGGATGACGAGTCCCTTTGTCGACCTTCCCGCGGATGTCGCGGCGAGTGCGCACTTCGTGACGCCCAAGCTCGTTGGCGAAGTCTCGTTCAGCGAGTGGACGAGGTCGGGCAACCTGCGGCATCCCGTCTGGAAAGGCTGGCGAACCGACAAGACTGTAGACGATGTTGTCGCGGAGAGCTAGCCCATGTTTGGCGGAGCCCGGCACCGTAGTGTGAAACCATGAAGCCGAAACTCGTACTGCTCGCCGCCGCTGTGACCGCCGGATACCTGTTCGGCACCCGTTCAGGTCGCGAGAAACTGGACAAGGTAACCGCCAAGGTTCGCGAACTGTGGGAAGACCCCCGCGTCGCCGCCGCCCGCCACGATGTCGAGTCGTACACGCGCCAGCAGGCACCCGTTATCCGCGAGCGAGCCGAGGCTGCGGCAAAGGCCGCTGGTGGAGTGATCGCTGATGGCGCCGCGACGGCAGTGGATGTGGCCAAGGACGTCGCCGAGAAGACTTCTGATCTGGCCAAAGACGTAGCGGAAAAGACGACCCACGCCGTCAAGGATGTCGCCGGCAAGACATCCGACGTGGCCAAGGACGTTGCGGGAAAGACCACCGGCGTCGCGAAGGATGTGGCAGAGAAGACCACGGATCTCGCGAAGGATGTTGCGGGCAAGGTCACCGACACGGCTGGCGATGTGCGGGACCAGGCCGGAAAGGTCGCTTCGGATCTCCGTGATCGCGGCGAAGCAGTCGTCGATAGCGCTGTGACGGCCGCGGGTCAGGCGCGTGACAATGCCCTCGACGACCTAGACGACGCCGATGACGACGACTCCCCCGCGGACAAGGCCAACTAAGTTACTTCCGCAGGTCGATTCCTATTCCTGAGCTGGTCTTCCGGTCCCTGAGCTTGTCTTCCGGTCCCTGAGCTTGTCGAAGGGGTGGCCCGTGCCGCTCATCGACGTGGCTGGCTCCGCGGTTGCCGGGCGGTACCGTGTTCCAGCTCAGACATTGAGCGATCGCGCGAGCCATCACCTCGACGGGTGTGTCGGGTAGTGATGGCTCACGCGATCGCTCAAAACTCACAAGTCACCCGTCACCGCCCGGCCCCCGCTCCAACACCCCGTCGCGTTTTCAGACGAGCCTCTGCCTGACCCTGTTATGACGCTCCTGCCCGCACACTCCGGTGGTTGAGTAGGCCGCTCTAGCGGTCGTGGGCCCACGGCTGCGCAGTCAGCCGGGCGGCGAAGCCGTCTGGATGCGGCACAGCTGGGGAGCGAAACCGGGACCATTTACCGTCTCTAGAACGGCGGCGGATCCCCATCAACGACATGCCCGGTCGGGCTCGTCCACCGGATGGTGCCGTCCGGCATATGTTCGGGCTCCCGCAACGTGTGATGTTTCTCCATGTGATGTTTCTTGCACATATGCCCGAGGTTGGTGACCTTCGTGATCCCGCCGTATTGGCGGTCTTTGGTGTGGTCGATTTCGCAATGTCGTGCCCGCTTGCCGCAGCCCGGGAAGATGCACGTCTGGTCTCGGATCTCTAACCACCGATGCATGTCTGCGGGTATCCGCAGGGTAGTTCTGTCGATATCCAGGATCGTGCCCGTGATCGGGTGGGTGAGGATTCGGTAGAAAGACGGTGCTGATGCGGCGAGTTTCTTCGCGGTCGCGATGTCGATCGGGCCGTATCCCTCAAGGCTTGCGGGTTCGTCGCTGTGTCCGAGCAAGCTCATGACCGGGATGAGCAGTCCGACTTTCACGCTCACGGCGTTGCGACGGTTCTTGGTGTTGCGTGCGCCGCCGGTCGGGTCGCCGTCAACTTCACCATCGTCGACGGTGAGCATGATGTCCGCGAACACGTCAGCACGCAACTGGTCCATGGTGCGCGTCTCGCCCGGCACACGACTCAAAGCACGCGCCTCTTCCTCGACGCGAGCCATCATCAGGGTGACTTTGTCCGCGGTGTCGTAGTAGTACACCGATGCCATGCCGTCGGGGTGAGCTTCGGAGATGACTTTCCGGAACGCGGCTTCGGCAATCGTCCGCTCCTCGAGAGTCGCGCCGAGGAGCTTCTCGCGGATGACACGTGCACGCGTGCGGAACCGGGCGGGCGTGAGTCGGATGGCGAGGTCGGCGACCTTCTCGTCAAACTGCGCCCACATGTCAGGGTCGTCCGGCAACGAATCAGCCAACGCGGTGACGACCTTCGCGTTCTGCGGGGTGATCTCGCCGTGCCGGAATGCCGCCCACGTCTTCGGGGTGCGCGATCGCATGACGACGGCTTGCCGGTCGTAGTTGAGGATCATGTCCTCGGAGAGGCTCAGTTGCACGGCCAAGTCGCTCACCGCAGCACGTCTCGCGAAGTCGACATGGTCGCGGTCGGCGGGGTTGGTGTGCGTGCCGATGAACACCGAAGGGTAGTCACGGGCTTCCTCAAGAACTGTGTGGATCGCGATTGCGGCGTTGGCGGCGTTCTGGTTGATTGCGCGGATGGCATAGCCGGCTTCGGCGATTGCGTACTCGACCCGGGTGCTTGCGTCCGCCATTGTGGGCAGGTCGTGCTCCCACGTTAGGGGGTCAAGGTCGAGGTGTTCCATAGAGATATTTCAGCAGCAGCCACCGACATTCGAGGTGCACGGAAAGAGATTCTGATCGGGATTAAGTACCAGTTTCGCTCCCCACTGAGCCGCCATCACTCGCTTCGCTTCGCGCTGGACTGCTCAGCGTGGGCCCACACGCCCTAGAGGGCGCTACTCAACCACCGGAATGCGCGGACAGGAGCGTCATAACTGGGTCAGGCAGAGGCGCGATTGAAATGGTGACTGGGTGTTGGAGCGGGGTCGGGCGGTGACGGGTGACTTGTGAGTTTTGACCGACCGCGATGGCCACCAGAACCCGAAGCGCACCAACAGCTGGTGGCCGTCGCGGTCGGTCAATGTCTGAGCTGGAACCCGTTGCCGTCCGGCAACCGCGGACCCAGCCACGTCGACGAGCCGCACGACCGGCCCTTCGACAAGCTCAGGGAGCAGAGATGCGGGTTCCGGGATCGGACAGCTTAAGAGGAACCGCGCAAGCACACCCTCGGAACAGATATGATCGTGCAAGCGAAGGGGAGTATCCCACCTCGCTGTTCCCGTCAGTACGAGTCTCGCCGCTGAGACTCCGGGACAGCGGCATCCGGCCTAACATGTGGATGCGGGAGAGACTTTCGGGTTTCTGCCTACCCCTACCCCGTGAATGGATCCTCCATGGAGACTGCTCTTCCCGCCTGGTTCGAGATTGCCTCGTACGTTGTGCTTCTCGCCATACTGGCGTTCGACCTCATCCTCGCTTACCGGCGCCCGCACGTTCCGACCACGCGAGAGTCCGCGCTGTGGGTGAGCTTCTACGTGGGACTCGCGCTCGTCTTCGCGGTGCTCATGCTCACGATTGGATCTCCCGACCACGCGGGTGAGTTCATCGCCGGCTGGGTGACTGAGT
>Ga0247807_10001073_pt1 | contig 16605 bp, 20 predicted proteins | sample UWRJL074202C1_FD_179931 | JGI IMG/M metagenome (GOLD analysis project Ga0247807, IMG submission 179931) | Plant litter microbial communities from Arlington Agricultural Research Station in Wisconsin, United States - UWRJ-L074-202C-1 | ecosystem: Environmental > Terrestrial > Plant litter >...
GCGGCTCCGTCGATCGTTACAACTTGAAATTGCTTTAAGAAGTTCGCAGTCGCACTCGACTCAACATAGCAGTGTCGCATCTAGAGATTTACCTTCATCATGAGTAACAAGTTGGTATCAGAAATGACACTAGAGAATATCCAAAACTTTCTGGGGCAGCTACCCCGTGGATACATTATCTCTTCATGCGTTGTAATCGTGCTGTTGGTTCTGTATAAGGTCAGTTAGGTGCAGGCGTCGATATTTCATTTTACTGAACAATCACTCACTTGTACACAGGTTTCAACGGCAACCGATATTCCATATATAAATGGAATCCCTGAGATCCCGGGCGCAATGCCAATCGTGGGACATCTCCTTAAACTTGGAGAAGATCATGCCACTAGTTGCGAAAAGTGGTGGAAGCAGTAGGTTGAAATTCACACACAGTACCATTTACAGATACTAAACGAGTACAGGTATGGGAATTCAGTATTTCAAATCAGACTTGGAAACACTCGCGCAATTGTTGTGAATTCTTTTGAAGACAGTAAAAAAATGCTTGTAGGACATCAATCTGCTGTGATTGACCGGCCCAAGCTCTATACCTTCCACGGTGTCATTTCGTCAACTCAAGGTTTCACTATTGGATCCTCTCCTTGGGACAAAAGCTGCAAAAACAAACGTACAGCAAGTGGAATAGCACTTGGAAGGACAGCAGCACGGAATTACTACCCGATGTTTGATCTTGAAAGCTACTGTATCGTGCGAGACTTATGTCGTGACAGTAAAAATGGAGCTCTTGAAATCAGTGTGCGCCCTTACATTCAGCGGTACGCCTTGAACACGACCCTGACTCTCTGCTACGGAATTCGAATGGATGATGTATACAACACTATGCTCCGCGAAATCCTGCACGTTGGCTCGGCTATAAGCCTTCTACGTAGTGCGTCCGAGAACTACCAAGACTACATCCCAATTCTGAGATATCTACCCAACAATGAGAAAAATGCCCGCTCTAGAGAGCTAAGAGACCGGCGTGACGCATATCTCAATGAGTTACTTGACAAAGTTAGAGAGATGATCAAAAAAGGAACCGACAAGCCTTGCATTTCGGCTGCAATCCTTAAAGATCAAGAGACCAAGTTGACCGGGGTGGAGGTTAGCTCGATCTGTCTATCTCTTGTATCTGGAGGATTTGAGACAATCCCTGGAACACTCACCTCCTGTATCGGTTCTTTATCGACACCAGAAGGTCAAATTTGGCAAGAACGGGCTTATGAAGATATCAAGAGGCATTATCCTAATATCAAGGACGCGTGGACAAACAGTTATCAGGACGAGAAAGTTCCATATCTGAATGCAATTATCAAGGAAGCAGGCCGATACTACACTGTGTCATCGATGAGTTTACCACGAAAGACTGTTACAGAGGTCAATTGGAATGGGGCTATTATTCCAGCGAAAACAATGATCCTGATCAACGCACAAGCTGCAAATCATGGTATGTATTGCTCGAAAACTATGCTCGCCATATGCTAATGGGGATCAGACACTAGCCACTTCGGCCGAGATGCGCATAAATTCGACCCAGAGAGGTGGCTGGAACCTATCGAGAAAGACACCCCCTTTACAAAGAAGCCAGCTGTAGGCCTCGATCACATGAGCTTTGGAGCTGGAGCACGTGCATGCTCAGGTCAAGTCATAGCCCAGCGTCTGCTCTACGCTGCGCTAATCCGCATAATTTCGAGCTATAGGATTGTCGCCAGCGAGACGGAACCTCCTAACACAGACTATGTTGAATATAATCAATTCAAGACAGCCCTTGTCGCTATTCCTAAAGATTTCAAAGTCAAGTTAATCCCCAGAGATACAACAACTACCCGGGAGGCTATGGATGAGGCTTTAGAGCGAACGGGAGAATATTATAAGGAGTAGATAATCAAAATAAATATCAGTGTTGATAAATTAGCTTCCAAAGACGTGCCGCTTTGTTTAACTTCTTTCTAAACACAAGCCTTCTTAGTGACTAAGTATCGTTAAGAGCGAGAGAGTGATTTAATATGGTGTAGACTTGTATGTCCATTTTCCCCCTTGTACTGCTGTCCATATCTCGTAAGATCGATATTTTCGGAATGATACGTGCTACCACGATACTCTATTTCTGATAGCATCCTTCTCGATAACCACACATCAACTTGCATGTGCTCAAACCTACTAAAACTCACATGTATGAGGCTATATTATGTTTTTAAGTTTGTGTGGATCGTGTAGTAATTGCGTGAAATAGTGATCTAACTTAATTTTGTGCTGCGATACATTCCACCTCCACCTTAGCACCACCGGGAAGTCCTTGAATGAACACACAAGCCCGAGGGGGTTTTGGGTCAGGCATAGTCTTCATTCAAATTTAGTTAATTTTTCGGGTGTGTAGCTTTTTTTCAATTTTTTAAAAAGAAGTAGATTTACTTACTTGAAGATAAACCTCATTCATGGCGGCATAATCAGATTTATCAATAAGATAAATATTTACCTTTAACACCCTTTTCATTGAGCTTCCTGATGCTTCTAGGATAGCTGCTATATTGCGGAATGTTTGAGCTGTTTGTTCACCGACATCTTCAGATATGAGCTTTCCGTCTACATCTGCCCCGATTTGCTATGACGTGTTAGAAGCACTGCAAAAACATGGCCGAATATAAACTTATTACCCCTGCGCAATATACAACTCCATTGTAAATTTTTGCATGATCTAAAATTGTCAACGGCCATACATGAGAACCATTTATTTCTACTCACGGAACAATCCTGCGGGAAAAGCACATGCTTTCTTCGACAGTACTGCGGTAATTTCTCTATCCATTGTGTAGACAAGAGATTGAAACAATAAAATGGTAATGCAACCTCAAATCTGACAGAGGGCTGTTAAATGGTATTCAGATCTTAATTCATAAGCTCTAGAGTACATTAAATATATATATATATATATATATACGCATGTGATTCTGTGGCCCGACACTAGTCCGAAGGAATGGCTAACCAGTAACAATGTCGAAAAAACCCCTCTTTCCTGCACGACAATTTACAGTAATAACCTTCCTAAAATCACTACAGAAAATAACCACATTGCTGTGAAACATTGCTTTAATTTGGATGTCGCTAGGATATTCTGCAAACTCATAGGTGAAAATAGAACCGGTAGCTCATCCTTTAAACCTAGATAGTATGATTTCTCTTCATACCTCGCCTAATCTTATTTATCACTCCGATAAGGCCTAGCCGTAAGTTTTTATATGCTTAGCTTTCTATATACTAGGTAAGCAATGCCTAGGAATCACCAAGTACCTCTGTATCCCCTAGAAAAACAGGACAAGGGAAATTGATAATGTAAACTTGGCCGTGTTAAAATCGTACATCCCACGCCTTCTTGCCTCTGACACATAACCCTAGTCACTCGTCATGATCAAACCATCACGATGTGCGTCTCTTCGTTCGGATGCAGTTCCGAGGCTTGATATTTGAAATTTAAATCTGTCCTTAGGTTAGGCTATTATAGCCTTACAGAAGGAACTTTCTTCACCCGTCTGCTTCCAAGTCTTACCAGAGAATAGTTCCTGCTACTTCCCGTGCTGAGCAGACATGGTAAAAATCAAAGATCCAGCCCTTTTGATACCATCGAAGGAATCAAGATGCACTCTTAGATTATCTAAGACTGAAACAAATAAAGACTATTAGCTTACATGCATTGATTATGGCATTGGCATTTTACACATAGGATTTTTATGTTCTTTCCGTTATTAATCTATACTGTAGCGTTACCCATCGTCATCCATTTCTGATTATCAATTAGCTCTAGTAAGATTGAATTGCCAGAAATCCTCAAGTAGCCAACTTGAGCAAATTCAATGTCCAGATTAGTGAGATATAAATATACTGATAGTAATTCCAAAGACTCAAGAGCATTGGCCAACGAATTCCACATACACTAAGTTAATATGGAGCATCCACACGGAATTTGGGTTTGTATCAATTCGGAAAACTTAAGCCCTCGTATCTTTTAACAATCTCATCCACCATTCGCCTAATCTTTTTCGCAGCTGCAAATTTTACGCTTAAAGTATCAAATATCACGATTGCCAATTTAAGGTCGTCAATCGCTTTTGTCTCCTTCAGAACGTCGATAAGATTATCCGGCCGAGTAGTAACGGCATATATCAGTGACAATGTTGAGGTGTAAACCGAAAGAAGATTTAGCCAATTATATGCGAATCGATGTTGGCGGTGCATGTTGACTGCTTCACGAATCGACATTGCTGCAGCCATTGCAAGGGTCTTGACGCGTGATTCATCGAGGGTAGGAAGTAGAGGAGACGGTCGATATAGCATTGCAAGATGTGTGTGATAATTAAAATCAAACCAGCTACTACTCAAATGTGGCACTTGAGGGTGGACGTCTTGGAGAGGAAATGGCATATTGCGACGCCAATCGATAAGCTCTTTATGTAGAGATTGAATGATCCCCACACGCTCCTCTAGACTTTGATGATTGTCTTTGCTTGCGGAGTAAACCTTCTTGATTATTTTGCTTGCAAGCCTTCGTAATGCAAGAATATGGAGCGGAATGGCCATTTGGGAAGGATGGAGCGGGTTCTGAGAGTGCAAGCCACCACTTTCGATAGTTTCATCATCGGTGTCTGCAAAAGGCTTCGGCGAGTATACATTAGCTTCCATTTTCATATAAGTTTTCACTTATTCAATAGTGCTGGCTCACCATAATGTCTATATCATCATCATGTAGCGCAAAAGGACGCCCAAGTGCCATTGATACCACGCTGTGTGAGTCGAGGGTCAGAACGCTATCCATGATTTTTGAGCCGCATCTCCTTAGACTCACCGATCCATCATATATATAGAGAAGAATACTCTTTTGCGCCTTTCAGCGACATCGGTAGGGATATTGTCATAAGTGGAGACTGTATGCAGACCAATGCCAGTAGCCATTCGAGCAGCGAGTCCTACAAGAATCCAAGTATCTGTACTCATATTAGCATGGTAAGTTATAGATAGGAGACTCATAGGCTACGGACTTGGGCCTAGCTGGTTAAAAAATGAGTAAGAGACCTGCAGCATGATAATCTCCATTGCCGCCTGATACATTTCGTCAACATGCGTGTTGTTTTTTTGACAAATACAGAACATACCATGTCGCCAAACTCAAGCGCAGTTTCAAAGTAAACCATAGCCTTGTTATAATAGAGCATAGACTCCGACTCCTCGTGCAATGTGACGGATGAATACGTGGTCGATCCTACTGCCAGGACCATCCATATCTTAAACAACCAGAACGGTGACTGTGCCAATGGATCTTGTGGGTTTGCAGAAATTCGTTTTAATACAGAAATGAACTCGCTACGATGAATAATAGGATACAGCGTGTGCGAATGTGCAAAATAGAAGTCTACCAGTCGATTCATATTTGATTCATTTGGGAAGCTTAAGTGATTCAAAACATCATCAGGCTCCGATATGTTCGACATTGAGAAAGTCCCAAACAGTACGGGAAAGCACGATACAGGACCTCCTAGGCGAAGCATATCAGAGCTATTTACGGGCTCTAAGGTGGAATTGGATTCATGTTGTAGGCGAAGATCTCTCTCGGGGTTGATATCAAACACAAAGTCAGCTTTGTCGGGTGACAAACGTCGCAGGACTGACTGTGTGAGTTTGGCAAAGGAGAGCCCGGAAGAGGAACCCAGATGTCGTTCTGCTGTTGCTTCCAAAGAAAGCTCCTTTAGCTCATCCACAAAGGAGAATGATAGTGGTTGACCAGAAAATGCCCACGATTCCGATAGGTTACTGTCCATGACCAAGTTAGGGAATGCTGAGGACTCCATTGGTCCTTGATCTACTACAGTAGTTTCTGGGGCAGGTACCATGTACCGCGTATCGTCGTACATTGTCGCATTGCGCGGATTTTCTGATGTGGAGGCAAGCTTGCTCTCTAGTTCATGGACTTGACTTAATGCGGCGGCAAGCTTCATGTCCAGCTCTTTAATCCTATCCTCCAAGCCGCGTATGAACCTAGAGTTCCGAATGAGCTGCGCTCTAATAGGGAAGATACTGGTACTGTGCAACGCAACTCATTGATTGAACGTGTATAAGAAGAACCTGGGATGAAGCGTGAAATGTGAGGAAACTTGAGATTTTACTTACGCAATAGGATAACTAGCTACCTGACGGTTATTGTCATCTAGGAAACTGCAGGCCAACCGCGCACCCCGACAAGCCTCGCACTGCGGCAGGGTTCGGTCGCACTTTTTCTTCCTGCGGTGACACCGATCACATGACGTTCTAGCTTGCGCTGTCGGGGAAGTTGACGCCAAATTATCCATGCTGAAAGAAGTCTGTGTAACAGGAGCACATGGGAATAGGGCGGTGGCAGAGCAGGTTGAGGTACAGAGGTTGATGACTATCTGAGGTTATCTCGAGTCTCGTGGCGCCTTTATTACCCCCACTCCACCATAACAATGTTAAGCTCACTGCTATGGCGTACCATAAGCCCTACTCCCCCAAGAATATCGAGCCCGAGAACGCGGATATGTCGTCACAGTCACCACATCAGAGTCTCTCAATGCCTGCATACCTGCGGCAAGTAAGAATGAGGTTGAATGGATAGCTAACTAACAATTGACAAGGTCAATATTAATATTTCAATACAAAAAATAATAACCTTGACCTACTGGAGTGTTGTAAGTTCTAAGGTGACATCGTCATTGCCACCGCAATCTCAACTGCGCTTTCATCTGATATATATAATTGGCACAAGAATCCCAATAATATATCAGGACATATTTTATGACATGTGCATATCATGAGTTACCTCAATGCTATGCAACCGGCCGCTGTTCCCTCTCGTTACGCATTACTCAGTGCACGAAGCCTGGAAGCCTGTATGCTTGTAAGCTTCCTTTTTTCTCTCAGGCGGACAACCCGACCCCAAAAAGCAACGTTCCGACAGCTTGAATTAACGCATGCTTTTACAATACCAGTCCGTTCTCCTAGCATTGTCATATTGGTCGTTTCACATTACAACGCACTGGATAACCTGGAACCTTATCATCTACTTTGCGTTCATTAAAACGTTGAACTAGAGACAACAAAAACACAGAAACCGCGTTTATCGACATCTTCTGAACAGATCATTGTTTCGTCGCTGATCGATATGTTTAAACGACTAGATCAAGCCTATACCTATTTTGACCTTGAAAACTTCACCTTTCACAACGGAACAAGCCTTCCACATGTTCGCCTGGCATATCAAGTTATTCACCCGCATGCCAAAAAGGTAGCATTAATTCCAACTTGTTTTCGAGGACGCATAAATTCAACACTGAACCTCGCCAAAGGGGCGCTGCAAGATTATAGGATCATAATAGTAGCATTGTTCGGAAATGGTGAATCATCAAGCCCATCTAACACACCAGGATTTCCGGAGTTAGTAGATTATCGAGATTGCATTCGCGCTCAGCATGCGCTTCTTACCAGACTACTAGACATACAATCCGTGGATGTTATGCTGGGCTTTTCAATGGGCGGTCAGTGTACATACTACTGGACTGCAATGTATCCCCATCTTATTCGAAATGCCGTCATTGTGTGTTCCGCGGCACAAACAAGCCTGCACAATTATCAGAATCTAGAAGGGCCGAAATCTGCGCTGGAGAACTCTATTGACTACGCTCCTGTCAATCATCGTCTAAAGAACTTGAAAGTAGCGCGAGGCCTAAGCGCCTTTGGAAAAGCATATTCCGCATGGCTGACAAGTGCGGAGTGGTTTGAAAAAGAACGATTCAAAGACCTGGGGTATGAGACTCTGCAGGATTGGGATAGAGACGTGACCAACGTAAACTATAGTAGCTGGGACCCCGACGATCTACTTTCAATGCTACGCATGTGGCAGAATGGGAGCCTTGTTAAATGCATCTCTGATGGAAAAGACTCTCTGGAAAGCTCATTGACTCGGATTCAAGCTCGGGTCTTGCTGATGCCATGTCAAAGTGATCAGTATTTCCACAGGCAGGCCAGTGAGAGAGAATCTCATTGTCTTAAAAACGGTACAATGGAGATAATACCATCGATTTGGGGCCATTCGGCTGGTACCGGAAGCAATCAACAAGATACGAATTGGATAGATCAAAAGATTTCCATATTTTTAGAAGCTGGTCCTAGACCGACAAGTCCATGACAATTTTTAATTCGAAACCAGTTTCAAGATAGGTGGCATGAATCATACAATTTTAAAATTAATTCAATATATTATCGTACTGGTGTTTACGCCACTGTCGCTTACTCATACTTCTTGTTTAATTAACCTTCTTCCTTCCTCAAACAACGCTGCTGCCATTAGGACGGTTTCGTCTTCCCATCGCTTTCCAACTATCTGCATACCAATAGGTAATGAGACTTCCGGGTGTTCAGGAACTGTCGAAAAGCCACATGGAGCATTGATAGCAGGATGCCCGGTGACGTTGAATGGACACGTGTTGCTCGTTAATCCGACAGCGACCTGGAGCTTTTCCATAACTGTAGACCTATTACCATCTTTGTCCTTCATTGGGGGATGAGGCATCGCGACTGTGGGTGCGCAAGGTGTGATGAGAACATCGACATCATCCAGCGCACGATCATAAGCAGCACGTAATTCATAAACTTTACGATGTGCTTTCGCTTCTAATGCTGGCCCAAAGGTCTCATGAGCAAAGTTATTGCTGAGCATAATGTTGATGACAGCAGGGTTGGTGGATGACATTATATCATACATGTGCTGGCTAGGAGGCCACTGAGTTTGAACATGAGGAGGGAGATATGAAAGGTAACCAGAAGTTTTTCCTTGGCAAGCAGTATCGGACATAGACGGCCGTGTGGCAACAGTCCAGATTATGGGTCCTTCGCTGTGCATTGGAATAGACACATCAACGACTTCGGCACCTGCAGCTTTGAAGAAAGATCTTGCGGTTTCGCGCACTGTATCACGTACTTCTGATGAAAGGCCAGAAACCTTAAAGGACTCTTCCAATAAACCGATTTTCATGATTTTAGCCGTTCGCTCGCTCCTTTCGAGTAGACAGTCTCTGAAATCTGCCAGTTGCTTAGGGTAGTCTTTGATCTGGTTTGCCAATGGTGATTCGGGGGTCATCCTTGAGTCCAGGCCATCATATCCAGCCATGACCTTCAACAAGATAGCAATATCTTCTAGATTTGATGCAATAGGCCCCAGGTGATCTATCATAGGAGCCATAGAGACCGCCCCTGTATAAGGCACCAAGCCAAATGTTGGCTTAAGTCCATATATACCATTATAAGAAGCTGGAATCCGAACTGAACCGGCTTGATCACCACCGATAGCGAGTTCTACCGTACTGCCCAAGTTCTTGCCATGATTTTCTTGCAAGATACCTGCAGCAACAAGGGCGCAAGAACCACTGCTACTTCCACCAGCAGTATAACCATTAAGTAGGGGGTTATGCACTGGTCCCGTCGCGGAGCTAAATGATAATGGGGATGCGCAATAATTCTCGCATGTAGATGAACCCTTGATCACTGCACCAGCTGCAAGAATGCGAGATACTACAGATGCATCGATCGGCGACACAGTAAGAACTCCGTCTTTTGACAGTAATTCGGGGAATGTGCCAAGTGTTGTTGGTAATCCACCTATACTAATGTTGTCTTTGACGGCAACTGTTCTGTTCTTCAACAAGTCGGTATTAGGACTTGCATATTTGAGATTACATCGATGGCTCCATGCATTAAGTGGATTGTCCTTTTTATCCAGTTTCCAAAATCTTCGAGGTTCAGTCGTAAGCTGGGGCTTCAGAGCTGGATGGAGGTAATCAGGAACGTCTTTGACGTGTTGCATTACACTTTCCAATGACCTTAGAAGGAGAAGGTAATCTTCAGCATCTTGAGAATCTGAAATATTAATATTAAGCCTAGCCGCTAAATCCTTTACACTGTTGACATCGAGGGTAGAACTATATTCGACTTGAGCTTCGATTCAAGAAAGGAAATGGTTATTTGAGTAAACTCACGGTATGCCACCTGCTATAGAAAAGATTGACATTCTTGTGAAGTGAATTCTAGTTTTTGCAGCGGTGGAGTAACGAATTACTAGAAACGATGTTAAAGTTGTAATTTCCTATTAGTTACAAAGTGAAAAACAATGTCGCATTGACAAGATCCATCAACTTTCAAAAGGCAATCCATTGAGGTCGGGAGTGCCGACAGACTCCACACCCAAGTGCTGTGGGCCAGCGCCATCGAGAATAGACGACGATATCACACGTGATTTACCACTTATGGCCGAACAAGATACTGAGCTATATACTATGGATACGGAGTGCTGATAGTTCTTGTTGAAATATTAGGTACCAAGTCGTTCGGAAAGTTCTGCGCCCCATAAGCGTAGACGAAGTGTACTGTGCAGTGCCGCCTTTGAACGAGGACCATGGTTAGGAAATGTAAACTCCTTCAATTGAAAGATCTTGTGAAACGATACGGTACTTCTTTCTGAATCGGAAATCATATATTGGATTTGAACTCGTTAATATTATAGTCAATTAGTATTCTTGCTCGTTCGGCTATTACATTCAAGATAGCAGACATCTCAATTGACTGATCTGAAATGTCATCAATAATTTGAAGCTTTCCAAACACTCAAATTACTAGTATGATTATCACACTCAGAACTGAAAAGACCTTGGTTATAGTAGCGGCTATAACAAATAACAGCTACGTTTGATGTTCACATCAATCCTAGCTTAATTTAGCGATACCAAATAATTATTCTTGCCCATTTGCTAGTAGAATACGTCCACCATCAATGCATAAAGAAATCCCATCAACGTAAGCCTATAAGTGACTGTTAGCCATAATGTATCCAGGCAATGTCATAGAATAGCATTTATAGCAACTTACTCCTGCTCGACTGGCAAGATAAATGACAGCACCTGCAATATCATCTTCATTTCCTGCTCGTTTTGCTGGCACCTTGTCGAAGAGGTTTGTAAATATATTTCCTTCCTCACCAATGGGATTCATTCTACTCGGTACAACTTTGTTACTCAGTATTTTTCTTCAAGAGAGAGAGAGTGTACGACCTGCTATCACTCACATCCAGGGTTGAGTCCTATCACTCGAACATAGAATCGGCTAAATTTTACAGCCAGCAGACGCACTAGATGATCGATAGCAGCTTTGCTCGTTGCATAGCTAGTGAGATCGATATTTGTTACATTGTGCATGCTAGCACAAGAACTAGTCAGGATTATAACACCACGACCTTCACTCTTACCCTCGCACCCATCACCAATATCAAGCCGTGAAGCCGCTGCTAGGAGAGGTAGAAATGCAACAGACATAAAGTAGTGCGCTGTAGTATTGACGGCAAATGTGTCTTGCCAGTCTGAGTGGCTTGAAGACCACATTGAGGCTTGCAATTCCGCTAAAGTGGCTGATAGCACATTACAGCTAATCGCAGGATCACGTCTAATGCCAGCATTAGAAACAAGTATGTCGACATGTTTCTCCCTTTCACCGATATACGTTGCTAAATCGCTAATCGCTTCCTTGGAGGAGAGATCACATGGGATCCTGATTTTTCGTTAGTGTGGAGATTCAAATTAAACTGATTACTTATATTACCCATGAGCACTCCCGCCATTTATCTTTCCGATGTGATTCAGCTCTTTCACACTTTCGGCTATAGGATCGGTAGGTAATGCAACAAGGTAAAGTTTCACCCCATTTGCCACCAATCCCTATTCCAGACCTGTTAGATACTGCCTTCACCATGATTAAAAATAACAACTATACCTTGCAAATCATGAATCCCAAGCCGCTGCTACCCCCCGTTACAACAGCTACATAGCCTTTAACCCCAAATAAACGTGTAATGTCAAATGAAGACATCTCTAAGATTATTCTGGTTCCAAGTGCGACGAACTTAGTAATTACTTTTTTCCTCGATCAAGTATTTACGTAGTATAAGATACAATTTTGACAAGGTATAATTGTTCATACCGTTTAAGTCCAATAGCTAACAAGGGTGGGTTTCGGACAATTAGGTTATCAGCTGGTGTCGGAACGACCGATCGTTACTCCGAGTACGCATTGTATAGTACCTCCACAATATTTTGCCAAGGCACGCCTTTACATGCATTCACATTTTAGAATGTTCAATAGGCCGAAACTTAGATACATGGAGATATTATGTAAGCTAAGATTTGTATGATATCTTTTCCTACTAGAGTTAACCTCCTAAGATCTTGAGTCTGCATTTTAGATAATCAACAACTAAAAGACTTTAGAGCCCTAAATAATTCTCGGCATGTCGGCCAAAATTAAACCAGAGTCACTATTGGGGTAACATTACTGTTAACGAAAATCAATATTATTGCAATCAATTATGTACAAGAAAGGATACAGAATGAAATAGTTTCCTAACACGGTCGCCTGGTGTTTTCCGTCAATTCAAAAAACAGTATACAGGTAGCAATGGAATATATATTTGAAAGTTAACCGCTGAGAGAGGAATAATCTATATCAGGCTTGAGAAGATAAGTAAGTGCTTGGGATGTACTAAGCAATTGATGCTTTCCTATTACGTGAGAGATCTGTGAAATTTGGGTTGGCAACCCACCGATTGTAGCTCAGACCCGACGTTGAAGAGATGGTATCGGGTTGTCCGACCTCCTGTTCTAGAACCTTCAAGTTAAAAATTGATTCCTAAAAAAGCGACCAAATCAATGGCACTACTCATAATATTACGGCATACGGCCGGAGACGATTGAATAGATTGTCTCGATGCACTAGTAAGTAGATTACATTTACAGTCTTCTTAACGATACTCTCGCGGTTGACTTTCGTACGTTTCTTAGGAAAGACGGCCACTCGCACTAGATTTTATACAAAACGTTATACTTATCTACTAAGTCTCTAGCAACGCATAGTTCAACATGGATTCAAGCCCTGTCGTACTGATCACCGGAGGAACGGCGGGGTTAGGTAGTGCAGCTGCTCATCGTTTCGCGAAGCAGGGATTTCGAGTGGTTGTTAACTACAACACAAATGATGATCGTGCGAACAACTTAATTGGGGAATTAGTTCTGGTAGGAAACCAATTAATTAGCAAGGGAGGTGTGCATTATATCGCGATTAAAGCTGATTTGGCTTGTCGCAATGAAGTATATCGACTTGTCCAAGATGCAGCATCTGTGATGGGTCGCATAGATGTTGTTTTTTCAAATGGTGGATGGACCAAGTTTCAAGATATGACCTCTCTCGATGACAATGTTAATGAGGAGGATTGGGATCGAGCTTTCAACATTAACGTCAAGTCACACCTCTGGTTGATGCATGCTGCTCAAGATCAGCTTAATCAGACAGAAGGATCTTTCATCGCTACTGCTTCTCTTGCAGGCGTTAGCCAGCAAGGGAGTTCTCTGGTATTTATTTCATCCCTAAAATAGAGTTTAGTCAATAATGTATTCAGGCGTATACAGTCACCAAATCTGCTCAAATACATATGATGAAAGGACTAGCATGTATGGTAGCACCGAGGATTAGAGTGAACAGTATATCACCAGGTTTACTCCTCACAGTAAGCCGACAGAACACACCCAGAAAATCCAATGAAAGATACTGATTGCTATTAGGATTGGTCGGAGCGGTTCTCTGACGACCAAAAGGAGTCACATCGACTGAAAACCAAGCTCAAACGATTTGTCGGTGTTGAGGTAAGATCATTATACGACTCGAGGAAAGAATATTGTTGAACTCATAAACTCAATAGGATGTGGCTGAACAAGTTTATACTATTACTCAATCTAAAAGTATGACGGGCGGGAATATAATTATGGACGCAGGGTATCTGCTATGAAGGATCAAAGGAAAGCTTACCAAATTAGCACAAACCCGTTTCTTTGAAATATGCAGTCCAAATGTTGCATATCATGTATTATCTATATACATAGTATGTCACTGTAGTTATCTCTCCAGCTAGCATTTTATATAAAATGTAAATTATATAAAATGCTAAACCAATAAATTGATACTTAGTCCTCTTTAAAAAGTACATACTTATATTGTTTTTAGTTCGTAGAACCTTTTCAATAATGGTCATTCTAAGATACATTGTACCCATTCAGCAAGCTACCAGATCGATAAAAATTCTAACTAACCAAAACAGTGTTGTAGCTGAGTAGCTAGCACACGTACTAAAGAAGATGTTGCCCGAAAACCCGTGGCGAATAAATGGAATACGCATAGTGAGGTAGAATTTTGCATTGGTACTCTACTACCATCTCACTGATTGTTCCACTGCTTCAAAATCCGGCTGAAGGTGTTGCTCAACTTTCCTGGCTCTTTCAGCACGTAGGTCGCCTCATACAAATCGATCTCCGTTTTCAGGTTCCCTAGCTGTAGATCCGCAGTCCCAGGCCTTACATAAGTGGTCTTCTTTAGCAACTTCCAAAATACCGCTGCTACCAAAAAGAAACCAACCATTGCATATGTCAAGAAGAAATACATAATATCCCAATCTCCACTGAGGAACAGATAGTACCCCGACGCCAGGATCATAAACATACAACCGCCGATAGCAAGGTATGAAGTATAAGGTTGAAATTTCCCCTTATATGGCAAGCTCTCACGCGATATACCCTGCGATTTCAAACTTGAATAGAAGTGCTGGTATGTAATGGCAACACACATGTAGTTGATTAGTTGACAAGCCGTTACCAGATCAATCAAATATCCCATCACGGCAGCTGAAGAGCTGCGAATCTGCAGGAACGCCAACAGGCAGAATGATATAGATGCGGCCAGTGCGTATATTGGTACCCCCCCTTTTGTGCACTTCGAGAAGACTTTTGGTGCCTCTCCCTTCAAGGACATACCATGCAGGGTGCGAGTGGCTGAAAATAGTAGTCCGTTCCCTGCACTGAATACAGAGGTCATAATCAGGGCGTTGACCAGATCAGCGAGCCCAGAAACATTCAACCGTTCCATAGCAATAACATATGGTGATCTGTAATTATCAGCTTAATAATATCATATAAGAGCATTGAAACTCACGCAGCGCCAGTCCCCTTTCCAGTCGTTTCTCCACCTAGTACTGCTGCCAGCGTTGGGTCATTGGATGGAATTACAATGCCTATACACAATGCAGAGCCGCAGAAGAATATCAAAATACGCCAAACAAAAGAGCGGAAGGCCTTAGGGAGTATTCTTCGTGGGTTTTCCGACTCTGCTGCCACCATCGATACATATTCCGGGCCACAGATTCTGCATTATCAGCCTGTATTCTTCAAGATAAATATTTTGGCAACTTACGAGAAAGTAGCCTGTATGACACAGGCTAATACTCCTAAAAACCTGCCGGTGTTACCAGTCGCACCATATTCGATAAATGCCCCCTTTGTAAGTTAGTAATTATAACATACTCTAAACCAGTCACACTCACTGGGTTTTTCCAGTACCGGAAGCCGTAGCGATCATGAAGCGGGTTGCCCCCAACCATCGTCACGAAAGTAAAAGCCATACATCCGCAAATCAACAAGACTTTGAATATCGAGAGATAAAACTCTGCTATTCCGAACCAGCGTACTGATATAACATTTAGTAATCTGTGGTTCGTTAATTTTTTATGCACCAGTCTCGAGGAATGGAAAGACGGACGCGTATAATACCATCACCACAATGATCACAGCGTACACCGGAACCGACATCGTCCAAAACGAGAGTAAGATGTTAAGGGCGACAATCTCGAAGGGGACAAGGAATGCTGCGGGCTGTTAGAGATGGTCGTGCAAACTCCCTCAGTCACACAAAGATAGCTTACCCATGTTAAGAAAAAAATTCCATCCCATAGCAAAGCCGAACGCTTCATCCACCCACTCGCTTCCGAACCTTATAAAGGGTGATGGAACTGGCATATAACACACCATTTCCGCTAACTTTTGTGTTAGTTCTTGGAGTCTTTGGCTTTCTCCCCGGTGGGCTCGCTGGGATATTAACATACCAAAACACTCATTTACAGCCAGCATAACAACTGACCATATCACAAATCCAAGAAAGAGACCTGCAGGTCCACCTTTAGGAAGTGCGCTGCCCATTTGTACGAAAAGAGCTATCGTAGTCCATTAGCTACCAACATTCAAGATTTTCATGTCCATAGATACCAAAGTGAGGCACGAAAACTTACAAGTTCCAATCGCGCCTCCAATCGCGAAAAGCTGAACCTCCTTACCACGCAATCGACGGTGCAGGTGTTGCGATCCAGCACTGACATCGTACATCGAGCCCGCCTCAGTAGCCACGATCATATCTGGTGGACCTTTTTCTTTCACCTGGTCTGAATTCGACATTATGGTGGCTATTGGTCTACAAAAATATAGAGTCACCCTCCTAGTCGTTGGAATGAATGATGGAATAAAGTACAGGCTGCCTATAAAAGCTAATTGAAGTACTGATATTACACATATTCTTATATTATGCCGATCTGGTCCACTTTCTTATACATTTGCTGGTACAGTGACACAGGGGGCTCCCCTATCAGTCACGATA
>Ga0247807_10001074_pt1 | contig 16599 bp, 14 predicted proteins | sample UWRJL074202C1_FD_179931 | JGI IMG/M metagenome (GOLD analysis project Ga0247807, IMG submission 179931) | Plant litter microbial communities from Arlington Agricultural Research Station in Wisconsin, United States - UWRJ-L074-202C-1 | ecosystem: Environmental > Terrestrial > Plant litter >...
GATAGGGAAGGCCTGGCGTGAATGGCTTGCGGAGTGTAGGATTTTCCCAGGAAGTAGTACCAGCGGTGTGATTGAGATAATATGTCTTTCCCGAGCTTGGATCGATAGCCTCTTCGAAATCGACGGGGCTGTCGGAAGAGACTGGAATAGGCCTTGTAGCTACCATTTGATGTTCTCGAGGATAGGAGTAGTAGAAATATATAGATAAAATACCACACAGTGTCGTGCTTGCTAGAATATGTGGGGTATGATTATGTATAAGGTTAATTATCCACGCGGTCGGTGGCTGTGTGCTAGGCTGTATATCTGACAATTTAACAGCCACCGGAAGAGGACTTTTATTCAAAATCTGTATATTACATTATTATGAAGTACGGTTTTCGTTTTTACTAAGAATATAACCTCGTCGTCAATCATAACGTCGGCTTCATAATCACATGACTGATCCATACAGAATTGAAAGTATTAGATATCTAGGACAATATTAATACTTTCCATGAGTTTCTCCGCCTCAAAGTCCATTTGAATCGTCATACGGACTCAAAAAAAATTACCTAATACGCAATGCTACGTGCTGACTTCTGCATATTTGACATGAAGTTCAGCTGGGGTTCATGTGAGGGAATATCAAGACTTAAATTTAGTGACTAATATACATGGTTTAATGTCTCATGACGCCAAGATTCTTTTACCGATCTGACACACCTTTTGGCGGCATGAGTGGGTTAATTCAAGAGACTGAAATCTTGACCTGTTTGGGACTAGATGCGGGGGTAATTTGACTATTCTCTACTGTACTGCTAATGCACGTCTCCGTTTCACACGTAATAAATAGTAGTGCTTTCATAGGTAGAAGGGAAAGCCGAGACCTATCGCACTGATGTATATAAAGCGTGAATTTCTCGGTCTTCTTGGTTCAGCCAGTGCTGAGTTCAAGAGTTTTTGAGATCTTATCGTCTGATCTTGCAAGCTATGGGTATTGAAGAAGCCCTTTCAGCTGAGCTGAGAGAGAAGCTGAGAGACGATCTATTAGCTACCGAACACAAATTTATTCTTGAAATCCCCAAGGTAGAACTTCACGTCCATCTTGAAGGTACTTTAACTGCGGAGCTGAGATGGAAGTTGACGCAAAGAAATGGAACTACGCTGAAAATAGCTAAAAGTGGTCGAGAGCTTAAAAGTCTGGAGGAGATGAAAGCTGCAATGGACTTGCTTCGGCCAGATTCCAGTCGTGTCAACAACGACGAAGAACGATTTCAATTTTTCGAAGCCTACTATGAAGGATTTGAGTGTCTCAAGACGAAGGAAGACTTCTTTGATCTTGCCATGCATTATCTTGAGCATGCTGCTACGATGAATGTTCGCTACTGCGAACTTTTCTTCGATCCCCAGGGTCATACAAGCCGTGGAACGTCCTGGATGGTCATGATGGAGGGTTTTAGAGAAGCCCAGAGGAAAGCCGAGAATGAACTAAATGTACGTACCATCTTTCAACTACTAGACATGATATGAGAACTTACCATTCGAAATAGGTGAAATCAGCATGGATCATGTGCTTTCTCCGAGATCTCTCTCCAGAATCTGCCATGGAACATTACAAGGCTGCACTACCTTATCGGGATATAATCGTGGGAATTGGGCTTGATTCAAACGAAGAGGATCGACCACCGGCACTTTTCGAAGAAGTCTTTTCCCTAGCCCGACGTGATGGCTTTAAGCTCACGATGCATTGCGACGTGGACTCAAAAAATACACACGACCATATTAGGCAGGCTGCATCTGTTGTTGCAGGCCAAGGACTTGACCGGATTGACCATGGCCTTAACGCTGCAGAGGAACAGGGCTTAATAAACTTGATCTTAAAGCGTGATATAGGCATGACGATCTGCCCTTGGTCTTACCTACGACATACTACGCATGCGGAGCTTGGACCGAAGATCCGTGTTCTATTTGATGCAGGTATCAAAGTTTCCATTAATAGCGACGACCCAGCTTACATGGAAGACTGCTGGATCTTAGAGAACATGTTACTGGCAAAACACCTGTGCGGTTTTGACGACGAAGAAATTGTTGTTCTAGCAAACAACGCAGTCAACATCTCTTGGGCAACGCCAGCGGTTAAGGAAAATATCCTACAAGAGATTGGCTTGGTTTATGACAAATTTCACTCAGCTCAGTAGATATATCTATAAAAAATAATATTGACTGCTTACTATTTCTTCTGCTGACTTATTTTCGAAATTTATTACTAAACTACGTCGTCCCCTAAGGAGATCCGAACCACAGAACTGTAGTTTGCGCGCACATAAACTTATTGCCCATTGTTCGTGATCAAATTTCGAATTCTCCCCACATGCTATTCAGTCACATCCAAGAACCCTGTAAGTTGAAACCCAGGCCTTACACCGAAATTGAGGACAGGTGCTACAATAACAGTTTGCGCTGTGGAGAATTGTCGTTGTATAAATCAAAGAGCCGACCATTGCCTGAACGCCAGACCTGTTGCAAGGCCTCAATGGCAAGCTTTTGGTGAAAACAGCCGAGGGTACGAAAGTTCGTATATAGTTCATCTCGTAGCCAGATCCTCGTTTGACTATCTTCTTGGGTTAGCAGTAAGCCAGCCTGGAACAAGGGCCAAGAGGTTGAGTAACTCCAGCTAGTTTTGGAAGGAATAGCTCGTGCGTGGTTAAAGATGCTTTTGTTCAAACTTTTCGTGTTGAATATATCGTTAGGCAGTCGAAAAATTCGAATCAAATAGAGCAAGGTTCCCAATCTCCATACCTCAACCATGTGACGGCGGGGACCAGAGTCGCCAGACGCATCCCATCTTTTAATATCATTCCCAAGTAGTATTGATTTCTGGATGGCGTCTTGACTTATCGCCCGGGAATCTGGCTGTAGTCTATGGAGAACCGTAACATCTACAATGTATTCGAAGAGATCAATCGGGCAATAGAACACATCAAACCCCCACTCTCTTCTTCCTGATGGCGTCCTGAACTTATTCAGTGTAGCCCTGATATCTTCAAGTGACCAATGCGGCATTCTCGAGCTTGTAGTGGCGCCCATAATATCAAGCCTGCTGTATTGTGAGTTTTAAGCTAGTTGGCATAGGGTTATGATTACCATGCTATACGTTGTTCAATGAAGCCTCGGTCCGTACCATCGGAGCCACGTAATTTTATGAATGTACTCGCAGCTTTGAGATGTGTTTCAAATTCGATACAGTCCCCAGAGCACACCTTCCACAGTTGTCAGGGAGATGTAATTTACAAAGTGGTGAATGACACGTACATCAAGCTGCGCAAGCAGTAACATACTAACTAGACACGCCAAGTCTGGCCCGTCAGGGTAGCTTTCCAGTTCGGCCCTCAGGAGTTCCGTAGCTCTTACTCTTAGATGAAGGCTTTGTCTCTTCAATTGGTCATCTTCTAGCCGATTTGCTAAATGGGATGATGCCGTAGCCGCAACTGCGCACCTTACAGAGGGAACGCTTCTAATCATGGGCAAAATATGACGGGTGTAAGGGGTTTCAACTGGACCATGGCCGAGATAAAAGGCTTCGCTAATCTCACGAGCATCTAGAATATTGTTAACAGAGCTTAATGACAATCCGTCTGGGAGTCTTCATACAGTATTTGACAAACCCTCCAAGATCATCGCTCACTGTTCCTACGAACCTGGGAATGTTCTGGTTTTGTTGTTGTAGGATGAATATGGCTCGAGAGTTTGAATTATGTACGCTAAAACCTTCGGATTCTACAGCATATTTGTGGATTTCCAGCGGTTTTGCTTTTAGCGCTATCTGCGCCTGGTGATGAGGGTGCTGAATATTCTTTAGTTCCTTAGCTTTTGTTAACTTTGCCTTACTTGGACCCAGCTCCAGAGGGGCATGCAAGTTCGTCTCATGGTCAGGAGCCTTGTGTGTCTTGCTGGCCAACGCTCCCCGGGCAGTGGCATCGACCCAACGTAACACATATCCCTCACATTCTACACCTTTTATGCTGCAGCTCCTACATGTCGGCAGATTCCGATCGCACTTTCTTCCACGACGGCGACATGTCTTGCAGGCAGTTCCAAATAGATTGTTTCGACTCATATCCAAAGCTAGTTGGTATTTCAGTTTCCGAATTACTCACTCTAAATGTAAGTCGGAGTTACTAAAAGTAATTGCCAAGTTCCAGATCTAAATTCAGTTAAAACACAAGGCTTAGTCAAGCTCAAAAAGCTGAACGTCAATTGCCGACTCAGCGAGAAGGTGATCTCTAACATGCTTGCTCTAATAAGTTATGAGTCATCACTGGTACATATTCTTCTCAGAGCGATAATTTTATGAAAGAACAACATCGAGACTTTGAAGAACATACCTTATCCTTCATCTCATATCGTGCCCTAAAATTGAACCTGCCCGCAGTCACCTAGTATCGTTTCTGCCACCGAGCTATCAAGGATCATTTAACCGTCGATCGCAAGTTGAAGGTCTTGGCAAAATGGGTATATGCATGTCAGAATATCGATCGTATTCGAAGTCACATGACGGTTTCCGGTGTATTAAAGGCAATATCCTCGTAGTTTTAGTAGTTGTCACCAATTATTACGACTATTATGTCTTTTTAAATACGTATAGTTCAAAGTCTCTCACTTCTGACACTCAGTTCTATAAAAACAGGCCGCGATTATAGTATTGTAGCCTGTGAAGCTCACCATTAGATCTCGATTTAGGGAATGAAAGACAGAACATAATGTGAAATTATTGATGCCCGCTATTACTAAATACATCCCATTATTATATATGAGGTTCGCTATGCACGCTACAAATTTTTTTACATTCACAATCGAGCAAAGACTTCATTTTCTTCTACCTTTGGTTTCCCGCTACTGCAACCCTCTTCCAGGACCGGTCTTGATTGTTTCACGCTTTCCCCCCAGCCCATAGCTTCCACGATCTTGTTCCAAGAACTTATACATCGCTCTGCATGTTTAGCAGGGACGTGTTCCCCTTCCTGCGCCAAACTGCAATTAAACAGCTCGGCTGAGATCCAGCCCTTATATCCTAGTCCATCGCAAATCGCTTTCAGAACCTTCAAGACTGGCAGATATCCTCCCAGATCTTCTTCAAACATAAAAAGTCTTGCATTCCGACTCCAAGACATCCTCGGCGTTTGTTCTTTGGCCCAGTACTCGTGGCCCTCTACCAATGGGCTCTCTAAACGTTTCGCATCCACGACCTGGACATAGAACACTTTCCGTGGCTCAATTTCTTCCACCATCCTCCTTAGACTTTCGTCAAAAGCTGCTTCCGCATTATCCAGTTTACGGGATGCCGAAGTAGGATCAGCGTAACCTCGGCCAGCGATGTTGAACGTGTCCAGGCACAATCCGAAATTTTCCCTATCGACCCTCTTCACTACTTCCCAAGCTGCCTCCCATGTATCCACCCAGGTTCCAAAGCAGAGGTTTTCATATGCGAAGCGCATTTTTGGCTCATGCTTCTCGCCCAAGTCGGATAGAACCCTGAGATCCTTGACTATCACATCCAGGTCGCCGGTGAAGCCATCCTTCTCAGTCATGAAAGTGCTTGGGATCTGAATTATGTCTGTGCCAAGAATCGCCGTAACTTGGAACCACGTCTGCAAATCTTCTCGTAAAGAGGCTTGTGACGAAGGAGAGAGATTTCCCTCGTAGTTGGAAAAGGGTCCAATTGCTACTATGACGAGGGAGAGAGAGTCACATAGGTGACGTACTGTGTGAGCTGCGGCGACCTGATTTGCCGATGTTGCACCCCCAGGCAGTGCCTTTGCTATATAGTATAGATCTTCGTAGAATATCTCTATGCCTGGGATACCCGCGGCAGCTGCAGCACGAAGTTTAGGTTCTATATCATGCACCCAGGCGCGGCCCAGCGAGTGGCTAGCGATGGCGGGTTTATACGACATATTTATTTAATAAGCTGTAAATTAAATTTAATAAAGGTATGGGGGTCTGTGTCAATCTGGACCACTGCAAGAATGGTACTTAGAAGATGTAATATTGAAGATGACTTGTAGTTGAAACAAAATCTACTGTGGAGAAGAGTTAGTATGTACTTGTTCAGTCATAGTAGTAGATAGAATATAATCAGGAGCGCAAACCAGGAAAGTAGACGACATTAACTATATGCCTTTATGAGGTGGATCATTCATCTCCTAAAGATTCATGAGGATGGAGTTCACTGACCCCACATAAGGCGGTGTGGCGAGTTGGAGAACGTTGTGGTTAAGTTCTTAACCGGGCCAAGCCAGCTAGAACAGAAGAAGGGACATGGCACGTGACTACATATATGAATCGATCCGAGCTCACTAAATAATGAAATAGCCATAGGTAGCTAATTAGCATTTCGTAAATAATAGATAAATAGGATTTCAATAAAAGGCTAGGAAATTCACCCGAATAACTTCATCAAGGAAATGATTTATTGATATGTAAGTTGAGATCAAAATATCAAGATGAGCTAGCTCTCTTAGCTAGTCAGATCATTTCATCTCCTTGTAGGTATGTTCAATGTTCAAGAAAGAAAAGGAAGACAAGTATGTCACAACGCCCCAAAATTGCCCAAATCTAAACCTAACGCCTGGAACCGCAGAGGTAAAAATGCTTCGTATGGTGTTTCTCAACAAGCCTTCCTCATTTTATTTGCAATACTGGTGTAGTTTAGTCCATCATCATGGTATCATCTCCTCCGAATGCTGGAGGCTCAGGTTCAAGAGCAACACCTCTCCCTCTTCCAGCCAACAACTCTCTCCTCACTTCAGGACCAATTGCGGAATGTCCTTTGGTTAAGAGCAAATCTAGGAGCGCCTCTCTTTGATCTTCCGTGATATTATCCCTATATCTTTGCGCAAAGGCTAATAAGCATTGATGCCATATCACCGGTAGCTTTGCATCCCTTGCCGTTGCCGCCTCGCCCTTCATTATTACGTTTTCCGGATCCACATTGGCAGGGTCGTTAGAACGGAACCGCAGAAAGTGGAAAACGAGTGAATCGAGAACTTGGTAAGGGAGAGCGTATTTTTTGTCCAGCAGCGCTTTGATGAATATATTCGTTGCACCACCACCCTCGGTTCCTGCTGATGCTTCTTGTGCAGCGATTTGGCACAGCCCTTGGATGGCAGCTGCTGAATGGAGGACGGGAATTGATATCCGCACCAAGACTCCTGATATGATATTCGCCTCTCTCAAAGTGCATGTGCCGCTTCCAACCAGAGGGAACAAAATACCTTTGAACCAAGCTGCTGGCTTGTAGAGACCTCTCTTTAAAGCTGTAAATAGATGGACATTTAGTTTCTTGGTCTCGGCAATGTCTTCCCGTACTTTATCAAGCAAGACCATCTCAAAGAATCGTTGGGCAATATGTGGTTTACTGGATACGAAAATTCGGGTTGCTTCCAATGTAGCATTTGCGGTCCATTTATCTGGTCGTGTAATTTGAATGATATCTTCCCAATGGGGTACGGTTGGGAGGATTTTGAATGGTTTCGGAAGTTTTCCAGATTTGTATCGTGACAGAATTAATCCAACTCTGTAATTGACCGGTCAGTATAGTCCATCGTCATAGCATCAATTAAACGTACTTCATGTAAACTTCAACTACCTTTGGCGGTATCTCAAAGTCTTCGTCCACTGGACCAACCTCACCACCCTTTCCACCTTGAGCTGCTTCGAAAGCATTGATCTTCTCCATTATCAAATCTGCCAAATTTGTACTCTGCCCTTCTTCTTCCTGATCACCACCACCCCCCCAAGCGGCTAATATTTTTGAAGGATCCTCTCCATCCGGATGAAACTTATCAAACATTTCCCGATCTCCAGGTGCAACCTCTATCTCTTCAACATCACCCTCATCGTCGCCCCACACCTCCTGGTCTTCTATAGGTTCCTCCTCATTCTCCTCGAACCTCGAGCTGAAATCGAATGCTGGGTTCGGTTTCTGGACCTGACCGCTTTCCTCATTTTCATCCTCATCTGCTAACTCTTGTGCCATTCCTAGAATCTTCCGCGACGCCTTGGAACCCACGAATTGCTCCTCATCTTCGTCAGCTCGCGCCTTGCGCTTTACAGATTTGGTTTTCGTTGACACCGTGGCTTCATATTCGGTCTCTAGCGGATTCCGTGCTTCGCGGGCAGCGTTTTGGTTGGTTGCCTTTGGCATTTTGAGTGTTTGAGGAGAGAACGAGAGTAGGTTTCTTGGTACGATCTGCGATTAAAATAAAAAAATCGAGATTTGAAAACTTTGGCGGGGTTTATCTTAGTGTCTTGGCAATTCAACCTTAATGATCCACCACATCACATCGCCAACCTCTACAGTATATAGAATCAAAGTTGGTTAGAAGTTCAATATATTCGTCAAATCATACTCAGCACAGTCAAATAATCTGAATAGTCGTTACTTCGTTCCATAAAACTACCAGGGTGACTGAAGTTATGCCACAGATACTTTCTTCACGTGACCATGCACCACTTCGAAATTGAAAATCATATGCTCAATATGATTCTCAGGACGCTAGCCTTGGTGAGATAGACAGTTATATTTGACTATCGACGGATCCAATCTTATTTGGGTCCTTTATAAACCTTAGATCATGTTATATATTCGATGAGTCTTCTAATTCGGAGCCTCCTTTATACGTAATGATTAACAGTCGTTAATGACATCTGCAAGTTCGGTTTCTGGAATCAAAAAGGGGCGAACCTTTCTTCTGATTTGTGTCCTCTGCTCAAATGCATAAGCCAGGCCAATGAGCTTCGCTTCCGTGAACTTTTCCCCAAGGAAGCTAATTCCAAATCTACAGAATTAGTTGATATCCAGAGTAGAGCTAAGACCAACCTACGGGATATTCGGTGCAGATTCTATAAGGTCCCTTGAATTCTTCACGATAGTCACATTAGGTGGATACTCCCCCAAAGGAACGCTCACAATTGGCGAGCCAGCGGCTGCAGCCCAGTGCGGCGCGAAATTTGACGGGAGTATTATGGCATCAAGTTTATGCCGCTTAAAAGCACCGAGTAGACCTCCTTCATTGCTGTAAAACAGGTTTTGTTGGTAAGCAGGCCAAAATTCAGGATCAGAGTGATTCCACCCTTGTAGCAATGCTTGATCGAACAGACCAGTGTCTCTGTCAGGGTATTCTTCAAGAGAGAATTCTTGAGTGAAATCTCGTAATGCAGCGACAGTCGTAATGTTCACAGGATTATAGGCTAGAGAGTTGAAATAGCTTGGTAAGTTGGCAAGAAAATCTGCGTTAACGATTGATGTCGGCAATGTTGAGTTCAGATACTCAGCTGCTGCTGTAAAGTTGGTGTTCTCGACAATCGTAGCACCAGCTCCTCGAAAGATGCTTAGTGTTTGCTCAAATATATTGAGCATTGGCTCCATAGTCTCATCAGAAAGCAAATTAATTATATTCCGAGGAATACCAAGCCGCATGCCAGAAAGTGCTGATAAATTGCAGGCTGCAACGTAATCTGGAGTGTATCCATTCGGTATAGCGAAGGTATAGTTGTCCCAAGGATCTATACCTGCAATTGCTTGGAGAATGAATGCTGCGTCCTTCACCGTTCTGGCCATAGGCCCGACTGTATCTTGATGCTCGCTAACTGGTATTACCATGTGTCTGGACGTCAGTCCAACCGCTAGATATCTCTTAGTCATGATGCTCTAGGCAAACTCGAGTGTGAACTTGAACATACTTGGCTTGATCCCTATTAAGTTATTGTGCGAGGATGGATAGATAATGGAACCGTCAGTTTCCGATCCTAAGCAGCCCAAAGCCAGTCCAAGTCTATACTTTAGTCAGAGCTGGACCTATATAGCAGATGAAATTTGACTGACGCTGCTGCCACACCACTTCCACTTGAGCTTCCCCATGGATCCTGCTTCGGGAAATATGGGCCATAAACCTGACCGCCCAGTGCCGACCAACCATTGGTCGAATTGTAAGATCGGAAATTTGCCCATTCACTAAGATTTGTCTTACCGAGAATTATTGCACCAGCGATACGAAGTCTTTTGACAACGGTAGCATCTCGAGAGACTTTGGCTCCAAGTAGAGCCCAGGAGCCAGCTATTATTGGATAAATATGGGCTTCTCAATAGAACAATTACAGACTAACCCGTATTTTCCATTTTGTCATTGGTCGCAATCAGATCCTTTAGAAGAATGGGAATTCCATGGAGTGGACTAGCATTGTGAGCGATGCCGCACCTAATTTGCCTTCCAGAACTTACCCACGAATATTTCCTGCGTCACGCTCTTTGTCAAGCTTTGTTGCAATCTTTAAGGCATCTGGATTGACCTCTGCTATAGCATGGAACATATCGTTGACTTCAGATATTCTATGTAAGTAGGCCTTGACTGAAAATTAGTAAATGAATCTTTGCGTCGTGAGACAATCAATAAGAGTAAATTGACTGAAATCAAAAAGCAGAGTGATGTGCTTTTACGGTTCTTCAATGAAAGATCGCATACTGTAACAAGGTCGTGGCTTGTAAATCTTTTGCACGCAAGGCCTTCGGAGAGAGTATCAATGGTGGCATCCAGTAGGGAGGGGTAGTCTTCATGTGTCAATATAATCCGATCATTATCCATCAATAGAATAGAATGACTTACCCATGGAACATAGTGACCTTTGAGAAGCTTCTGTGCATTTACCACTCAGTGTCTGTGCGATAATCAAGAGCAGCAAAATAGTCTTCGGATATATAACTTTATGCTTCATCATATCTAGAGGTTGTTCGGGAAAGCAAATCAAAGTTAGTTCGTTAGATGGTCCTGCAGGAAAATGTGCAACGATGCCTGAGTTAACACAATTTTACAACAGAAGCATAAGTGCAGATTATTGCAGAGGCTGAAGTTGAATAATGTGTTTAATGTATGGCGAATTGTGCAGTTTTCGTAAAGGGCTATTTTACATCTTTGCGCCAACTTGCCAAATATTGTGGTGGCTTGGTGGAATGTAATATGTAATGAGGTTATGTGTTTTGTGTAACCGACCCACAAATGTTCGCTTAACTACAAATTTGATATCCTATAGAAACGAAAATCCCGTAGTAAACTAAGTGCCTACATGAATTGATTAGTTAAATGACCACAGAGAGCTCCCTTAACTAAAGTAGCTTTCTTCTAATATACCCGCCATAGTCTACTCTCTACTTTAGCATGCTTTTCTTGGTAACTTATATATTAGTTAATTAATTGTGCAAAATAAAGTCTTAATGCTAGACAATTATGCGTTCTTAGTCAATCATCGCCTACACTTCAGTGGTGTTTTCTAAGCTCTCAAATTAAGGTAGGCTATTAGAAACTAGTTAAGCACAGTAGGTAGAGGATTCTAATCTCCCGATTTTTAGGTGTAATAATTTCACGGGTTAGACATCTCAAGTCCACTCACACATCAGCGTTATAGACTTACTGTGGTCAGTAATAGACACAGCTACCGGTCTCCTAAACGAGCCGAGATTCTTTACTTGTTCTAGCAACAGATTGTAAAGACCTTCTATGCCACAACCACCAGATAATAACGACTATCGAGGTGAACAACAGCGACACTAACATGAATATCCACCATAATGGAGCTACCACACCTTCTTGGTCTTCTGCTTTTTGACTTAGATTGAAGACACCTGTACTAAAAATGCTCTGTTGGACACCATGTTAGCTGTTTCAATTTTGGTTTTAACTGGAGTACATACAGCCACGAGAGTACTCGGCAGAAAAACCAGAGTCATGAAACCGATTGTTCTCATTGTACGACTGTCTTGCTGAGCGGCGAGAGCTATACCCCTTGACTCTTCTGCAATAATCAAGTTCACTTTGCTGTCCCTTTGTGAGACGATACTGAATAGCTACGCGATCCTCTTAGTCAGTTAAATAGATCATTAAAATAGTTAACTAGGAATGAAGATGGTCCACACCTACCAGAGTGATTTGACTTTGTATCCTCGACCTCAGAGCTTGAGTTTGTTGCTGGCGGAAGTGACTCAGTTTTAACAAGAACATTACGCGCTGATGGAACTCGTCTCTCGTCCGAGGTGTATGAAAGGTGGACTTGCCGGCCCTCTTACGCAGATCTTCAAAGATATCAACGAGCTTAAAGCAAAATTCTCCAAACTCGAGCTCGAAATGAATCATGTCGCTCAAAAATATCAGATTTGTATTGCACGCGTGCAGGTCCCCAAGAAGTCTCTCGTATTCCGCGTCACTAGCAGCTTCCTCTACTAAGGCTAAAGAAGTCATGCCGGTGGCTCGTTCAATTCTCACTACTTCGTGGTCAAGATTTTCGCGCCAGTCTTCGGCCTTGCTTCCAAATTCGTCGTAGAGGAGGATGAGAATAGTGAGTGGGGAACCGAGAGACTTTTTGCGATGACCTTCAAGTCTTCGCATGATATGTGGAATTTTATCTTCTTCTTTGCTGAAAAATATTCCTGAAAGCGTCCCATTTAGAACGTCCACTCTCAAAGACGTGGCAAAGTCATGGAAGGGGGAATACGGTGTTCCAATTACTATGGCTGAAGTTTTGGTCAACTACTACTCTCCATTACCCTTCAAGAGCTGAGCAAGAGGCAAGGACATACAGAGGCTGGAAGGTCGCTTATTTGATGTTGTGGCCGAGTAATCTATGAAATACCCCAAAGAGCCATTGTTGGAATGTATAGTCTGAACAAAGGCTCTAGGCAGCCTACATGTATCTAGGAGTTCCGTGAAGTGCTCAAGGGTCAAACTGAATGGGTGCTGCTTTCCATTCCCAGCTCCTAAGCTATGATATTTCAGTAAGTCACCTTTAAATCTGGGGGACATGTCATACATTAAAATAACAGAAGGGTCAGTCTTTTTCCTCGTTTGTAGACCATTACAGAGGCCAGCCTAGTAGCTATTAGCTTGAGTAAACTTTGCTGAACCAGACTAAAGGCATTAATTTGGAGTGAACTTACGTAAGGCAATCCTCTTTGTCTAATAGCATCGAAGGAAAGTGGAGACAGATTTGTAGCTTCTCCAAGTCCTTCGTTGCTCGCATTTTGATAGAGCCACAATCGAGTTGGGGTGGTAAATGTGAGCCGACGGAGGTAGTGCCTGAAGAATTGGTTGTCCATAATGTCAGAAGTCTAGGCAACGTCCAATGAGCGACTTTAGTAAGGCCTTTAGGATAGAGTGGCTATAGCCCCATTCCTACTTGACACAAGCTTGTAACTTTGGATCAAAGAGAAAATCCGAGTAACAGAGACGAAATTAACAAACTATCTCACGCTTTACCACCACTTAGAGCATGATTTTTTCGACTTAGCTTTTGGAATGTAATGACTGGAGTGAGGTTGGGCATATCTCGAGGCTACATCGTGTGGAGGCTGAGCAAGGCAGCGGCAACATTGCCTAGCGAGGCGATGCCCACACATCTGCTCTCTGGTATGATCAGTATAAAAACTCAATCCGCTCAGTGCAATCAATATTGGCAGTAGGCGCAAAATCCTCCAAAATACAAGCCGATGGCAGCTGAGAGAGTCTGTTCTATATCTGCTAAAGATTCATTCTAAACCATATAGCACTATGAACGAATTTGGTGGCCAAGTTACACAATTGCCTGATGGTTCACTCCAGTATACAGAGCCTACCAACGACAAACCATGGCACGATCCCTATCCAGAACATCCTGATCCGGCAGTATGTCAGCAACGCGCATCAGAACGAGCAGAGTCCCGATTACGACGTGCGCTCAAGGCAATTTCGGAGTATCGTAAAAAGCTACAACGAAAAGAAAAGTAGATAGTGGCTTAGGAGAATATGACTGAATTTCTAGTGAGTATTACAAATGCAGTGAATTTTATCGTATTATTCTCAAAATCATAAACTAATCATTTGGAGTGCTTTAAGAAACCCCTTTAATTCAGTTGGCATTTGTTTCGTGGCTGGGAACATTGCAATGCTTGAAATATGGGGTTGCTTGACTTTAATTTTAAACTGTGCGAAATGACAGTCGTTTATAGATATGCTAAGATGGCAGTTGAGCTTTTGGGAAGTACTGATTGTGCTAGAAATCAGCTAAAGGGCAAAATACAAGACGATAATAATATTGTCCCTCTCGAGGACGTCTTCATTCAACCTTCGTGGCCGGGTCTCAGGAGTAAATTATTTCATGTGGGAGTAAACTGGTAGATGAGAGGAAGGATTATAGAATAACTTGAGAAGAACGTGACTGACAGACTTATATTTTTCCAAGCATATCAATTTCACTCTTTTTTTTGGACTTACATAACCGGTACTAACGTTATTCTTGTACAACTATTGTGTTCTGGTCTACTTAGAAGCAACGAGAACTGAAAAAATAATTCTGAAAAAGCAGGTTGAGAAGCCTATATGAGCCTTCCTAAATGAACCCATTTGACATGGAAAACAGTGTTATGACTTTTTATTCCTTGGCTCAGCAGGTAAGGCGGTCAGACTCTCTTCGCGCGTGCGCAAGTTGAAGATGTGACTAATACGAGACTGGGCATATTTGGGATGATATGCTTTCGGCTCTCTATTCGGTTCCTAACATAGATCAAAAAGGCACGCAAGAAGCCGCAGAAAGAAGATCAGAGAGGAAGAAAAAGGGTGAAGAAGAGAACAAATCCTGCTAAACCAAATGACTTCGGTGACTCTGACCCTCTAAGTTTTATCGTCCATCAAAACAGATCGGACACTATCGAAAATGGAATTAGAGTGCTGGGACCCAAAATTCATAGAAGTTAACGATGTACTGACCATTCCCAAAGATGAAGCACCGTATGACCAAGTTCCACTAATACCATGTGGAACTTGGTATGCTATCGAGGAAGAATGCGAAGGAGACAATGTGGCGTATGTGTAAGATTTTTCCACTCCGCGTGAAGTTTAGCTTCTCTCTGCTGCCGATATGTCCCGAGATATTTGATAGTGAGACTGTTGCATCAAGTGACTGTTTATGAAAACCACTTTGATCTTCTATTCACATGTTGTTACAAGCTTAGTACTGTCACATACGCATTACAAAAAGCAAACACTGTTAGTGGTAGGATCAGCGCAGCATGTGTAACCACCTGCAGGGTCTAGTTTGTTCCTGAGCTGAAACTTCAGTAATTTTCAATCAAAGCAAAGAAAATGTGAATAATCTAATAATTTGAAAACTCTTCTATAAGTAAAATAAACCGCGGATTTCCATTGGTTAAGAAGCCTTACATCACATTCAATCTTTTCTCAGCGGCAATCCCTTACAAGTTCGTTTTATGTTACGAACTCATTCATTGATATATATACCAAACGAAAGAAACACTACAGGTCAATTACATCAGTAGAGCAGCTAGTAGCGTCTCTCATATCAATAAAATGCTAAAAACGAGGAAAACATTATGAAATTGGTATAAGGCGTTGACTTCCTTATTTGTTCTCGACTCACATATTAAGCCACCAGGCTGACTTTCGCAATACGCTTTAGCAAATTAACAAAGATATCGCCTTGTAGACAAGAGCTAATTATTGCTTGTGGCTTATGGGCTGGGTATTGAATGTAGGAACATTGTTGGATAGTGGTTTGGTGGAATACACAAGTAGTTTTACCTGGTGAAAACATTCTTTAGCAGTATTGTCAAAGAATGATAGGGTCTAGACACCTACGTTGCCACATTTTAAAGTCTATAAAACTAAATTCCAGTTCTGTATCATGCTATGATTCCCTACTATCTATAAGATGTTATTAATCTCAGTGTCTAATAAGTGTGAAAAGATGGTCCGCTGCCAGTTTAGACTAATTAGGTTAGTACAAGCCCCTCAAGGTGACAGCCCTATTTTGAAGTTGTGTTTCAGAGTTGCCTCTTAAAATGACCACATATAGACTTTCAAGCTGATTGTAATTCAATGGTAAGATTTCTATAGAACTCTTGTTTCAGCTTGATACTATGGACTAAAAGCTTCTGAGTAAAGGCTACTGGTAAGTGTGATATTCTTGAGGATATTAATTCCATTATTGACTACTTCGTCGCTTCACAAAAGCTGTAGTCGTAATGTAATCTACAATTTAGCTGATACTTTACAGTCCGCTAGCTTGCGCAAGTCTCAAATGACATTGCCAGGACCACTTCTCAAGCCGTACCTCACAAAGCTCAACTCTACTAAAACAGTCTGAGCTCAAAGGGCTATCAAGAACATTATTTGGAGTCACCAGTTATTGATTACCATCATGGCGCACCCAGATCAATGTTCCCCGTGTGTCCGAGCTCTTTCTCAAGGAAATACACAGGCTCGCTTAATCTCTCATTTCCCCTAAATACATGTCTTGGCAAGATTAACTTTCCGCATATCATAATTCAAACTTAAATCAAGGTCGCCATGCACGATTCTCAGCCATAGGATCGCGTAGTGAATTTTGTCTTGTCTCTCCATTGATGTTAAAGCCTCGCCTCACGCATATCCACCTCCATCTCAACTTCGCAGCAACAGTGTACACGCAACAAAGCAACCATACACGTCAAACGAACGCTATCACTTACGAACTGATCTCAGCTACTACTGAAAATAAAAGACGCAAAACACTCAAAACCCATACTCGACTTTCCAG